>Ga0182004_10002812_pt1 | contig 13673 bp, 6 predicted proteins | sample Sormic07211540_1_FD_120479 | JGI IMG/M metagenome (GOLD analysis project Ga0182004, IMG submission 120479) | Endophyte microbial communities from Sorghum bicolor roots, Mead, Nebraska, USA - 072115-40_1 MetaG | ecosystem: Host-associated > Plants > Roots > Unclassified | place: USA: Nebraska...
AAACCCTAGATTCGCCATTCCCTGCGTCGCGTCTGCGGCGGGATTTCAGCGATTAGGTGCCTATTCTATGATTTGAGCACCTTCGCCAAGGAATTTTAGGGTGAATCAATGCTGGTTCGGTGTGTATTTGGTCCCAATTGGATGCTTACTGGTTCAGCGTGAGCATTGTCTGACATTCATGGAGACCTCTGGGAACTTATGGAAGTTTCCTTGCTCTGATTCAGGGGATTCGGGGAATTTGAGACTGATACGACGGAATCCTGGTGATAATGCGGGGCTACGAGTACGAGACCAATGTAAGCTCTACTTTGTGCACTTCATTCAGTTTAATTTCCACCAAGTATGATCATTAAAGCTTTTAAAGGCCACAAATCAAGGTTTAAATGGGGGGTGGGGACTGAGATAGACAGAGGATTATGGTAACATTATTTTTTTTATCTGCTCAAATGTAGAATAATAATTGTAATAAAACAAAGAGGGAACTGTAGTATTGACAATCGTAAAAAAAAGCAGTGTATGTTTTTGGTCTCGTAACGATAACAATTATTGTGCAGGGTTACCACCGGGGAGTGGAAGATGAGTATGGAGATGAGTACTATGATCAAGATGAGTATGAGGAGGAAGGTTCGGGTGCTGGGGATGAGTATGTTGAGGAGGAAGAGCCTACAGAGGGACAAAAGGAGATACTTGAACTGAGAGAACGATTAAAAGAGCAGATTAGGCGAAAGGCAAAGGCTGCTGCTGCCTGCACTGCTGGCCGCTCATCTTCTTCACAAATACCTCAAGCCAGGGACAAGTATGTTTGATGCACTGATTCTCAGCAGCATTTTCTCTCTTTCTAATGATCTCTCTTTGAGCTCATGCCATTGAGAAATAATAAGACTTCACGGGAGATTACTTGTTCGCTTTTGAAATGTTTCCTATTGTGCAAGTAAAGTTTTCATAGCGTATTGATCATTATATATTTGTGAAATGTATGCCACTGGAAGATTTATTTTTCTCCATTATATTTGTTTGTTTTTCAATGTGGTTGTGATGTTGATAAACCAATTTTCTTTAACATAAAGGCCAATCAGATTTGATGAATAAGGGAACTTTTCTTTTCTTTTGTTTTCCAGCAAAATAGTTTAGCAGCACTTCTACACATTCTGCAGTTGATATTTCTTCTGCATTTCATACCTTTCTGTTGTTATAGTGTTCTTCGATGTGTTTGACTTCTTTTCCCTGCTAGATTTGGCTCTTTCTTTGGGCCATCCAAGCCGGTGATTTCTCGTCGAGTGATTGAAGAAAGGAAATCATTGAAAGAACTGCATAGCACAATTGCAAGGGAGCCAAGGCCTTCTGGAGTACATGTAATACTACGCCAGTATGCTAATTTTGTTTAATGGTAAACCAACATTAAATAATTATATTCTGTTTTTTCTTTTACCAGAAAGATATTCCATCGTCCTCTAATAAAGTGCAAAGTAAAGGAAATGGACATCAGCATAAACAGAAGATTGTTAATCAGGTATAAATAATTTATATTCACCGCCTTTTTCATGTTCAGTACAATGAACCTAAAATAATGTATTCACAACATAGCAGTTGCAATTTGCAGGTAAAGAGGAAGGTTGAGGCACTTAAGGATAACCGGGATTATTCATTTCTACTCTCGGATGATGCTGACCTTTCTTCACCCTCTCCAAAGGAGAAACCTGCTGCTAGATCTTCCTTGACTCAAAGGGCTGGTGAGTTGGAACTCTAATTTTATTTTATTAGACAAGGTCTTCCCTGTGACTTCAAATGTGAATTGCTGACTGTTTATTTCTGGACAATGAAGATCGTGAAGCGATGCAATCAACAGTAAAGAGCAAGGCACCAACAAGTCAACCTGCACGCCTGTCAAATGGATATGGACCTAAGAACACAGTGTCAACTCAAAGGCATGCCGAAGGTAGGGTAGACTCCATGAGAAAGGAGGCTTTCTTGAATAGACAAAGGGTTGTTTCACGTGACAATGAGAGGTCCCATAGTATTGCAAAAAATGGATCCAACCAGGCAAGCACTAGCAAAACCACACTCCAAAAGCTTCCAAGCAGGGGTCCTATTGCTAATAAGCAACCTTCCAAGGATTTGAATGACACAACTCTGCGGAAGAGCAGTGTAGCCTCGAAGCACCATCTCTCAGAGATTGACAGACCAAAATCCTCTCAAAGTCAGAGGATGCAGTCAGCTGGTCAGAGACCGCAGCATTCTTCCCATGGTCAGAGGCCACATCAATCCATGCAGCATAGGCTGCAGCAGTCATTGCAGAGTCGGAGACCACAGCAAATGACACAGGGTCAGAAACCTCAACAGTCTTTGCAGAGTCAAAGGACTCAACAGTCCTTGCAGAATCAAAGGCCACAGCAGTCCTCACATATTCAGAAATCACAATCCTCACAAACACACAGACCACAGTCACTAAGTAACAGGTCCCAGCCATCACAAGGACAAAGGCCTCTTTCTTCGAAGGGTCAATATTCAGAGCAAAGAAGAGTACAGGCAAATGATAGAGTCAAACAAGCTGAAAGGCAGATTCGGCCTCCCTCGAAGTCCATGGTAAATACTTATGAGAAAATACCACCTTTCTGCTGTCTACTATTTTGCTAGTTATTTGCCACACATATTTCCTGTATATATGGGTTGAATTTGTTTGGCTAGGGTTGCTGATGTTTCATTTGTTCCATTGTTGTCTCTTTATTTGTGCTTGTAGCCATCTCGGCCAGTCTCTTCCAATGGAATTCGTGATGATCATGCAAGGAAAAAGCAAGTGGCAAAAAGAAGATTTGATGAAGATGAAGATGAGGAAGACCCCCTTGCAATTATCAGAAATATGTTCGGGTATTGTCTAGATAAGCCTGCTCTATCTTTTCTGTTTGTGTCAGTGGTTGTGATTTTGAGCATCAGCCATCAGCCTCTATCTAAGTTGCATGTTTTACTAACATGGTTTTCAAGCTGAGCAAACCAAATTATCGCTTGGTTGCAGTGGCTGTTTGAAGATGTTTCTTATAGATATTTGGATTCTAATTTCGGCTTCCTTTGCAGGTATGATCCTAGTAGATATGCAGGCAGAGATGAGGATGTCAGTGACATGGAAGCCGATTTTGCTACTATAGAAATGGAAGAGAAGAGAAGGTATTTGCTTCTCTTATTTTATCCAGTATAATATTGTACAGAATGAAATAAAAACTTATATAATATACCTGTATGCATTATATTCAAGATATTGCACTGCCTGCACAGATGATCAACATAATTTTAAGTATCATAACGATGAGACATTTGATCTTTTTGTACTCTACCATACCATTCAATTGCTTGCTAGGGTCAAGTTCCTGTGCTATGTTTATTCATGGTTCAGAAAGGGCAGTACATGTCGGATGCATGCATGTGGACACTTGCATTCTGGGTTTTCCTGTCTGGATGTCCTCTTTGTATCTCATTCACGTTTGATATTGCTTTCGTTTCAGCGCGAGGATTGCTAGGCAGGAGGATGAGGAGGAACTTCGCTTGATTGAGGAAGAAGAGAGACGCGAGCAGGAGAGGAAGAGGCGAAAGATGGCACGAGGCCGATAGTCCAATACTCAACATATTTGGATGTTACAACTTCACAGGCCTGATTGCCCGAGGACAAGGCCATGGTCGATCAGACAGCTCTTCTCTTGCATTCCTGGTTACCCTTGAGCGTTGCAGACAACATCAAACCTTAGCACGTTGATTATCTGGAGGCAAATCAAGGAAAACAGCAGGTGAGCAACGCTGGGCACACAACAGAAGCAGAATGTTAGTCGTAGTGGTTTAGTTCTCGAAGCTGACATGGACCGTATTTAAGCTCTTGTCAGATTGTTTGGATAACACAAGGCTCCCAACGTTGCAGCGCCTCGTCGGATTGTTTCTTCTAAATTCTAATTATAGTACTGATTCTTTCAGTTAAGCCTATATAAGGAGGCCTAATCCAAGTGGCCCTCTTGTCTACTTTTGTTTGGTGTAGCAGTAGTGTTGTAATAAACGATGTGTTCGAATTTTCGGATATAATTTTGACCTTTGTCAGGCGATCACTGCACAGCAGATGCGCTTCTGGTGTTTCCCCGTCTGGTCGAGAGCCAATCTGATGTTTCGAGCTATTCCCTTGTGGAAACGGGACTCGGATACGGATACCCTGCGACATTAGCTATGCTCAGGCCTTGTTTAGTTCTAAAATATTTTGCAAAATCGACACTGTAGCTCTTTCGTTTGTATTTGACAAATATTGTCCAATCATAGACTAAATAGGCTCAAAAGATTCGTCTCGTCAATTTCGACCAAACTGTGCAATTAGTTTTTATTTTTGTCTATATTTAATACTTCATACATGTGTCTAAAGATTCGATGTGACGGAGAATGTAAAATTTTTTGGGAACTAAACAAGGCCTCGCGTTAGAGTTGTTGTACGTCTCCAATAAGGTTGGCCGAGAATAGGAAGCTGCAGTATAAGGCTCGTGGTTTCGACTTTCGAGTCCTAATAAGGACTCCGACGAATCTCCGCTACCAGGTAACAGCGTCCTCAACCTGAAACCCCACGCGTCACGACTACACGAGTCGCCGACATGGCAGAAGGAGAGGAGAGACCGAGCGGTGGTGGTGACGACGAGAACGGAGAGGAGAGACCGAGCGGTGGTGGTGACGACGAGAACGGAAAGTACCCGATCGGGTTCCGGTTCGAGCCGACGACCGAGGAGCTCGTGGAGTTCTACCTCCTCCCCAGACTACTGGGCGAACCGACCGTGCCAAACGAATTCGTCATCGAGGCCGACGCGTACGGGTGTGACCCGGAGATACTGACTGGTAAAGCATGCATGCCGTTGCCATGACCTGACCCTAAATTGTTATTCCCCGTTTCCTTTTTTAGGTACTCCAGTAATTAACCTGAATGCCTGGGCTCTGGGCTGGATTTTTATCTGCGTATACTTTTACTTTCACAAGAAAAAAAAAGAAGTCTTTTACACTCTGCGTATATGTATATAGTACTTTTTTTTGTACTCCTATATGATGATTTGATACCTAATCACAGAAAAATACAAGGAGAGCGGCGTGGACGACACCTGGTACTTCCTGTCGCCGAGGTACCGCAAGTATCGGGGAGGGGATAGGCCGGTGCGGCGCACGGCCGACGACCGTGGCCGGTGGAAGCCGTCGACGGGCCAGTCGAAACCACCGGAGGATGAGGACGACGACGACGCCTCGACGAGCCGCCATTCCAAGGCGAAGAAGAAGCAGGCCGCGTTCAGCGAGAACACCCTCGCCTACTACGTCGGCTCCACCAAGGACGAGACCAAGACCAAGTGGCTCATGCACGAGCTCGTCGTCCCCGTGACGCCCGACAACGGCTTCCACAGCAAGAGCAAGAGCGCCGCCGCCGAGCCCAGAAACGACATGCTGGTCAGTTCTCGCCGAGCGAGACGTTCAAATTCTGCTGTTTTCGAATGTCTTCGCTGGTGGTAACGTGTATTATTGTTGCTGTCTGACGCTCTGACTCGGACTGTACTTTGCATGCAGCTGAACAGGTACGTCGTGTGCAGGATTTACAAGAGCCCGTTGAGAAAGTGGAAGGAGATCGACGAGGCGGCGGCGGCGGCGGAGGTGCCAACTTCGTCGCATTCATCCTGGCCGGCGCCGGAGTGCGTTATTGGAGAGGCAGCGGCGCGGGCAACGTCGAGCAGGCAGCAGCCGCCGGCCAAAAGGCCCGCGGTGGGGCGGCCGGCGGCGGCGAGCGGGCACACCGGCGCGCCGAACAAGGGGGTTTCCGTTTCCCAGTCGACCTTGTTCCCGGGCGGATGTTCAGCGCCGCCAACGCGTGGCAACGGCCGCGGTAGTAGCGTGCGCATGCCGCCGATCGTAGTTGGAGCCGGAGCAGCAGGGCACCACGGGCCAGGGCTCCCCGCGCTAATGCATTTATTGCGGCCGCCGGTGCAGGTGCAGCAGACACCGTTGGTGTATGGGTACGGCAACCGAGCGGCGGGGATGCCGAACGTGAACGGCCAGGCGGCGCCACGGTGGCAGGGGCCGCCGCCGCACCGGGCCGCTGCAACCACCCCCAACTCTCTCGGTCCCGAGATGATGACGCGCCCGCCGAACCTAGCTGCCGGCCAACCAGCTTGGCTGCCCTCTCCACGGCGGCAGCAGCAGCAGCAGCAGCAGCAGCAGCAGCAGCAGCAGCAACCGCCGCCGGAGACGGAGGAAGCGTACCGGAATCGAGTGTACGCGAGACTGATAGCCGAAATGAAGCTACAGAAAAAAGCAGAGCAGGACAGCGCGGCTCGCGCAGGGCAGCAACAGATCAGCCAGACGGCGTCCGCGTCCGCGAAGCCAGCTTGCTTCCACGACGAGGGTGGCGATCGCCCTGCGGGAGTCGAAGCCATGGTCCGTCCCGCTCAGTTTCCGGCGCCTCACGGTGGGTACCCTTACGGCAGCAGCAGCAGCAGCAACAATCTAGCTCAGCGACCCCAGCGGCAGCAATCTACTAGCTCAGCGGCACTGGCACCAGCGCTAGCGGCGGTGGAGAAGGCGCCGGCGGCTGAGAACGTGCCCTCTAATCAGCCGGTGCCACCAGCACCAGGTGCAAACGAAGGAAGCTGCAAGGGGGATGCTCCAACTGCAACTATCGCAGACAACATTATTTTGCAGATTTTGACGACAGACTGTTGACCGCTATGAATGAAGATTGAAGAATTGAAGTCAGGCCTAGGATTTGGCACTCGTGTCGACACGCCGATGTGGGAGAAGTGTCAGGTTTTTTTTTAACGGAGTTTGTCATGCTTTTTGGGAGCAGAGTGTTTTCGTGCCATCGTCTTCCTTCTAGGAACTTTAGCTAGATTAGAGATGGTTATTATTATTTTTTTATATATACATACATATACATATACATGTTCGTTTCGAAGGCTTTTTTAACGTCTGCAAGTTTGTGAATAGTCAGTGTACCGTTTGCTCAGATTGTTTCGAAGCCACTTACACTTAGCACTGAATTTTTCACCCTTTAAAATATCCATGCGTCCATCGGGCAATCAACTATATATAACCCCTAGGAATTGACTTTCCTTCTCAAAATCTATGACAACTCAATGGTACCACCACATAAGTTCGCCTGCAGGCTTTAGCCAACGTGCAAGGCCGTGGGCTTTCCCGTTTTCTTGTAACGTTCGGTAACGTTGGTTCTGTTCCCTTTTAATAAAACCCCCCAGTAGAGGTCCTTTCGGACCTCTCCTGTTCGCTCAAAAAAAAAGGCCGTGGGCGAGGCGACGCAATGCACCCCACGGCATCCTTATGGGCAACGTCCACCACCACAGAAAGCTCATCTAATTTTGTTTTTATTTAATAATTATACTTGGCCAAACAGGACCCAGGTATGGCACGACACTGGCGTTGCCTAGCCCAGCGGGGCACGGCACGATGAGGCACCGTGGCATGGCCGTGCCGCACTTACATTTCGGCCCAGGCACGACACTATGGGAGGTTAATCGTGTCGTGTCGTGTCTCCAGGCACGGCGGGCCACAATGCTCGTGCCGACTTGCTTGTCACACCGCTGTATGGCGTCGTCGCGCCATGCCATGCGCCCTCGCCCGCCCTGCACATGACGCAGTCAACCTTGCGCTCTAGGCCGTCATGGTGCTGTCGCGTGGAGGTTGCCTCAGCCGCAGCGTCGAGCACGCCATGCCGCCGCATCGTTGTGCCACCGCGTCGTCGTCGTGGCAGCCACCGCGTCACTGCGTCGTCGTATCCGCCTTGAGGAGCAGATGACTGGGGCAGGGAGAGGCCTTGAGGAGAAGACAAGTGAGGGAGGAAGTGGCTTCAGACACCGTTGGTCACTGGAGGAGGATGAGAGGAGTAGAAGAAAAGAAACGACGACTAGGAGAGAGAGAGAATGAGGAGGGATTTGATTTTATATCTGAGTTACAGATGTTGCAAGTCAATCCAACGGTCAAAAATGATACAAATCAATCCAACGATCCAAAATAACCGGGCCACCATCATGTTGGTCCATTAAATCGTGTCGTGCCCGTGCCGGCACAACGGGCTAGACCTACGGCCTAGGCACAGCCCGGGATCGTGCCGTACCGGCACTCGCACTATGAGTCTCATGCCCGTGTTATGCTAGTGTCGTGCTTTTTCGGACCAGGTCTGTGCTGGCCCATAGTGCTCGGGCAAATGGCCAAATATATTGATAATTATTATCCAACCATGGACTAACTAGGTTCAAAAGATTCATCTCGCAATCTTCAATCTAACTGTGTAATTAGTTATTTATTTAATTTGTATTTAGTGCTTCATATATATGCCGTAAAATTCGATGCGATTGGGATCTTGAAAAGTTTTTGAATTTTGGAGGGAACTAAACAAGGTCTAGGAAGCCAACTGCCCAATAATTCAGTGCAGTAGCGGTCAGTCAAAGCCAAACTCTTTTGCTACTACTGGTGACAGAATCCCACACAACTACAGGAGCTATTGCTAGGCGACAACAATTGTGGGCTGACGCTGCGCCATGCGTGGCGACTGGCGAGCCGACGTGTGATTGTGAAACTAGATGTTCGATGCTGCTGGACAAGCCAGAGATAACGTGCCCAAAAGAGGCGGCCCACAGAAGCAGAAGCAGAATCGTGCTTTTTTTTTTTTTGAGCAAGAGAAGCAGAATCGTGATGGCAAGTGGCCTTTGGCGCGTTCGTCCAAACGCAAACGCGACGGGCTCCCGGTCCCGGCCCGCGCGCCCGCCGGCAAGGGCAGCTCTAGGTCGACGCTGACGGGGGGCACCGCACCCGCGCGCGGCGGCGGGCGGAGGGCAGCATGTCATGTGTCTGCCTACAAAGGACGATCCGGAGCTTGGACCTTCCCGCTGCCTCCCGTCGCAAGACGCCAATTGACGCCGCCGTCGCCTCGATCGCCCCCCGTCGCATCATCCGAGCAGGAGCAGCAGCTTGCCGCCCGGACCGCAGCGGGCATCGCACGGTAAAAAGATTCGAGTTCCCGAGACCCGGTCCTTTGTTCCTCGTCTTGTTTCGGCCGTTCGGCCCCGGGGCTTTCGATGCAACCAAGCTCACGGAGCAGAGCATCACGAGGAACCGCGGCCAATGGAATAATCGCCGGCTCGCCGCTACCGGCGGCCTGCGGGATAAAAAAAAAATCGAGGCACGCGCCACGCGCCGTGAGAATTTTGTGGTGACTGGTGCAGACGATAGTGGCTGGATGGTACCACCTTGCGGACGGACCTCCTGCGCCGTGGCCAAACCGGCGGCAGCTCGAACTTATTTGCCGAATCTCTTATCTCTCAATTATTTACTAGTATTTTTCTTGTTCCACAAACGAACAGCCTCAACGTCCGATAACGCTGACGGCGGCACCGGAAGGAGGGTGGTAGTAGAACATGATGGTAACGTGAAAGGATTGGATTAGACTTGTTGTTTGTTTGGCTCCGTGGTCATCTCTGCACACTGCACTATCGTGCACAAGTCAGCTTACTACAGCCGAAGAGTAGTGATCGATATCGGCTTGTGAGATTACGATCCTGTGCTCGTCTGCAGCAAGTACTTTAGTACTGAGATCCTATTTGCTTGAGCTTTATGTGCCGAATTTATCAGCAATTTAGTAGTGTTTTTCTCTTACAACAAATCAGCGAACAATATTTTTATTCATAGCTTTTTAGACAAGCGGCTCTGAGTACCACAGAGTAGTATAGTACTCCCTCCATACCAAACTACAAGTCATTCTAAGAATCTTAGAGAGTCAAAACATCTTAAAATTAATTAAATTTATATGATAAGATAATAATATTTATGATACTAACTAAATATCATTAGGTGCTTCATTAGTTATATTTTCATAGTATGTCTATTTTAGGTCATAATTTTTTGTATTTTTTTTTTACAATTTTAGTCAAATTTGATATATGACTCTTAAAGATAAGATTGTTACAATCACTTATAATTCAGGATGGATAGTAATTAATAACTTAAGATTCCTCGCCGGATAATAATATCTTAAACCCTACGTACTGCGAAAGATCACGAACATGAAGGGATGTAAATCAGTGTCTCAGACTCTCAGTGATTACGTGCCCACCTTTGTGGCCTGTTTCGTTTGAGGCGTTCGCAGAGGATCGCCGGCCGGCCGTCGCCCCTCGCCGATGAAGAATGCGACACGCCGCGCCCCTCACCGATGAAGAATGACAAGGACTACGCCGCAAGATCCCAGCGAAGCTGGCCACGCGATGAGCCAATCAAGTCTTGTGTCGCCATGCAGCCACTTCTTGGTTTCGTTCGCCAGGTTGGTTGCTACTATACGGAGTACGTATTGGTCAGACCACTTAAAATTAAACCATGCGCCGAGATTCGAGCATGTCTCGAGAAATATCCCGTGCTGCTATCCAGTCGATGACTTCGATGACCACTGGAAGCGTTGAAGTTGCACCCCTACTACTACTACTACTACTACTACTAGTACTACTTCTACTTTGGATGGCTTCCAGAAAAGGCTGCGGTCAAGTAGTATCCGCTACTACTCCTATATATAGCCCGGCAGTCTGCACGAAGCTGTCCGCAGCTGCATACGTTGTCACACACGACCTGAACTAAAGCTGTAGTAGTATGGGCAGTATGGCGGTTGACACGATGGAATCGGTTGCCGTGGTGGCCGTGCCGTTCCCGGCGCAGGGCCATCTGAACCAGCTGCTCCACCTGTCGCTGCTGCTCGCCTCGCGGGGCCTCTCCGTGCACTACGCGGCGCCGCCGCCGCACGTCCGGCAGGCGCGCGCGCGCGTGCACGGCTGGGACCCCAAGGCGCTGGGCTCCATCGAGTTCCACGACCTCGACGTGCCGGCGTACGACTCTCCGCCCCCGGACCTTGCCGCGCCGTCGCCGTTCCCGAACCACCTCATGCCCATGTTCGAGGCCTTCGCCGCCGCCGCGCGCGCCCCGCTCGCGGCGCTCCTCCAGCGCCTCTCCGCCACCCACCGCCGCGTGGCCGTCGTGTTCGACCGCCTCAACCCCTTCGCCGCCACGGAGGCGGCGCGGCTGGGCAACGGCGAGGCGTTCGGGCTGCAGTGCGTCGCCATCTCCTACGACCTCGGGTGGCTGGACCCCGGGCACCGGCTCATCCGCGACTACGGCCTCCAGTTCCTCGCCCCCGACGCCTGCATGTCCAAGGAGTTCGTGGATTTCGTCCTCCGGATGGAGGAGGCCGAGCAGGGCGCGCCCGTCGCCGGCCTGGTCATGAACACGTGCCGCGCGCTCGAGGGCGAGTTCATCGACGTGGTCGCCGCGCAGCCGTCGTTCCAGGGCCAGAGGTTCTTCGCGGTCGGGCCGTTGAACCCGCTGCTGCTCGACGCGGACGCACGGACGACGCCGGGACGACGACATCAGGCCCTGGAGTGGCTCGACAAGCAGCCGCCGGCGTCGGTGCTCTACGTCTCGTTCGGCACGACGTCGTGCCTCCACGCCGAGCAGGTCGCGGAGCTCGCCGCGGCGATCAAGGGCAGCAAGCAGCGGTTCATCTGGGTGCTGCGCGACGCCGACCGCGCCGACATATACGCCGACGCGTCCGGCGAGAGCCGGCACGCCAAGTTCCTGTCCGAGTTCACCGAGGAAACTCGAGGCATCGGGCTGCTGATCACCGGGTGGGCGCCGCAGCTGGAGATCCTGGCGCACGGCGCCACGGCGGCGTTCATGAGCCACTGCGGCTGGAACTCGACCATGGAGAGCCTGAGCCACGGGAAGCCAGTGCTGGCCTGGCCCATGCACTCCGACCAGCCCTGGGACTCGGAGCTGCTGTGCAAGTACCTCAAGGCGGGGCTCCTGGTGAGGCCATGGGAGAAGCACGCGGACATCATACCGGCGCAGGCCATCCAGAAGGTGATCGAGGAGGCGATGCTATCTGACAGCGGCATGGCGGTGCGGCAGCGGGCAAAGGAGCTCGGGGAGGCGGTTCGCGCCTCCGTGGCCGACGGCGGGAACTCCCGTAAGGATCTCGACGACTTCATTGGCTACATCACGAGGTGAACGTACGCCATGACGACGAACGCATGCATGTGCGGAAATTAAAGAAAAACATAGCATTAGCATATCTGGTGCTGCCAGCGGTTGATCGGATCAGCTTGAATCTTTTACAGCAAGGAAAAGAATTACTATCGAAATTTTGAAAGGATATGCAAGCACGCTGTGTCATCAGAGAGATAGTATAGTTAAGTTTCTGTCTACCTCACGACATGTACACGAATTAATACATGATGAAGATATCAACGTAGACCTTTCACCATTAATTTGTGGTTGGTGCGGTTTCTTCATTCTTCCATCTCAAATTATTGTCAATCCGATCCGTTTGTTTTCACAAGAATCGTGTCTGCCTTGGCATCTCTCCTGCGGTCCTACCTGATCGCTTTCCAACAATCTTTGACTGCTACTTTTTTTTGGTGACTTATCTTTGACTGTTACTATAAAGTCCATCTGTGTCTGCTGGGCTGGTTGACGCTGCTGTTGGTTGATCAGTCGATTGGAAGGAGCTTATTAGCCAAACACACGCGTGCGATGACTGGTTACGCGCCATGGGTTCAATTCAAAGGGAGTTCAAACCTCTACTGTTGCACACCGAGGACTAATTCAAAGGGAAGGAGAGGACGTACGTGCTTCCCATGCCATGCCTTGCTTTCCATGCTGAACATTTCAGATTATCGTTTACTTCAATGTCACTACTGAACCTTCTACACAACATTGCTGCGAAGAATTTTCCATACAAAAGGTACCATTTTCATAAAAATGAAGCTATAGCCAGTAAAAGATCAACATCATCTCACTATGTCACGTTAAACAAATTTGTCGTATTATGTTAGATCCAATAGGGTATAATAGTTTGTAAGTTAGATCTAATTGCAAGATATTTTCTGTTTTGTAAGATATTTTTATTATTTATCAAACTAGAAATATATATTTCTTCTATTACTTTCTGAAAAATAATATGTGGTAATTCTCATCTACATTTACTGCCTTTATCTTGTAATATAGTGCATTCTAGGAAATTTAAGACAAATTAAGAGAGAACATAAAATATCCATACACCCTCAATTTTTTTTCCTTAATCGGATGCTATCACTAATGTGACTAATGGAGATTGGTTAATAAATAAAAAGTATTTAATGTAAATTAGTTTTTATCCTCTAAAATGTATTATATTTGAGGACAAACTTTGATAGTAGAATGCACTATATTACATAAACGATGGAGAGAATATGTATATAAAAAGTTTGAGTTTTCTTAATAGCAAAGTCTCAATTGGATCGTGTCCCAGAGCATCTCCAAGAGACTAGCTAAAATTATATTCTAAATTACAAGATTTAGTCATTGTGTAAAATAAAAAACTCACTCAAAGTTTAGAGTTCCACAACAGCCTTTGTATAAGATAGCTAGTGAGGACGACATGCTATATATGACAAGCGAAAGTTTAGAGCAACTCCAAGAGAGTTGGTAAAAATGGATGGCTAAATTCAAGATTTAGCCAACCTCTAAGAGCGTCTCCAAGAGACTAGCTAAAATTATATTCTAAATTACAAGATTTAGCCATTGTGTAAAATAAAAAACTCACTCAAAGCATAGAGTTCCACAACAGCCTTTGTATAAGATAGCTAGTGAGGACG
>Ga0182004_10002813_pt1 | contig 13672 bp, 7 predicted proteins | sample Sormic07211540_1_FD_120479 | JGI IMG/M metagenome (GOLD analysis project Ga0182004, IMG submission 120479) | Endophyte microbial communities from Sorghum bicolor roots, Mead, Nebraska, USA - 072115-40_1 MetaG | ecosystem: Host-associated > Plants > Roots > Unclassified | place: USA: Nebraska...
ATGCATTTAGAACCTAGTGAGCTAACTTAACTCCTTCGAAGAAAATGATTGTGAAAATGCTAACACACGTGCACATGTTGGTTTACACATTGTGGTGTTGGCACACTTTGAGAAGGAGGTGAAATGATTGTGAAAATGCTAACACACGTGCACATGTCGGCGCTTTTGAGAAAATGAAGTGCATATTTTCTATTGTACCGGTGGGAAAGTTGGAGAAGTCGCGGGAGTATTTCTCACTGAGAAACACTCACCGGACGCTAGCCCAGAAGCACCGGACGATGTGCCTGTGCGTCCGGTGTGCAGGCTGCCTGGCTCAGCTAGGGTTAGGCACCGGACGCAGGTTGGAGCGTCCGGTGTTCTGAGTCCGGTGTCCACGCGTTTTGCATTGCTCCCTAGGTTTAAGTCCGGTGAGCACCGGACGGTCCGGTGCTCAGCGTCCGGTGCCCTGCGCTTTTTGCAGACCTCCCTGAGTTTTAGTCCGGTGTGCACCGGACGCGTCCGGTGCCAACTTAGGAGCGTCCGGTGCTCTATAGGTTACCGTTAGACTCTAACACAAGAGATTCAAAAGGCGACACGTGGCCGTTTCTGGGGCACCGGACGCAGGGGTTGAGCGTCTGGTGCCTCCTGTGTAGCGTCCGGTGACCCCCGTAGTTTGCCCAGTGAAAGAGCCAACGGCTCTATTTGTTTGAGGGGCCTATATATGTGTTGGCCGGCTTAGGGCTCACACTCCTGGCATTCTAACATACTTGACATCCTTGTGAGCCTAAGCAAACACCTCCCACTCATCTCCTTCATAGATTAAACATCTTTGTGAGATTGGGAGTGATTCCAAGTGCATTTGCTTGATTGATTGCATCTAGTGGCACTTGGGGATCGATTTGACTGCGGTTTTCTTGTTACTCTTGGTGGTTGCCGCCACCTAGACGGCTTGGAGTAGCGGATGAGGATTGGCACGAGTTGGTGATTGTTCGTGGCCATCTCTCGGTGATTGTGAGGGGTCTTGTACCTTCTCTGGCGGAGAGCCGAAAGGTAACTCTAGTAAAGTGCTCGTGTCATTGAGTTACCTCACTTGTGGGTAGGTTCTTGTGGTGTTCTAGTGAGGACAAGGTTCGTGCTACACCTCTTAGCCACCGAACCACCAAGTGTTGGTCGACACAACGGGGACGTAGCGTGCCGGCAAGGACGTAAACATTGGAAGAAAAATTGGTGTCTCAATTGTGTTTGATTGGCTTTCTCCCGGTGCTTGATTGTTTATATTGGTGATTGGTTCATCCCCTACACGGCGGTATAAATATCTCTTCCTATCTTTACTTACCGCAAACTAGTGTAATTAGTTTAGTTGTTTACTTTGCCTTGTGTAGCTTAGTTCACTAGTGTAACTTGTAGAGACTTAGTTCTTGTGTGCTTAGTGATTGTAGCAACTAGAATTGTTGGATAGGTGGCTTGCAAACACCCTTTAGAGCTAGAGCAAAAAGCTTCGCTTTGTTATTTACTAACCTCTTGCTCTAGTGAGTTTGTAGAATTTTTAAATAGGCTATTCATCCCCCTCTAGCCATATTAGGACCTTTCAATTAGTCTATGATTAGACACTAATTACCAAATACAAACGAAAGTGTTGCAATATACAAATCCAAAAAGATTGTAGATCTTAACACACCCTAAGTTTAATATCACTTGATCAGCACTACTTTTCAGTCATAGAACAATATTTTTCTCTCACAAATCAGCTAGTGATATCAAGTACTCCCTCCATACTAAACAATAAAGTTATTTTAGACAATGATACCGTCTACAAAGTATAACTTTGATAAGCTTTTATAAAAATATCTATCGTAAAGTGATATATATACACATATATATATATATATATTTATATTTATGAAAATATTTTTTAAGACAAATTTATTAAGTTTTACATTTTCAAACTCAACAAATTTAAAATTATTTATAATTTATATTTCGATCCAAGTACTATAAAAACAACTTTATTTTTGAGTAGGGGGAGTAAGTATTATTATATTAATTACGAATTGTATTTTGTAATAAACTATTTTAGAGCCATAAGCATGGATAGTATTTAATAAAAATGTGTCTAAATATGAATCATTTTTATTGGCACTCAATCTATGTATTATAGATAGTGAGAGCAACTTTTAGGCTTTGTTTAGTTTTCAAAAAAATTTAAGATTTTCAGTTACATCAAATCTTATGGCACATGCATTAAGCATTAAATATAGATAAAAACAATAATTAATTATATAATTTGTTTGTAATTTTTGAAATGAATCTTTTAAGCTTAGTTAGTCTACGGTTGGATAATACTCCCTCTATCCTAAGTTTGACTAAATTTATATGGTAAAATAATAATTATTATGATACCAACTAAGTATTATTAGATTTTTCTTTAATTATATTTTCATAGTATACTCACTTTATGTTATAAATTTTATATTTCTCTCTATATTTTATATCAAATTTAAAAATACTTTGACTTTCTAAAATTCTTAGAATAATTTATAATTTAAAATGAAGTAATTATTAAATATAAATAAAAGTGCTATGCTAGGCAAAACAAAAATATTCGCGAAGTAAACAAGGCCTTAATGTTTGAACTTGTTTTCACGAGAGAAAAAAAACGAGTGCGACCTTTTCGTCCTTCCGCAGCTACCAAATCCCTTCCACAGCTTCTGAAATCCCTTCAACATCGTCAATCCCACTTCCACAGCTTCTGAAATCAAGAAGGAAACACAGAAAGGACGGGCAATTCGAGGGAGGAATCTGCCATCCCGTCTCACCGTTCTCCCAATCTGAGAGCGTTCCCAGGACCTAGGGTTCATGAGATCCAGCCCCAGGATGGACCCGAACCCCAGAGCTCCCCTCCTCCTCGCCATCATCGTCCTCGCGCTCGGCGCATCCGTGGTAAATACCTGGCCCGAGCAAAGTTCGGATCTTTGTGTTCAGGGTTCTTCGTATCCAGCTTGTTCACTGGCAAGGTTGATGAGGGTCTTTTGCTTATATGTGCAGGCTGCCGGCGCCAAGGACGACGCGTCGGGGGTCTCCCTGGGCCGCCGCGCCGGGGTGAGAAATCCCGATTACTTCGCGTAGCAAGGACTCTGTCTGATTGAGGATGTCGTTTTGGTGTCGAATTTGTTAATTTTGATGTTTGATTGGCGCTTGTGGTGCCGTTTTCGCAGGGCTTCTTGCATGGCCTGAAGAAGAAGGACGCACTGGTGGAGGGCGATCATGGGGTGGCCCTTGACGAGGTTGGACCGGGGCTGTTCGATGCGCTCTTCGCCAGCCTCTCCATGATACTAGTCAGTGAGGTACTGATTGGTGGTGTGAGCTAGGGAGGACTTGAGTTTGGGAAATGGCCTCTGTGTAGCTGCTGTCCTACTGCATTGCCTTGGCTGTGAGATTTGGATGTGTGGCTGTGCCTTCGATGGTGGTGCCACATCACGGGCTTAACAAGCTGTTCAAAATTTTTTTCTGTGGTGATGTAGATTGGAGATGAGACCTTTATCATTGCTGCGCTGATGGCGATGCGGCATCCCAAGTCAATTGTGTTGTCTGGTGCACTATCTGCGCTATACGTGATGACGGTGAGCTATTTAATTGCTCTTTATTTATAGTTGCTTATGTGCTACACAATGCAAAATCAACTTGGGAGTATCTGATACCAGTTAGAATTAAAAGGATGCATTTTCTAATGCCACTTATGTCTTAATTAGTTTGATCTACTTGTTTCTTTTATACCCTTGGTATGTAACAATGTCTCGGTTCAGATATAAATCTATCTGATGCTCAATATAGAGATTTGCACTGTCCATATCTTAAGGGCGTTATTGCTATGTTGCATTTAACTTTGGTGCTTGTGCTAGTATTTAGTTTCATGGATGCCAACTCCTTAGTTTTTATTTGTCTAAGCTGTTGCCACAAAGTATTTTGATTCTCTATGCTGCTTACATATTTCGTTTCCCCCCCTACAAGGTATTGTCAACTGGACTTGGTAGAATAGTGCCCAACTTGATATCAAGGAAGCACACTAATAGTGCTGCTACAGGTACTTATGTTCTTTTAGTTGTGAATGCTTTTCATATCGTCATGTTGGCAGTTATATTGTATATTACTGATGTAAGGATTATGCAACTTTTGTGTTATCCGGGGTGAGAAAAAGATGGTTATACTTGGCCAAAATTATTATATGGAAAGAATGGTGATACTCTTGGGCTAATATGCACAACTCAATTCATTCAAGATCCTGCCTGAAAAAAGAAAATCCTTGATCCTTCATTTGATCATTTCCCTTAATATTATTGTGATAAATAAATTTTTCCCACTCAAACTGAAGACAGGCTATCTGACACCTGTCCACTTATGTGGAGATGCTGGAATTATTTTATTTGAACTGAAAATGTACTGAGACACGCTAAAGACTGATGTTAAAAGCAGTATAGAGTATTTGAAACACCAACCATTAGTTCGACTATAAAGGCTTTGCAACTTGAGTGATTTTCACACATCAGGGCATGGGCATGGGGGTTAGGATAGACTGGTAGTCCTAGTAGCTGGAATTGCCATGTTTGTATTTGAAATAATTTGGCACACTGATATGTCCTTGCCATTGCTCATGAGTGACCTCTCAAATTTGTTTACCTGCCAGTTTTGTACTTGTTCTTTGGACTACGGTTACTCTATATTGCTTGGAAATCTGACCCAAAGGGATCCCAGAAGAAGGAAATGGAAGAAGTATGTGTCCTTTTTTCCAATATAGCCTTTGCTTATGCATATTGCAGCTCATTTGTTGTATTGTATGCCATGTTCTTGTTCTGAACATGGGGGGCTTGGAAAATGTCCATTATTGTTTTGGTGTTTGTTTCTACTTGCTAATCCATTACATCCTTCCTTGTTTACCTGCTGTTTTGGACATTTTGCCATCTACTAATATCAATATCATGTGGGTACTCTTAAATAATTTTGTGTATGGTCAAAGGTTGAATGTGTGCATTCTAGAATGAGAAGCAAAAGAGAGACTGAGGGAGGTAGTCCAATGTACTAAAATAGAAACCATCATTGGTTATCTTGTGGAATCTTGAAGTACTTGAAGTACAAGTTCACTTATGTTTAAAAGAAAACATTATTGAGCCCACCTTTGAAAGTATCAGTACAAGTTTTATGATTAGCAGGAACAGTTTCTTTCTTGCCGGTTCTTATGCTAAAGTAAGAGCATAATACCTGTACTCTGTAAAAACTAGCAGCTGTATGAACTGAGGTACAGGCATATGAACTATCGGTAAAAGCTATTGATGAAAATAAGGTCATGTAAAAGGTCCATTAATTTGCACAACTGGAAAACTATATGGTTATACCTTGTTTTTAAACTTCATTGTTTGCTCTCAAAAGTGCTAGAGATCTTTTCATGTACTTTTATTTATGAATTAATGACATATGCATGTGTGAGCAGTTAGAAGAGAAGCTTGAGTCTGGTCAAGGAAAATCAACCATCCGTAGGTTCTTTGCAAGATTTTGTACACCAATCTTTTTGGAGGTTAGTTTGTTACCTTATGGAAGTGTGTCAGATGCTTTTGTTGCTTCTGTATGAGTCAGTCCATAACAAATGTATTGTGTACGGTGTACCTGTGATATGTGACTCATTATGAGACACCTTGGGTTTAGCATTTTAACTCTTTATTCTGGTTGCAGGCTTTCATCTTAACCTTCTTAGCTGAATGGGGTGACCGAAGCCAAATAGCAACAATTGCGGTAGGATACTGCTCCACTTATTGAAATTCTTTGATGTATAACGTTGTGTTTTTCATCGAGGGATGTGATACTATAGGAACTTGCACATTCATAAATCTGCGTCTTACAAAGTTTCTTTAATTCTGTTATCATTATCACCATGCAGCTGGCAACACACAAGAATGCAATTGGAGTTGCAGTCGGAGCATCACTGGGGCACACATTGTGCACATCTCTTGCTGTGGTAGGAGGGAGCATGTTGGCATCAAAGATTTCGCAGCGAACAGTAGCGACAATTGGAGGTGTTCTCTTCTTAGGATTTTCTGTTTCATCCTACTTCTACCCCCCGTTGTGATGAAAAGGTACTAGCAGCTACTTCCACTTGGATGGTAGTCTTGAACTGTTTCATGTCCTGCTGTATGAAACATAGCAACTTCCCGTACGTTGGTGATTGAAACAAAGATGATGAAGTAACCCAAATCATTCCAGTATGCCTCGAGTCGCGGGCTCCATGTAATGTACAGACACATTCCTGACAACAATGTTCTCTGCCATGCTGCCTTCAGTCCTATGTAGAAGCTGTCTCATTGATAGCATGGCCAATTTTTTATTGCTTGTATCCAAAGTATAACATACTATACGCTGCTCTGATCTCTTCTCCAAGAAAAAGTTTCCCTATCATTGTTTGCTTGTCTCTGATATTACATTATTGTCTCTTAGCTTTGTTAATAGATGGCTGACAGGTGCTAAAATTATAGACTTCATCTGGGTCAGTTCTTGCTTCCAGGCCTTGAACAAAAGAGCTTATTGTCAAATTAAGCGATATATATGCCAGTTCTGTACTGGAAAGATTGATCAAACATGGTGTAATCTTGCATAGCAGAAGTTATTAGCATCCCTGGACGTTCTGTACGGATGGCACAGAAGCAGATGTGATTGCCATGTTTGCCCTGGTAGTTACATTCGCGGATTCGCCCCATGTTGTCATGAGGTACTGTGTACTGGTGGTCACCGTGGTCCTTTGCTATTCTGTTTTGCTTTGCTCCGGGCAGTGTCAGGTCCTGAATGCACTTGCCATTATGATGGATTCAAGTCATTGCAATCTTCTCCTGGTGATTTATCTCTTATTTCGTTCGTGAGTCTGTTGAATTGGCGCCTGATAACATCAATTCTTTTGTCCTATACACCAGATGCTTATCAGAAGATGAGATGGCTTAGTTTGCACTATGCGTTTAAGGTGTGTTGACAAGGTCATAATCTAGGCACCGGTTTATGTATAGAGGTTAACTTTTATGCATGTGTTTAATGATGTAGCAGTAGAGATGAAAACGGTATGAATATTTTTTTGACCGTATTCGAGACCGAATCCGTTTATAGGAGTTCAAATCTGTCTATATCTGAGTTCAGATGTTCAATATCTGATATCGTATCCGTATTTGAATACTCAAATCGCATAAATTGACATTCAATCATATTCTATCCGGCATGACTGTGTATTCGAATCCGAATCCAACAAGAAATATGATATCAATAATATCCATCCATATGTAATCCGTTTTCATCCATGTGTAGCAGTCCTCTCTTTCGCAAGTTAATATTTTTTATACAGTGGAGGGGTCTTCTGGCCATAGAGAACTGACCTTTTTCTATACTAGAGCTAGACTAAACTTTGGGCTTGCCATGAAACCATACTAGTCCCACTTTCTTTTAAAAGCGTAAGAAAATGTAGAAAAAGCATTAAGAAGCACTTGATCCATTTTAAAGTGTAAACCATTTTGACTTTTCTAGGTATAAATTTTTGTTATGCATCCAAAATGATTTATAATTTGGAACCAAGGCAGAATAATTTAATCATCAAATTTTCTTACTATATACAACCAATTTGTACAAAACCAATGTTGTATTAAAAGATTGTGAAATATGAGTATTTTGATATAATTTTCATACACTAAATATCTATATGATTTGTTAGTAAAAATCTATAGTTTGACTCTGTCTAGTCCTAATGTGATGTATACAAAGGAACAGAGGGAGTATGGTATTTTCCTAATTTTGCCGACGACAAATTTTGGCTTCCCTTAGGGGGGCAATAAATAAACCCTATAATTTCCCATTAGCTAGCAATATCACTTCAAATTTTGCCTGTAATAACTGAAAAATTGTGAACATATACTTGATTGAAATAGTTCTACAACATTTAAGCAGTGGCGGGATGAGTATGCCAAGGGAGAGGTGGATGGATTTGGCCCTCCGTATAAGCTATAGTTACTCAGTGTACCTTAAAAATAAAACAAAAGAAAAAAATATTAAATTAAAAAGAAAGAGGTCCATTCACACGTTGATACGTGCATATTACAGGTCATCAGCTATACAGTGGACAAAAGCTTGTGCTTAGCTTAACTGTCAAGAAAATCAAGTCATAATTAATTGTAACTATTTCCTTGAAAACAAAATTGTAATATCCTTTTTGGCTAGTGTGCCACCTGAAATTTTGTTATAGGAAACCACATGGGTTGACCTGTTGAAGGAAGAACGAGTATTATGACGAAGGCCAGTGGCCCAGATCGGGGTGCAAAAACATCAATGGCACGCGCCAATTCCGATTCGTCATGCAACATGGAAAAGCGGATCTGCTAATTTTCTTGCACATACATACTTCATCCATCCGCAAAAGAATACAAATTTATTGTAAATAGTATCTCTAAACAAATTTATAATAAAAGTATTTATTCGATAATTAATCTAATGATACTTATAAATGTTTGTATTTTTTATATAAATTTAACTAAAATTTAAACTGTTTGATTCATCAAAATATGAGAATTGTATTCTTTATGGATGAAGGAAGTACCGTATACTAATCTGTGCTATTTTAATATATTGTATTGGCTCATCTGAGTACTGCTAGTTTGTGCTATTTTAATATATGTATTGGCTCATCTGACAAAATTCATGCAACACAGCGCCAAGGCCAAGGTGCCAACACAGATTTGGGTATACTTTTTTAAAATTTGTGATAGGAGCAGCGAAGCAACCAAATTTATTCACAGCTGATCTCGACAGGTGTTATATTGTTAACCCCGGCGGCCGCCGTACTTGGGCACCAAGGTAGTTTCTAAAATATTTTGCGAAGTTTTCAAAATTTCTATTACATCAAATCTTACAATACATGCATATAATATTAAATATAGATAAAAAATAATTATATAGTTCACCTGTCATTTGCGAGATGAATCTTTTAAATCTAGTTAGTTCATAATTGATAATAATTATATATCAATTACGAACGAAAGTGCTCCACTAGGACTTTGTAATTTTTTTCACCAGCTAAACAGCCCCCAAGCAGAGACTTAGCAAGGACGGCAAGATCTGCACCCGTGATAACCAACTCATGGCCGCAGCTACCTCCATTCATCCATCCATCCGTATAACCACCATAACCACCTCCATTGTTTGACTACCTTCCCTTGCACTCCACACCTCTCCCTTTCTCTTATCTCCCACTACATAACACTGCGACTCTGAGCGACCAAACTCAGGCACTACGCACAATCACAACACTAGCTAGCTTGCTCGCTCCTGCCTCGCCCTCAACAAGCATGACACCGATCAGTGAGCAGCAACACAACAAGGAGCCTGAAACACAATCCTCAACAAGCCGCAGTTCTCCAGTTCCAAGTAAGTACATATGCCCTTATCTTGCACATGTATGGAATCACACATCATGTATCTTCCTATGAACAAACTTTTGGATATGAAAATTTTGTAGGGCATCGGCTATCTGACAATTGGGTCCACATAAAATGTAATTTGCATGTAAATTAGCAATGCTCACCAAATATCTTCTTTGTATTGGCTATTATATGTATGTACATATATATTTATTTCACCCATTGATCGACAGATGAGGTAGCAGTAGTAGGGGATGAAGAGAACGCTGATCATGAGCAGCAACAACAGGTGGCAAGACGGGACCGGGACTTCCTCGCGGGGATCAGGAAGCTCTTCAAGAGCTTCAAGAACCTCTCCCATATCTTCGAGATATACAAAGATGAAGATGAGGAGGAGGACGATGACGACACAAGCATCGAGATTGGGCTTCCAACTGATGTGCAACATGTGGCGCACATAGGCCTGGACGGGTCTACCAACTTGTCAAGCCTAAGGGGCCTACAGGGGGCTAGGGAGCTGTTCTCCCTCTCCAACCTCACCACCCTTGAGCAGTTTGAGCTCACCATGGCCTCGTTGGCTGCTACTGGCAAAGAGCGAAATGGGGTGTTAGATAGAGTTTCTCGTAATTAATTAATTATTAGGATGCACATAGTATTTGTGAATTCAGATGGTGGTTCTTTTCGCCGGGATTTTCATGCATTTTTCATTTTCTCTTCAAAAAATGTTTGGTTCCATGTCATGTTAGTTTTTTTTGAATGGAGCTGGAGAATATCTCTTTTTCCTTTTTCCTAGTTCGTTCATTGTGCCCCTACTCATTGTATTCTTGAACAAAGGATAGGAGCGAGTGCCCTAGAAATTTTGGACACGTTTCACAGAATTTAGGAAATTAAACAACCGCACATAAAGATATACAATGTATTGAAAACATAATTGCTGTGTGGAAGAATCCCGATTTATACAGTTGACATAATAGTTTATTGGAGAGCACACAAATGATTATTCAAGTTCACAAGTGTCTGATACGGGTCTAATGGAGAGCACATAATTCAATGAGCCTAAGTTAAAATTCCAATTCTACTGTATTTGCTTTCGCAATGGAAAATATTAATGTATTTTAGATATTTATTATAGAGACTAATATTTATATCATCTTTCTAGTATTTATTCAAACCAAAATATATTAATATTTGTGAAGTTTTGACCCTAATTTAAGCCCTATTTGGTCTGGTTTGTAATAATTGTTTGACATGTTCAAACAACTAGATTTAAAACATCAAATTATAACAAATATATACAATATCTTGATTTAGTGATCCAACATCCTATCTTCCCTGTCTCGAAGAGTCCTTCTAAGGCCTTGTTTAGATGTGAAAATTTTATGGATTTCGCTACAGTAGTAACTTTCGTTTGTTTGTGGCAAATATTGTCCAATCATAGACTAACTAGGGTCAAAAGATTTGTCTCGCGATTTACAGGCAAACTGTGTAATTAGTTTTGATTTTAATCTATATTTAATGCTCATGTATGTGCCACAAGATTTGATGTGACGGGGAACCTTAAAAACTTTTTGGTTTTTGGATGAACTAAACAAGGTCTAAATTTAATCCCTTGTTCATTCTTTGTATACGGCTAGTCTGTTTTGCTTGGCAGAAAAACTATGGCTGAAAGTACTGTTCCGTAATTTATTGTGAGAGAAAAACACTGTTGAATGTATGTTAGATTATGCAGATAAGCTTAAGCGAAAATGCAAATATGCCATAATCTTTGTTTGCCATGACAGTTCTCTATAAATCTACCTCTTTTCTTTTGAACATGCCGTATAAGTAATCTGGGCCACGATTTTCATTGACCTGTCTTTCTCGAGAGCACCAATGTCTCCCTATTGATACAATCGTCTAATCCTCTTTCAACGTGATTATCCAAACGCGGGGGAAGGAGTAGTAGTTGCTGAGTTGAAGCACAGGGTGAATCAAACGGACAACTCTAGGTGGAAGTAGAGTTGACAATATGAATTTGGATAGTCCATAAGAAGTCGCCATGGCCGGGCACCCGTTGTGCCTTACCGAAGGCCTGGTGGTAGAGGATTGAGATGAGATGCCCAGAAGAAGTCGCGGCATCCTTTGACAATAGAATTAGCAAGGATGCCTCGACGACCAGTATGATCAACGAAGACATGATCGTCTCTTCTTCTGCCAAGGCGTCAGAGAAATTGTCGTTGTGGCATGAGCCACTCAGGCCTTGTTTGGTTCACCCTAAAACCCAAAAACATTTTAAAATTTCCCGTCACATCAAATTTTACGGCACATGCATTAAACATTAAATATAGACAAAAATAAAAACTAATTGCACAGTTTGTCTGAATCTTTTAAGCCCAGTTACTCTATGATTAGACAATGTTTGTCAAATAAAAACGAAGGTGCTACAGTGTCAAAATCTATAATAAAATTGGATCTAGACACGTAAGTGAAAATTGAACAGTACTTCCTCTGTCCTTTGCTTCCAAAAAGTCAATAACTTTAAACTTTGACTAAATATATTTAACAAAACATTAATATTTTTGCTACATAATTAGTATAATTAGGTAAATAGTTGAATATACTTTCACAATAATAGACTTATTTAGAGCTATAAATATTGCATGTATTTTTACAAGCCTAGTTCAATTTGAGAAAGTTTGACCAACACGATTTCTATAATGACTTTTCTTAGGAATGAAGGGAGTACACTAATTCAGCGACTCACTAGCTAAGAGAAGAGAAAGCCGTGCGCACCGAGGTTGGGTTGGGGAATTCTTGAAGGTCACTCTCGACTGTGAAAATCAAATAAACAAAAGTGAGCACTGTATTGCACATGTCATTGGTTATGATCCCTCTCACCCGGTTTTGGAGTATTGCACACGTGGAACTTTTAAGGTATATACTCCCTCAGTCCATTTATCTCAGTTATTTAAGCAAAAAAATTTTCCAATAGTCTCTATCGTCTTGAGGTGGCCCGTCGTAGTTGTATCTCACATGCATGTTGGTTGTTCCTTGGTTGCATGCGCACGTCTCCGCGGAGGACTTAGGCTATCCTAGCCACTCCTTGGTTGCATGCACGCATACACATTAATTGGATTAATTAGATCACAAAAATTTATTGCAAAGAAGTGGGTTATCCATGTTCTTTGGTCTATGGACACAAGGCTTAAACGAAGGAGACTAATGGATGGAGGGAGAATATAGTTAGGGAGGGCGAGTCATGATAGGGATGACAATACAGCAGATTTGCGTCGTGTATGTAAAGAAAATGGCATCTAACAAGGGCCAATAGTTGATTTTAGTGGTTGATTAACAAAATAACCATCTAGACTAATAATGTTTCCTACTATACAAGATTTAAGTTCAAATGGATGCAAGGTTGACTTATACAAAAGGCAACATGAAGATTATAGTGATCAGCACCTCAAGCAAGATATTAGAAGCTACCAAAGACTTACAAGTCATGCAAGAAGTCCAAGTTACAAGGCCTTGTTTAGATCCAAAAAATTTTTGGATTTTGACACCATATCACTTTCATTTTTATTTGACAAATATTGTTTAATTATGGAGTAACTAGGCTTAAAAAGTTCTCGTCTCATGATTTACAGATAAACTGTGCAATTAGTTTTTGTTTTCATTTATATTTAATGCTCTATGCATGTGTCGTAAGAATTGATGTAACGAGAAATCTCAAAAAGTTTTGTTTTTTTTTGAACTAAACAAGGCCCAAGTGGAAGAAGCCCGAGTGCAAAGACATGAAGAAATAGAGTTAATTGCATGTTGTCTGCGGGCACCAGAAATGTCCGGTGTTAAATGTCGGAGAACAAGTGTTAGGTTGTTCTGCACAAGTTCTTAGGACCCACCAGAAATCACCAATGGCTGCGGTCAGGGAGCACCAGAGAAATGTGTGCATCAGTGAAGCTTCTGCATAGAGTGATGAGGGTCAAACCCAATGTTTCGAGAGATAATTGGTAAATTCGATTGTGGAGAACTCGACTTTGGCGATCCGGCTTCAAATCAGCACGATTCGAACCCTGCAATGTAACACCCTAAAATTTTCTCCTTTTACAATATAGATAAAATTATTTAATTTTGTATTTTTGTGCTCATGAAAATATAGAAAAAATAATATTTTTCATTAAATTAAAATTTATCATAAGGCTTAACAATATTATTATGCATACATGCTGGTGCATATGTTTTGATGTGATGCTTGTTGCTCCTTTATGTGTTGATAGTAAGAA
>Ga0182004_10002814_pt1 | contig 13667 bp, 15 predicted proteins | sample Sormic07211540_1_FD_120479 | JGI IMG/M metagenome (GOLD analysis project Ga0182004, IMG submission 120479) | Endophyte microbial communities from Sorghum bicolor roots, Mead, Nebraska, USA - 072115-40_1 MetaG | ecosystem: Host-associated > Plants > Roots > Unclassified | place: USA: Nebraska...
GTATGAGTATACAGTTATGTCTTTTGGTTTGACCAATGCACCAGCTTACTTCATGTACATGATGAATAAAGTATTTATGGAGTATCTTGATAAGTTTGTGGTGGTATTTATTGATGATATACTAGTATTCTCTAAAACAAAGGAAGAACATACTAAACATCTGAGATTGGTCTTATAGAAGCTTAGAGAGCATAAGTTGTATGCTAAGCGTAGTAAATGTGAGTTTTGGTTGGAAGAAGTTTCTTTTCTTGGTCAGGTTGTCTCTAATGGTGGTATTGCGGTGGATCCTAGCAAGGTGAAAGATGTGCCGAATTGGAAACCGCCTACAGATGTAAGTGAAATTCGCAGTTTTCTTGGTTTGGCTAGTTATTACCGTAGATTTATTGAAGGATTCTCAAAATTTGCAAAGCCTATAACTGCTCTGTTAGAGAAGAATGCTAAGTTTGTATGGTCTGATAAGTGTCAAGCTAGCTTTGAAGAATTTAGGAAGAGGTTGACCACTGCACCTGTTGGTATTGCTAGATCTGAGCAAAAGTTTCTCCATTTATTGTGATGCTTCTCGTCTGGGATTGGATTGTGTTCTTACGCAAGAAGGTAGAGTGGTAGCCTTTGCATCTAGACAGTTGAGAAAGCATAAACGGAATTATCCTACTCATGATCTAGAGTTAGCAATTGTGGTTCAAGCATTAAAAATCTGGAGGCACTATTTGATTGGGCACAAGAGTGACATATATACTGATCATAAGAGTTTGAAATATGTCTTCACCCAGACAGATCTAAATTTGAGGCAGCGTAGATGGTTGGAAATGATAAAGGATTATGATTTGGAAGTGCACTACCATCCTGGAAAAGGGAATGTCATGGCCGATGCACTTAGTAGGAAGAAATATGCTAATGAGCTTCCGGCAACACCAGAGTGTGATGAGTTGTGTGCTGAATTTGATCATTTGAATCTAGGCATTGTTGTTAATGCTATGGAGATAGAAGTAACTCCAACCTTAGAGAAGGAGATATTGAAAGGTCAGTTAGAGGATGAGAAACTAAAGGAGATAGCTCAGAATGTGGTGTTAGGAAAGGCACCAGGATTCAGAATAGATAACAATGGTACAATCTGGTTTGGGAAAAGGATATGTGTTCCTGAAGTGAAGGCTATTCGTGATATGATGCTACGAGAGGCCCATGAATCAGCTTACTCTATTCACCCTGGTAGTACTAAGATGTATCTATATCTTAAGGAGTGGTATTGGTGGTATGGGTTAAAGAGAGATGTAGCTGAATATGTAGCCTTGTGTGATACTTGTCAGCGAGTGAAAGCTGAACACCAGAGGCCAGCTGTACTGTTGTGTCGAGGGTGTCAATAAGGGGTATCCCAACCAACACCAATAATGAAAGGGGCCATACATAAATCGAGGACCTAACTCGACACCCCCGCTTACACGCGTGACCACCCAAGCTCGGTGTCGACCGTAGCCTCGAACATAGAAATAAGGTCGTGCGAATTGATAGAGGTTCGACTAAACAACGAACCATCGAATACGGAAGTGGCTCGGGCGAATCGACAGACCTCGAGCGCAAAGGCGCCGCCCGCCGCCTGTCGCGGGTAAGGAAGCTAGGGCATTTAATGCGCCTGCCATGTCCTCACCTAACCCGACAGTCACGGGAAACGTGATTGGGAGCAAGCACCCGTCCAATCCCACTCTCCACAGCTTTATCCCCCAAATAAGCAAGGGTACAACCAAGCACAGTGAGACAGACGGGATGTCACGTCACGGTGTCCCTCGAGGCACCCAAATTCAACGCACCGCTCAACAAGGTCATACGTAGTGCCGGACTCACGAGCGAGCCCGTTCCTTCCTTGGGAAGTGTCGGGCGACGAAAGACAGCACCTCAACCACCTCGGATGTGACTACTGCCACGACGTACAGGCGTGCCCACGCTTAGGCCAATCCAATGCGGTGTACAGGAGCCGAATTCAGAAGCATGCACGATCATCATCACAATGCTCAGTAACAAGACTACTCGAAGCCACGCCGATACGGAGGCCTCGAGTAGGTCAGCGCACCATTCCCCTACCGAGCCTTATTCTTTTGCCTACGCCATGTAATCTAGGTCTCCCCTTGGAATTATAAAAGGGGAAGCTGAGAACAACCACCCATACATCATGACCATCCTCAGCAACACTCGCCTGTATTCACCCCTGTACAAGCACTTAGGTGCAAGATAATAGAAAACATCCCCCCCGCTGGACGTAGGGCCTTCTCTTGCCCGAACTAGGATAAACCTCTATGTCATTCTTGCATCACCATCTGGGAGAGGGAACACGCATACAAGTTTACACGTTGGTGTGACCCCCCGGGGGCAAAACATCGACAGTTGGCGCACCAGGTAGGGGTCCTGCGTGTTTTTCACCAACCTCCCATCTCCTCCTAGATGACCACTCTCGTTTCGCCGATCCCACGCTCCACGGTGATTTGGTTCGGGAGTCTCGAGTTCATGTCCACCGGTTTCGGCTATGACATGATCCTGCTCTCCGTCAAAGGACCGGGAGGAGCTCGCGTTGCACCCGCACGATCGAAGGCCCCGAGATGGCCTCACCACCACGCCTCCCCACCCAAGAAGAGGCGTGGGCAGCACCACCACCGCCCCTCTGCTACTTCACGGTCGTCAATTCGTGCCAGGCGAGCGGTGGCGCAGGAGCCGACAGCCCCACGCGCCGAGGCCACGGATACGACGGCCCGGCGTCAAGACGGCCCCACGATGACATTGGGTGATAACGCGCCTCACGTGCTCTCGCCCTCGACGACGCTGCTACCGCACGGGCTGTTCGCCTCTAGGAGAACACACCCGTTCGGTCTGGACAATACCGCGACATTGCTCGTTAGGATGATATGCCTGGATGCCCAAACGTACGTGGAACGACCAATGGTCTTCCCGTGCGGCGCCGGGGCACAGCAGCAAGCAGCTGAACTGCCGGATTTTTCCCAGGTACGGAGCCTCCGATGTTTAGGACTCGGGCGATACACCATCACCTCGCTCAGACAACGGCTGGCGGAGGAGGGGCGTGGATGTTTCTATGTCACTGAACCAGACCCCGACTCCGAATCTGATAGCTATGACCCTACGAGGGAGTGCTTCAACATCGACGGGGAAGTTGCAACCACTGACGACACGCAAGACGCCGTCGCCGGTGGCCGAGCCCCCGTAGCAAGAGAAGATCCCAGGACACCTGGGAACGATGGACAGATCGACCCTCCATCACAGGACGACAAAGCTCCACAGCTCGCACAATTACGGGAACTCAAAGCCAAGCTCGACGAGGACCGCGAACGCCTCGCCCAACTCGAGCGGGCCCTCGAGCGAGACCAACCGCATCCGCACGCCGGAGGCGCGCACGCGGTCGCGCTCAAGAAGTGTATCAATGAATCGTCAGGGACGAGGAGCCAGAGCCACCTGTCAGCCGCTTCCCTCGATTAGGCCAAAATGTCGTGGCGGCAACCATGCTGTTGCGTAACATGCCTGAACCCTTGAACTCCCAGGCGCGGCGCATTCGAGACGAGGTGCAGGCTCTGCTCCAAGTGGCGGCAGCCTAGCAAGCCGAGAGCTCAGCCTCTCGACGTCGAGGGCCAGCCCCGGAGAAACGCGTCGAGCCAGCCCGAAATAAAAGGGAGGTGTCGGTCCATCAAGGACCACCCCGTCAAGGAAGGAAAATAGCTATCACCATTCAAATCTCGACGATTAGGAATATTTTTTCAAGTAGTTTACGCTATCACCATTCAAATCTCGATGATTAGGAGGAAGTCCCAACTATGACCCATCATAGTCGACACTCCCTCGGGGGCTAGCAGGGTGCCCCCTAGGTTCCTAAAATCGAACGACTTTTTCTTTTCAAGCCCCGCAAGATCAAGTAGCAAAGGCGCCTCGAACCCCTTAAGGGTCGAGAAACGTCAAGCGTGAGAACCCTTACGCATCGGGGCCATGGGAACTCTACTCACTTCCTCACCCTTAAGGTAATCGAAGACGCCTCAACAAAAGATCGAATGAGAATACAAACTCAGGCTGGAAGGAAACAAAGGAAATTCGAGCGTAAAAATAAACAAATATGCATGAAAATCACAAGTCTTAAAGACCACTCAAGCCACAACGATTGGTTAAGGTAAGTGATAAGTATTTTACAATGGGTCTATATACCCAGAATAGGCTCACATGCCTTAGTCCACATCCCTACCCTCACCACCATCTTCTGCACCTAGGCTAGTCTCAGGAGGAAGTACCTCTGGCTCGAACAGCCTCGCCAGCCTTTCCCAGGGACCTCTGCGTCGTCGATCAAGCATGGAGCCTCTCGTCGTTCTCGGCCTCGGTCTTGGAAATATCAGTAACAAAACAGTGGGACACCACCTCCATGTCGTAGGAGAAGCCCCAGCAGACGACCGCCATCGCTCGCTTCACCCCGGTATGAAGGGCATCCCGCACCTGATCCCTCAGCGTGGCACCTAAGTAGCACAGCTGGTCGACCAGCGCATCGCCTCGAGCCACCTCCCTCGACTCATCCACAGGCTTGAGCTCCCAGGAGGCCGAGAGGTCGCTTATCGTAGTCCTTAGTCGACCGTTTAAAGCAACCTCCTCCTCAAGCTGAGCCTTGGTAGAACAGGACTCGACCTGGGCGGCCAGGAGATCATCCTTAAGCCCTACAAAGACTGACACAAGAGAGTTAGGCAACACAAGAGAAATACCTTACAAAAGAAACACGAAAGTATGGAGAAACTTACCGCGGATCCTTTCTTCGAGAGCCGTGTTCTCACTAACTAAATCGGTGTTGGCCCTGTCGATATCCTTATAAGAGCGAGCCAGGTCAGTATTTGCGGCCCGCAAGTCTTCGATCATCTTACCCGCTTGTAAGATGGCTACCTCCTTCTCCAGAAGCATTCTCTTCAGACGGTCCATGTCGTCAGAGAGGCTGCGAGAACGAACTCGCTCTGCCTTGAGGTCCTCACGGGCCTTCTTCCCAGCCTTCTCCGTGGCACTTCGAGCGATCTCGCTCTTCACACATTCCTCCTTTAGCTCACGGTAAGCCTCCCGAGCAGAGGCGAGCTCCGACTTAACAAGGCTCTTCTCCTTGTCGAGCTCGGCGGCCGCATCTTTGTAATGAGCGGCCTCTTCCTGGGCCTTGGAAGCAATCTCCTCAGCCGAGGCGGTCCGCTCCCTCAGCTGCACGGCCTCTTCTTTTGCCTTCTCTGAGGCCTCTCGAGCCTTGGCTAGGGCAGCCTCCCTCTCCTTCTTCTCCTCCGCAGCTACCATGAGGTCCTTATATGCCTGGAGAAGCTTTTCCTATGACTCGAGGAGTTGCTCCTTGAGAAGAGAGAGCTGCTCCCAACCACCTCTCATCGCGTGAATAAAACCCGACTTTAGGCGGGAGGTCTCTTTTAGATCCTGCAACCAGTGACTGAACGATAAGAATACGAGACTAAGTACCCAAATAGCTAAGGTCCAAAGATACTTACGAAATAGGCTTGGCCAAGCCCGTTGTTGACAATGTCGGACATAAGTTCCACAACATGCTTCATCCAGAGACGAAGCTCCTCGAGATGCTCCCACTTCTCCGCCTCCTTCCGGTCGTCCATCATAATGTTTGGCTCCTCCGGACAGGTAGAGGCTCGAAGGCAGATCCTCCCAGGGCCCTAGTTCTCCATCTCCTCATCTGTGCGCACCTTAATGCCCCGGATGAGCTCTTGAATGGTCTCGAGCGACCCCCCGTGGTGCAAGAACAGGTCAACGAGGGAGGGGAACTGCCCGTCGTCGTCTACCGACCTCCAGGTCCCGGTCTCGTCGGCATCACCTCCGCCTGAGGTCCCAGCTTCATCTTCCCCGACAGTGCTGAGATCCACCCATGGCCGTCGGTCTCGAAGGAACCCAGGAGCGATCCCCTTGATACCGTAAATCGTGTCCTTGATCTCTGACTGGGGGTCTGCTAGAGTGCGCATGGCGCAAGCGAGCGCCACCACACCGTCTTCTCGCCCAGGCTTGACTGGGATGGAGGCGGGCCCCCCTGGACGGAGCCACGCGCGGGTTGGAGGACCATAAACCGGCAGTCCCTCTTCCCTGGCCTCGGGCCCTTGCGGCGGCAACGATTCCGGTTGGCGCGGGCTTCGCGGTGGCTGTTCGAGCAGCTCTTCCAGCTGTTGGCTCCGCTGTTGCTGCTGTCGTTGAAGTTCCTGTAGCTCCTGCTGTCGGCACTGCTCCAACTGATCCTCGAGCTGTTCTCCCCGCCGCAGCTATGGCTGCTCCTCCTGCAGCTGTTGCCGCTGCTCCTGCTGTAGCCGCTGCGCGTGCGCTTCTTGCGATAGTCTTCCCTGCAGGTGGCTCTGTTCTTCTTCTTTTTCCTCTTTTTCTTCCCCCTCACGCTCTTCTTCTTTTTTCTTCCTCCTCTCCTCGACGGAGTGGAGCCTGATGGGCCAATGCGTCCGTTTCACGACAGGAGAGGCCTCGACCTCTTTATCAGTGGTGCGAGCGTCCTTCGAGAGCAGATCGCCACCGGACCCGTCGATGATGGTGATGGGGTCCTCCACGCCCCCAGACTGGGGAGGCTCGGGGGCTCCCTCCTGACCTTGGACACGAGGCGTCTCGACCCGCCTTGGTGACGGCGAGGTGGTTCTAGAGACGTCGCCGCCCTCCGATGGGCGAGGTGGGGTCCCCTCGACATCCGTTGACGGTCAAGGATTAGAGGAACCTGTGTGCGCCCCAAGACAATACGTTAGTCGCAAAGGAATTCGGCACAAGAATGGCCCAACTCCAGTACCACGGAAAGAAGAATAAATCACTCACCCGAGCCTCTAGAGACCTCCCCCACTTTAAGTTTCTTGGCCATCAAGGGTTGGGTCTGTTCCAACGGCCGCTTTAACCTAAGAAAAGGGGGAATAACCTAAGAGAAGGAGAAACCAAAAGGGGCACAAGACATCGGAAACAAAAGTCACAACATAAAAATCTTACCCCATGAGAAGAACAACCCGCCTACCAGTCCCTCGACCAGCCGGCCTCGAGCCGCCCCGCGTCGAGATCCCGGGCTTCTCCTGGGCATGCGCGGGCCTCAACTCCATGCCTCCCGCCTGGCGAGCACTGGGGCAAGAGCTCCCATGACCTCCCTCCCTCTGACTTGAGGCCGCCACGGCGGCGCGGCCGCGGGTCAATGGCCCCATTGCCATAGTCTTGACTCGGTGGCCCGCTTCGGACGCGGGAGGAGGTTGTGGCTGAGAAATGGCCCGGCCCTATGCAGGCGCAGGAGGGGTATCGGCATGAGAACGGCATGGTGAGGACTCCCTTTGCTGACCATCGTGAGGACCGCCCGACGTCCTCTGAGGAGCCACCGTGCACGATACGTCGACGTCGGCTCACGGCGGGCCCTCGAGGATTCTGCCATTGCGAGCTGCCATCCCCTCGGAGTCGTCGCTGTCATCGTCGCCCTCGTTGCCATCATCCTCCTTAGGGGAATCCTCCTTGAACTCCCCTTTCTGCCTTGATTTCGTGCGGCGTTTCTCGAGCGCTTGCCGCTCGAGATTCTTTTTCTTCTCTTTTTTCTTTTCCAAGTCCTTTACGGACTTTTGCTTCTCCGCGGACTCACATCTCCTCTCATGATCGACGCCATCCACCTTTACCGGAGGCCTCGAGGACCGAGCGTCGATCGGTCCCAGTGCGAGTAGGCGTGAGTCCTAGGAAGGATCGAAAAGATCAAAAATTGAGTTACGTCAATAGGAAGAGCTCACTAGGTTGCTCAACCCCTCGTCAGGTTTCATGGGGAAGACGTTGACATGCTCAGGCTGAAAATCACCGGCGACGGCCGCCCTGGCCCTAGCGGCAACCTCCTCATCCGCAGGCGTCTCATTGGACATCCGGCATGCCTCAAGGTCATGAGACAAGACGCCGGGACCCATATCATCCATTCTCAGCGGTCGAGACATCAACGGGAGTACCCGTCGATGGTGGACACCCGAGAGAACGAACGCGACGGTCAGACCTTCCTCGCGTCTTCAGGGCGTCGAGGATGGGGCAGAGCCGCGACTAAAGGGTCTTGATGACGCCGTAGTTCCAGTTGTCCGGACACTCCGAGATCAAACGCCCGGTGTAGTCAGGGAAGAGGTCGTCGTCGTTTCGAAGATAGAACCATTGGGAGTCCCATTGGGCGTGGTTTGACGTCAGCCCAACTGGGATGTACTCTCGAGGCTCCTCCACCTTGCCTGTCTTCTGCACCAGGTTAATGCAGGCGGCCTGCACTAGTTTCCTCACCCCTGTGGCTCCAGCAGGGGCGTGGAAGAGTTCGCCCCGATACAGATGAAGCCACAGGTCCCAGTGCGGCATCATCCCCAGGTAGCCTTCACACACCGTGGCAAAAATCACCGCGACGGTGATGGCATTTGGCGAAAAATGCTGGAGCTCTACACCATAGTGGTGGCAGAGCGCCCGCATGAAGCGGCTTGTGGGAGAACCGAGGCCGTGATGATGAAACTTGGTGAAGGAGACCACATACCCCTTAGGCGGTCTCGGCTCCAGGTGGTCCGCCGCCGGCGCGATCCACTCCGGCCACGACGAGGAAACACGGGGGCGCAGGAGTCCCTCCTTCTCGAGGTCCAGCAGCCGGCGGTCCATCATCGACGACGAGCGCCAGTCATCGGCAGCGACGAGCCTCACCGGCATCTTGACGGAAGAAGAAAGGCTGCTCTGCTGCTATGTGCTCGAGGATGCGCTCGCATTAAGATGGCTAAGAGAGCAAGGGCAAGAACAATGGCGGAAGGCGGAAGGAGTAGCAGCCGAGAGACCCGACGATATTTATAGACGTCCAACCTCCAATGGGCAGATCCGCCGAATATGGTAACCTCCCTAGTAAATGCGCCGCCTAACAGTCCTGTTACTCTCACTGACAGGACGCTACGAATTCCGCAACGGTGCAGTGCTGCAATGGCTCCCACCTAAAAAGGCGCGTCCAATGGGCAAGAAAGTGAACCGCCACGTCCCTTCCTTCTCCTATAAGATAAGGTACGCGCGCGCCGCAATAGAAATCTCGAGGGATCGCAAACCGGCCCGCTGGATGTGTTCGACGGTCGCCCTCGAGTACCAGAGTAAGGGATGCCCGGCGTGAGGTCGAAAACAAGGCCTGCCTCGAAAACTCGCTGGGGATGTCCAAGGCAGGGGCAAGAGGGTCGAGAGGAATCCCCACGAAGGGAGGCAGCGAGCCGCTGGACTCTATCGAACGAGATCACTAACCCCGACCACACTAACCCTGCTTTTATGAGAATGCCTCCGGGCTGCAGCTAACCCCCTCGAACGAGACACGGGTTCTCACTTGGATTACCCGATAAGGACTCGACCTGGGGTAGGTGACGCTCGCTCCACCGGGAGTACATCACGACTCCAGCCGCGAAAAGGGAAAACCGATCGGCTCAAGCTCAAAGCCCCTCTTCCATGACGAGCGACTTTCGAAGAAAGGGGAGATCGAGAACAATTCCATTTAGGAAAAGCAGTATAGCCCTCGAAGGAGTCAGAGACTCCTCCAAGGGCTCGGGGGCTACCCCCGCGGGGGTCGCTCGTGCGACCCCACAGAAACTCGACTAACGGAAGAGCCTCTACTCGAGCGCAAGCGCTCGAGTAGAGACTCGGGGGCTACTGTCGAGGGTGTCAATAAGGGGTATCCCAACCAACGCCCATAATGGAAGGGGCCGTACATAAATCGAGGCACTAACTCGACACCCCCACTTACACGCGTGACCACCCAAGCTCGGTGTCGACCGTAGCCTCGAACACGGAAATAAGGTCGTGCGAATTGATAGAGGTTCGACTAAACAACGAACCGTCGAATACGGAAGTGGCTCGGGCGAATCGACAGACCTCGAGCGAAAAGGCGCCGCCCGCTGCCTGTCGCGGGTATGGAAGCCAGGGCATTTAATGCGCCTGCCATGTCCTCACCTAACCCGACAGTCACGGGAAACATGATTGGGAGCAAGCACCTGTCCAATCCCACTCTCCGCAGCTTTATCCCCCAGATAAGCAAGGGTACAACCAAGCATAGTGAGACAGTCGGGATGCCACGTCACGGTGTCCCTCGAGGCACCCAAAGTCAGCGCACCACTCAACAAGGTCATACGTAGTGCCGGACCCTCGAGCGAGCCCGTTCCTTCCCAGGGAAGAGTCAGGTGACGAAAGACAACACCTCAACCACCCCGGATGTGACTACTGCCACGACATACAGGCGTGCCCATGCTTAGGCCAATCCAAGGTGGCGTATAGGAGCTGAATTCATAAGCATGCACGATCATCATCACAATGCTCAGTAACAAGACTACTCGAGGCCACGCCGGTACGGAGGCCTCGAGTAGGTCAGCGCACCATTCCCCTACCGAGCCTTATTCTATTGCCTACGCCATGTAATCTTGGTCTCCCCTTTGAACTATAAAAGGGCAAGCTGAGAACAACCACCCATACATCATGACCATCCTCAGCAACACTCGCCTATATTCACCCCTGTACAAGCACTTAGGTGCAAGATAATAGAAAACATCCCCCCGCTGGACATAGTGCCTTCTCTTGCCTGAACCAGGAGAAACCTCTGTGTCATTCTTGCATCACCATCTGGGAGAGGGAACACGCATACAAGTTTACTCGTTGGTGTGACCCCCCGAGGGCAAAACACCAACATGTTGCAACCAATGAAGATTCTTGAATGGAAGTGGGTTTGCCTCGTACACAAAGAGAATTCGATTCAATATGGGTAATAGTGGATCATTTGACTAAAGTTGCTCACTTCTTGCTAGTCAAAACCATGGATTCAGGAGCTCGATTAGCAGAATTGTATATGGAGAGGATAGTTTGTTTGCATGGAGTGCCTAAGAAGATTGTATCTGATAGAGGAACCCAATTCACCTCTACTTTTTGGAAGAAAGTGCATGATTCCTTAGGTACAAAACTGAATTTTAGTACAGCTTATCATGCACAGACAGATGGGCAGACTGAGAGGATCAATTAGATACTAGAAGATATGTTGAGAGCTTGTGCTTTGCAGTATGGAACCAGTTGGGACAAGAGTTTTCCCTACGTAGAGTTTTCCTACAACAACAGTTACCAGCAAAGTCTTAAAATGGCACCGTTTGAAGCATTATATGTTCATAAGTGTAGATCACCTTTGTTTTGGAATCAAACTGGAGAGACTCAAGTGTTTGGTCCAGATGTGCTTAGTCATGCAGAAAAACAAGTACGGATCATTCGGGATAATCTAAGAGTTGCCCAGTCTCGTTAGAAAAGCTATGCAGATACACGTAGGAGAGAACTAGCTTTCGAGGAAGGTGATTATGTGTATCTGAAAGTGTCACCTATGAGGAGTGTAAAGAGGTTTAATATGAAAGGAAAGCTAGCTCCAACGTATGTCGGTCTGTTTAAAGTTTTGCAAAGGCGTGGAGAAGTAGCATATCAGTTTGAATTGCCTGAAAGTTTATCTGGTGTGCATGATGTGTTCCATGTGTTGCAACTTAAGAAGTGTTTGCATGTACCTGAGGAGAAAATACCATTAGAGGAGCTTTCTGTTAAGGGTGATCTCACTTATGAAGAGTATCGAGTCAGAATATTGGAGACAGCTGAGAGAGTCACTAGAAGTCGGATCATTAAAATGTGCAAAGTGCAATGGAATCGGTATTCAGAAGCAGAGGCAACTTGGGAAAGAGAGGATGATCTGAGAAAATCATATTCATATTTATTTGAGTAAGCCCTATTCAATCTCGAGGACAAGATACTTTTAAGGGGGTAGAGTTTGTAACACCCAAAAATTTGCTTTCTTATTAATAGGATTTAATTTGATTAATTTGAGTATTTTTATGAGCATTTAATATAGTAAATAAATATTTTTTGCTGAGATTAAAAGTTATCATAAGCTTAGTAACATGTCCTTGCATTCATGCTGGCCATCATTTTGTTCTGTGCTGTGTGGCTTAGTTTGATTTCCAAATTTGAATTCATTTTCTATTTCAAAATGCTTTGGAAAATAAAATAGAAAGGAAAAGAAAAAAAAAGAAAGGGAGAGCCACCTGCTCTCGTCCTGATGACCAAATCGGCCAAGGCCCAAAACCCCCTCGGCCCACTCCTTCCCCTTAAACCCCCCAACCCAGCGCAGCTTCCCCGCCCCGGCCCAACTTGCTGCAGCCCAAGCTGGACAGCGGCACACCCTTCCCCTCTCTCCTCCTTGGCTGACAACACGGCCCCACCCTTTCCCTCACCGGCAGTAGGACCCCGCAGGTCAGCGACTCCTCTTCCTCCTTCCTTTGTTCTCCATCGTACCTGAGCCGATTTCTTTGTTAGCCTCCGAACCGAAATCCCAGGAACTCCGTGATCCTTTGCCTAACTTGTAACCAAGCGCATTATAAGCCCTTGGCAACCATCCGCACGCTACTTTTCCACGTCTATGCAGCTAATCCGAGCCATAGCCGAGTGTTTCTTTGAGTTTGGATCTCGCCGATTTCCTCTCTCGCCATCTCGCGTGGCCGACCCCTTTTTGAGCCTTCTCGGGTCGCAAAAAGGGCACCGGTGAGTTCGCAGTAAGTTTCTCCACCTCCCGATGAATCTCTTTCGTTTTTAGGTGGTCTAAATCACGGTTTCTCCATCTCCGGCGAAGCTCTGGCCATGGCGCCGCCGCGGGCTCCTGTGCAGCGCCGGTGTCCTCCCCTCTCCCTCACCCAGATCAAATTCCAGCCATCCATTTCTAATCCTATGGACCACAGTGGCCGATACCCCTTCGGGGTAACATTTGCTAAAGAGCCCCTACTCTTTTTAAGTATACACCCGCAGTCCAAAAACGGGTTTAACAGAGTACGCTTTCTCTTTTCAAAAACGTATTCCCCATCGGTTTTAATAGAGGACGCTTTCGGTTATTTACAAGTTTGCCACTTATTTTATAATGCTCATAAAATATTCATTTTAAATTCAATTTGATCCATTCAAATTGCGTTAGGTTTGTATTTACAAGATCTACATGTTAGAAGAATTATTCTTCTGTTTTGAAATTTTTTATTTTCGTGGTAGCAATAAATTAATTATTTATCTATAGGAAATCTTAGGAAATTCGTAACTTCTACGTTTTAATTCTGATTTTCATGAACTTTACGTTTGTGTGATCGTAGCGCTGTGTAGAATATTTTCTTAAACTTTTATCTTTGATTTACCACTGTTGGTGTAATGTTCTAATTATAGCTTGTTTGCTTCGTGTATGATTGCCTACATTGGATTGCGTGTTGTTGATTGATGTTTGGGAATAGACGGTGAGCCGTACGTTGGTGAGCAAGACCAAGCTTTTGTAGACCAGCAGGCTCAGGAGAGCTTTGATCAAGGCAAGTATAACTTGGTGTCATCCTTGTTACCTATACATAATTAATACAATATTTATCATATGCATGTGTCCACCTTGATGACCTTAGCAAAATCATAGATGATTGTTAGCCTGAATTCCTTGTTACCTATTTGGATATGCATTTGGGTAGTTTTGCTAGTGCTTGATTATTAATCGATGATCTGGTAACATAAATATTTGAATATACAATAAACAATAAAATAAGCTTTCTAGCAACTTGAACATAAAGGGTGGAAAGAACTCTAGCTTTTGCTAGATTGATCTTGACCCTCCATAAGGACTTATCCCTTGGCAA
>Ga0182004_10002815_pt1 | contig 13667 bp, 11 predicted proteins | sample Sormic07211540_1_FD_120479 | JGI IMG/M metagenome (GOLD analysis project Ga0182004, IMG submission 120479) | Endophyte microbial communities from Sorghum bicolor roots, Mead, Nebraska, USA - 072115-40_1 MetaG | ecosystem: Host-associated > Plants > Roots > Unclassified | place: USA: Nebraska...
TATTCTCTCACATTTCTAGGCTTGAGCCAACACTACGGAAGGCCTAAGAAGTCATTAGGGCTATGACACATAAGGCCTTGTTTAGTTCTTGATATGAAAAGTTTATATGTACTGTAGCACTTTTGTTTGTATGTGATAACTATTGTTCAACCACAGACTAATTAGACTCAAAAGATTCATCTCATAAATTATAGACAAAATTGTGCAATTAGTTACTTTTATATATGTTCAATGCTGCTATACATGTGTTATAAGATTCGATGTGACAAAAAATTTTGAAAAGTTTTTGAATTTTGGGTGGAACTAAAAGGCCTAAGTCCTTGAACTTTAACCGTGTTTTGCTAAAGGATTTATACATTTTGCTACTACTACTCCGTACTCATTCGCTTTTACTATGAATAACATCTTTTTTTCTTTGAGAGAAAATTTATAAATGATGGAAGGAACGCCAAACATATACTGGTGGTAAATAAAATGGAAAAGGCGAAAAAAAGATGAATTTTCTCCCGCTTTTCCAAGGACCAAGATTGCGCGCCGGCGGCCGACGTGGCTTCCCTTGCAGCGGCACACTCACCCGAGCTAGGTAGCTTTGGTGGCCGCTATCCGCCGGGGTTCCACCGCCACTCCCGACTCCCGACTCGCGCTCCCCGCCCGCCTTACAAAACCCCCCTAACCCCATCCGCAGCCACCCGCCGCGGCACCCCCCTCCACCTCCGGCCACCATGCAGATGCAGACAATCACCTTGCGCGCCGGCCCCGCCGCCCGCCGCCCCACGCCGCCGCCGGCCAGCTCCGCGCACCTCGCCGCCTCCGGAAGGTGCCTGCTGCGTGCCCCCAGCTCGCTCCGACGCCGGAGAACCCGCTCTCTCAGGGCCTCTGCCTCTCTCGAGCAGGTCAAGGAAGTCGCCGGCTCCCCGGTTCCCTCCGGTAAACCAACTCCTGCTTCCTCTCGACTCTCCCTAATTTCTCAATTCCACGAACGGTGTTGTACGTTTTTTTTTTTGCTTGATCAGTGAACGGCATCGATGTTAGATTAGCGCCGTCATGAGTTGATCAATGTTTTACTTTCGGATTAGTAATTTATCATAGTGAGCTCCTGAGTCCATTTCAGTGGGCTTCTAATGTGTTCTTTTTGCGGAACGTGATAGCTCTATCTGTCAGGCTCCACGGTTTGCTCGCTGTTCATGGAACGTTTGAGCAACCTATTGCTACAAGCCTACAACTATGTTTGCCTGTTTCTGTAATTAGATGAACAAGTCACACAAGGATGCATTTCTCTCCATTGCAGCAATCATGGGTTCAAGAAAAGCTGATAGCTACAAAAGCCTTAATTAATGCATGATTGAGCAGTTAGTCCTTGGAGCTTAATGAAGCTTGACGATAGATCATCGGCTACACCATCGGTTTTATCAAAGTAGTGCCATAGTGGTCCATATTGATGACATCTGCATTTTTATATAATGCCCTTCACTTTGTGCAAATTCAAAATTTCAAATTCATCAAATTTTCTTGAAGCATTGAGTGACCACTTATTGTCCCAAAATTTCCTTCAAGCCATTTTGTTTTCTATCTGCATCTGTCGGCTCCCTTTCTTTTCTGTCGAAACAATGCCAATTTAATGTACATTCTTCACTGGATTATTCAGCAGGGAAGAGTAGTCAAGCAACTAGAAGAGATGTGAGGAATATAGCAATTGTTGCTCATGTTGATCATGGGAAGACAACTTTGGTGGATTCAATGTTAAGGCAAGCCAAGGTACATTCTAGTATGCATTTCTTACCTTTGTGATTATGTTTATCAGAGATTTATTGCAAAGTGAATCTCTCCACCATTCAATCTATATCTCACAGATATATCTTGTTCAAGACTATTACCACCTTTAACTGTTGCTCCATATCTTTGTTGTAGCATGTTAATTGCCACTTATAGAGAGTGATGGTGCTCCTATACTGACTGAACATCTGAATTTGTATTGGCTGGATTGTTTTTACTTGGTTTGCATGGATAGTCAACTATTATGTGTTTATGTTGTTCAGTTAGTTAGTTTAACAGAACAGCTTTAAATGGTCTAATACAAACATGTTAGTTTCGCATTGGATGGTATGTATTGTTTTCTCATCATCTCGTTGCTTTGTCATATCATTTGACTTTTACGAGAATTGAGTCCGAGAAAAAGATTGTGTTGGAAACCTAAGTTGATCTTTCTTCAAACAGTATTTTTGACATTTAATATGTATACACACTTCTAGAAGCAGTCCCATAATTGGCAGTCATATAAGTACATAAAAACTAATTGATGGAATTCAATTTTACTTCCCTGATTACAATTTTTGGGAAGTAAGACGGTTTTTACTTGTGGATGCATGGTACCAGAACTTCATCTCTTACTGAATACTGGCTTAAACAACCCTGTAAAATCTAGATGATTGTGGTGGGTGTGCTCTACTTGTTGAGACCTGTAAATGGTCTAGAAAGTAGAAACTACTTCCATCCATCCCACAAGAAGCCTATTGCTTAGTTTTATTCACTCAGTTTGGTTGGTTTCATTGAACTATCTGGATTGTTTTTTAAGTAAAATAGTGTCTCTTTATTCAATCTGGGGCCTTACCTCTACAAGACTAGTAGACTACAAAAGTACAAATCAGTGTTAAATTAAAACATATTAAAGGAGTTTGTAACAATGGAGCCGGGATAAATTATAAACCATTTGTGGAACTTGCTTTAATCAGATCACCGTTCTCTCACCATGTTGTAGCAAAAATCAGTATTGCATTTACTGTGAAATGATCTCCTTGTTGGATTAAGCTAATTGCTTAACTTATGCAGGTTTTCCGAGATAATCAAGTTGTGCAGGAAAGAATAATGGACTCAAATGACCTAGAACGGGAAAGAGGAATCACGATTCTGAGCAAGAATACATCAATAACCTATAAGGGCACTAAAATCAATATAATTGATACTCCTGGGCATTCAGATTTTGGCGGGGAGGTTGAGCGTGTTCTCAACATGGTGGAAGGAGTTCTGCTAGTGGTACTAGCTACTTGACTTTGTTTTAGTTTTCAAACAGTGGCTCTTTTCTCCTTTCATGTTTGGTTATTTTTGGACTTGACACATTTTTAGGATTCTAATGTGCTTTACTGCAGTTAGCTGTCCCATACATAGTCATGGGATGCTACCAATTTTTGACGTGCCTTTTGTATATATTCAATCAAATGTTGTACTCGCATTATGTGTACATATTCCCTTTTTCGCTGCATGGTATCAAGCCCCTATCAAATTGGTTTTCTGAATAGTGTATTAATCTACATTGAGGAAACACGTGTACATCCTCCTTTTCTTTAAGAAAAAACAGTAGGTAGACCACTAATGTGGTATATATTATATATAACCTCTACTTAATTGAATCTTATCTGTCATATAGGTTGATTCTGTAGAGGGGCCTATGCCACAGACAAGGTTTGTTCTGAAGAAAGCTCTAGAATTTGGACATGCTGTTGTTGTAGTTGTAAACAAGATCGACAGACCTACTGCTCGTCCTGAGTTTGTGGTGAATTCAACATTTGAACTATTTATTGAACTAAATGCAACTGATGAACAGGTAAATAATTATGGCTATCCTATTGTTCATATAATTTGTTTTCAGTTTATCAACATGTGTCTTGTCCTAATCCACATGTTCATGTTTTGTTTGAACATTCTAGTGTGATTTCCAAACAGTCTATGCAAGTGGAATTAAAGGAAAGGCTGGTCTATCTCCAGAAAATTTAGCTGATGACCTAGGACCCCTTTTTGAGGCGATTCTTAGATGCATACCAGAGCCACGCATTGAGAAAGATGGTGCCCTGCAAATGCTTGTGAGTTACAAATTTATTCTTTTCATTCTTTTTTTCTGGCGCATCATGTTCTGTTTCTGATTTGCATGGTTGGTGCTTGAATATTGTTCACAGTCGATGCAGTGTATGTGTATGAGTCGTGGTTTTAGCAGCTTCTCTAAAAATGCTTCCGTTACTAGCAACTATCGATTTTGTTTCATGAATTGTGCCTCCTAAACTGTAGAACAATAGTTTCTTTTCTGTTTTGTTTGTTAACGCACCATCATCTGTGGTGAAACTTTAAATTTCATGCTTAACCAATTATACGAATCAAATATGAGTAACAGCGTTATCCTAAAATGCTGAAAGCCATGTCATGGAAAATTAATTTATAGGTGTTTCTTGTTGATGACTGATATCTGGCATTCACTGAAAGAGAAAACTTTATTGAAAATTAATTACTTCCGACAGTCACAATGAAGAAATAGTTGTATTATTGTTATTTTTATTACTCTTGGATTGCTAAGTCTCCAATCTCGATTCATGTTCACAGCTGATCTCTCCCAAACTAGTGTCACATGGACACTCACTCATTTCTACTAAAAGGGTGCCATTGCTAATTTGAACACATAATATGAATACCTTATCTATTTTGTTGCTTCTTCCAGGCTTCATGCTTATAGAGCTCCAATTGTTTTATCATGAAAAATTTTCTGTTGAGACAGCTTTCTGGCTTCTCAACATGTTTTGGTGTTCACAGCCTATATCTGCACTTATCTTTCATTGCCACCATATCAATGCTTAATTGCTGGCTTCTATGAAGGTATCTAATACTGAATATGATGAGCACAAAGGAAGAATAGCAATTGGACGGCTGCATGCAGGAGAACTTCAGCGTGGCATGGAGGTCAAGGTATAAATCTGCTCTGCTTATGCATGTTTTGGCCTAATAATGCGAACATGAACATTCCAGTTAGAAAGTTGTATAAAACGTGGTAGTATCACAGACAGGCTCAACCAAAGGAGAGATTGAAATTTCTACTGAGTGAAAATATCCATTTACAGTGAGGTGTTATATGGTTCTTTACTACATATATGTTGGATAAAGTATTACTGAGTTGATGCCAAAATGCTGGTAAATTTCATTTGCAATATAATAAAATGTATAGCATTTTTAATGAGTACCTGAGTTTTTCCTTCTCTATTTGAGATTGGCGCCTTATAATTCATCTCAAATTTCTTGAGGAAGTCTGTGAGTAAAGCAAATCATATAAGATAAAAGGAACTGCTGGGATTAATTGAGGCCTGAGCAGCCTCCACGTCTCTTTATCTTACATTTTAGAAGCTTACTTGGTGCATTCTATTTCGAATTTTATCCTTGTGATCCGAACATGCATGTGAGCAAATGTTATGACATAGTCAGAAATTATTGTGTTTCATGTGAACGAACTGATAGCTTGGTGGTTCACTGTTGTCAACGAACTGGTTGTGAGTTTGGCTCCCAGCCTTGCATGTGGTGCACAAATATGTGTGGTGGGCGGTATTGAGTTGCATGCACCGACCAATTCAACCCAAAAGCTTAAGCTTGCAATTCACTTATATTCCAACACTCCCCCTCACGTGGAGGCTCCCTCAGGCCTCAGACGTGGAATAGGAGCGAGCAACAATTATTTTATATAATTGCGCTAACCAGGATTTGAACTCGAGACCTCTGGCTTTGATACCATATTGAGTTGCATGCACCGACCAATTCAACCCAAAAGCTTAAGCTGATGGGGAGAGGTGGGCAATTCACTTATTCCAACAGGCGGTGGTTAGATGTGCCCAATAGTGGTGCTCCTCGGTCGAGTTTGTGCCCGGATGCTGCACTAAAAAATGCCCCTCGCTGTATGCAGCCTTCGGGTCCCTTTGCTGGCCCAGAGTGATTATGGTTTCTACCTCTCAAACAATGCCGTTGGGGTTAAGTTTTTTTTATTTTTGTGTTTTATAAATGAAACTATTGTGATATATCGGGTCTTCAGATTCAGTTTCTCGTTATATGTATTTCATTTGTTGAAGGATCTGAGTCTAGCTCAATCCGTGGAAGGTGTGGGTAAACCCTGCACCACCAAGGTCCTCTTCGACTCAAATTCGGTCACATATTTCTTATTATATACAATGCCACATTGTTCCTCCTTGTTGGTCAAGTTTTTATTTCATCTATTGGTTCCAAAGTCTATTAAGTCTTCTTTTGAATAAAATTAGAAAATTTTCTTTACCTGTTATCATATTATTGCAGTAGAGTGTCTATTGATTAAGATATTTTTCAGGTTTGTACACCAGACGATGCTTGCAGGGTTAGTAAAGTAAGTGAGCTTTTCGTTTATCAGAACTTCAGCCGCGTCCCCGTTGAATCTGTTAGTGCTGGTGACATTTGTGCTGTATGTGGAATGGATGATATCATGGTAGGTGTCTGTGCATTCATATTCATTATTCAATCTTCCAGTTCATATTTATACTTATAACATGATTCTATATGCTTTGAACTATCCAGATTGGGGAAACTATAGCTGATAAAGTTACAGGAACACCATTGCCCACTATCAAAGTGGAGGAGCCAACAGTCAGAATGTCTTTCTCCATCAATACATCTCCTTTTGTTGGACGGGAGGTATCTATCCTCCATGCTAACAAAAAATATGTTATATGTACTTCCTAACATGCTCTTCTGTGTTAAAGAGTTGGGAAATCCATAAAATATACCCTGATTACTCCATATGATCTCTTGTATTCTGTATTCGTTGTTCTAAATTCGTGCAGTCAACCTTCTAGAAGCCATAATTATAGATAGAAGGTTTTCTCAGTTTTCACGTTAAAATGGTATTTTGTACATTTTCCATAAAAGTACTTTGGCATTGTTATGCTTCAATAATTTTTGTTAACTACAATAATAAGGAAACTAATAATCGAAAGTCGGTATTGTTAAGCTAAATTTCTTATGTATCTTAATGAATTGTGTAAATGATTGCCCTTCATGATAGTGTCATTACATCATTTGTGAAATACTATACCATGTTAAATATAATGCAATAGTTTGGTTTATTCTCTTTCTGACAAATTTACTTCTTCTCATTTTCTTTATTATAGGGGAAATACGTTACTAGCCGAAATCTCCGTGACAGGTTATATCGTGAGCTCGAAAGGAATTTGGCTATGAAAGTAGAAGATGGGGAAACTGCTGATACATTTCTTGTTAGTGGCAGAGGCACACTGCATCTCACAATATTGATAGAGAATATGTAAGAACTTAAATTTGGTAGTTTCATTAATTCAGTGACTTTTGGTTGTCTTAAGAACAATGTGAACTTTGCAGGCGGAGAGAAGGATATGAATTTATGATTGGACCTCCAAAGGTCATAAACAAGACAGTGGATGGAAAACTACTAGAGCCTTATGAGGTAAGTCTATACTTTATTGTATATATAGAGTTGGAATACATTTATTTACTGGTTTATTAGCAATAAACCTCTTCTTTTATTACTTCATTATTCCTGGAACTCCTTTGTCCTCAGTTCCCAACTTCCCATTTAACTAATATGTGCTGTTATGCTACAGATAGCTGCTGTTGAGGTCCCAGAAGAGTCCATGGGATCAGTTGTTGAACTTTTGGGAAAAAGGCGTGGACAAATGGTTGACATGGAAGCTGATGGGTTTGTACCATACTTTCATTATCTCGAAATGCTTGGTTACAATCTGTATACTATTTTGATATAGGAATGACTATAAGAGCTAGTGCCAATATTCTTCCGACTTATCACGCTTCAACTGGTTTCATAGAACAACCTTAGAGTTCTGTTCTTTAGTCCAGTATTTCCATCCTTGAATGACATATATTTATTTTCAACACAGGGGACTAGAGAGTAACTTAATTAAATACTCTTAGCGCCATGTATATTTGGAACAATTTTATTTGAGGAAAAAACTACTTTAATGTGAATCTATCCAAACTAACAAAACCCAACAGACTGGTTAATTTTCTGTGAGTTAAACAATGGCAGTTTGCACAATTTAGCTGGGAGCTGCGATGTCCTTAATTATGAAGCATTCATCTTATCTGCTGACAGGTGTAGAAATCGTGCAACAGGTGAAATTGCTCTAGTTTATGAAAAAGTCAGTTTTGAATTATAAGGGAATTAAGATAAGCTTAATTATGGACTTGGCTTGTATTAATCGTATTATACTCCAGTCTTTTGCGTTCTGCTTTGTGTTATTGAGTCATTGCCTTGATGAGTATCATTTTGAATGGTAGGCCGGAGGGAACAACATTGCTAAAATACAAGATTCCTACCAGAGGCCTCATTGGACTTCGGAATGCAGTTCTTACAGCTTCTCGTGGCAGAGCTATACTGAACACAATCTTTGACAGCTATGGCCCATGGGCTGGGGATCTTAGCTCACGTGATCAGGGATCCTTGGTATGAATAAGTTCAAAATAAAAGCAGTGAGGTTTTCTCTTAAATTTTCCCCAGCATCTAACTTCCAATAAAATGATATAGGTTGCTTTTGAAGATGGAAGCACTACTTCTTACGCACTTCTTAATGCACAAGAAAGAGGTGTGTTGTTTGTCCAACCAGGGCAGGATGTTTACAAAGGTCAAATTGTTGGTATCCATCAGAGACCTGGTGATTTAGCAATTAATGTGTGCAAGAAAAAGGCTGCTACAAATGTTCGTTCCAACAAGGAAACTACAGGTAATAATTTATTTTCTCTCAGCACTTGACAGTTTGGTGGTTTCCATTTTTGTTGCTACCAGACCTGCAACCTTTTAATTCTTATATATGACGAATTTGTGTACTGTGACCGTGAGTTCTCTTCTGAAAAGCTTTTCAATTTAGCTACTGCAAAATAAATGTTAAAATTTTGGAACAAGAAAGAGTAGAGATTTTGGAATATAGTCATGTATTGCAGGCAATGTAGCTTGTTCCTCCTGAGAAGCAGGAAGTGCTGAAATGAGCAATATATACATGGAAATGCTTTAATGCTTTACCAATATTTGTATCTATTGGGAGGAAAAAATATCAATATTTGTATCTATTGAGAGGAAAAAATATATTTGTATCTATTGACTCTTAGGTTTTTATCCAAGTGTTGAATTCTGCGTGTTTCATATTTGCAGTGGTTCTTGATGAAGCTTTAAGCTACAGTTTGGATGACTGCATAGAGTTTATCCAAGAAGATGAGCTAGTGGAGGTTACTCCTGCAAGCATCCGCATGTGCAAGAACCCAAAAATTTCAAAGAAAAAGTAAAATTATTGCATCGATTTTCTCAAGGCGTCAGCTTTAGATAGGAGCTGCATGCTCCAGTGCCAGGTGGTATGACGGCTGCATGGCATCCCACACAAGTTGGTAATCAAGCTATTTTTTGTGGTATACAGACAAAAAATTAAAGGTTGCCAGATTGAGATATAGGCTTATACGGCAGTTTTGTGATGATTAAATCAGCAGATTAGTCTGTTGTAGTATTTTGGGCCGCCGATAAGGCGTGCACTGTTTCCACAGCAATCTCAGCTGTTACTGATATATTTGTAGGTCATATATAGGTACTGTACATGATTCAACAAATTCCTGGGCAATTATGAATTGAATATTTTAGAGAAGAAATATTTTTGAATCAGATTATAGGGAATAACATAACATTACATATATATGGACCTTACATTAGTGGGTGGCTTTCCACCACTGAATAATAAACTTCCTAAGTCACTGCAGAGTGTAAGCTGCTTACATCCTAGTCCTCTAGCTACAAAAAATTGGTGGTGCAGTCCCCTGGCACAGCTTCTCCTTGCTACAAGCTGAGCCCCCCAGCATATCTCCGAACAGCTTCTTGACCTGAGACTAGAAACGGTTGTTCCATGCTCTTTGGTTCCGAATGATTCCTGAGTTAGTTCTTGACCAGAAAGTAATCTTCTACTTGCAGACCAATGAGCAGCCAGCGCCCAGCGTTCTGGTGGCCATGTTGCCAAAGTCCGGCACGGCGCAGTTGGTCGGCACTTTAGCCAGTAAAGACCTGCAGAAGTCATCAAGGTCTTGATCTGCCATGGCGCCGTTGCTGGGCACCACATAGCTGCTCTGGACCCCTGTTGCCATGGCGTCATTGTTGGGCACCACCCAGCTGTTTTGGACCCCTGTTGGCATGGTGCCGATGTTGGGCACCACATAGCTGCTCTGGACCCCTGTTGCCATGGCGCCGTTGTTGGGCACCACATAGCTGCTCTGGACCCCTGTTGCCATGGTGCCATTGTTGGGCACCACCCAGCTGTTCTGGACCTCTGTTGCCATGGCGCCGATGCTGGGCACCACATAGCTGCTCTGGACCCCTGGTGCCATGGCGCCATTGTTGGGCACAACCCAGCTGCTTTGGACCCCTGTTGCCATGGCGCCGTTGTTGGGCACCACCCAGCTGCTCTGAACCCCTGTGGACTGCTCCTGCTCAAAACTGGTATTGCTCTGCACATCAACCCCTATCGAGCTCCAGAACTCCAGTTCCCCTGCAGACAACCGCGGCGCCACCGGCATGGTAGATTGTTGGACCATCAACTCCTGCTGCTCTGTCGTCGTCACCTGCGCCTCCAACTCTGGGTACTGCTCTGACGCTGCGGACGGGAAGCACTGCAAGTCGCTGCTATCAAGAAGAGGGCTCTGCGGGAAGGTGTCATCGTCCGTCAGAACGAGGTGTGAGGATTCTTCATCTCCAGAAGCATATGCCACGCCTGAGCCGTGATCGAACATTGCCCAAAAACAAGGAAGCGCTGATGCGATGGCGCCGACGACGCGAGCGTGACCGCTACTGTGGCAGACTTCTTGCCCATCCGGCACGCGCATGCGCTTCCGGCCGTGCGGCACGTGCGCCTCCAACTCTGGGTACTGCTCTGACTCTGCGGACGGGAAGCACTGCAAGTCGCTGCAATCAAGAACAAGAGGGCTCTGCCGGAAGGTGTCGTCGTCGGTCAGAACGAGGTGTGAGAATTCTTTGTCTCCAGAATCATATGGCACGCCTGAGCCGTGATCGAGCATTGCCCAAGAACAAGGAAGCGCTGATGCGGCGTTGGAGGAGGCGACGCGCGCGTGAGCGCTACTCTGGCAGACTTGTCGCCCATCCGGCACGCGCATGCGCTTCCGGCCGTGGCCGCTGAAGGAAATGTGGCAGATCTTGACGGGCGACGGGCAGGGCGGCTCGGCGATGGTGTACTCGTGCATCACCCACCCGACGCTGCCGCTGTCCTTGCCTTTGCCCATGTGCAGGTTGAGGTTGCTGACGTGGACCGTGATCTCCTCGCCGCGGACGCGCAGGCACTTGTCGACGCTGCTCTGCGCCTTCCAAACCCCGACGCCGCCGTCGCAGCCGCGGTCCTGGCGAGCGCCGGGTTTCTTGTCTTCGCTGGCGCGCACGATGAAGTAGGCCTCGCGCTCGCTCCCCACGCCGTGGCGCTCGAAGAGGTCCCAGGGCAGCGCGCTCCCCGCCGCGTCGTCCTCGAAGATGACGCCGGGGAATGGGTCCTGGCCACGGGCGAGCGGGAGGAGGTAGAATTTGACGAGCTCGAGCTTCTTAGGCCGGAACCTGTAGGTGGGTGGGGTTGGGATCTGCTCAGCTGCCGCCGCCGCCATGGATGGGAAGGGATTTGCTTCTCCGACGGCCAGAGGGTTCAGCGTGGGCGTGGATTGGGATCTAGGAAAGGGACACGGGTGTACTATACACTTGCACACCTGATATTTATATGGTACCCAGACACCCAGATTACAGCGTGGAGTGCCTTCCTCGACCCGCTCCGCTCACGGAACGGAAAAGCAGGCGAAAAGTCGATTTTACCCCCGACCCGCTCCACTCACGGAGTCACGGTATGCAAAGGCAGGCGAAAAGTCGGATTTACCCCCGCCCCGTTCTACCGGGGCAGCAACGACTCCGTGGATCTTTGTCGGTCCTAGAGTATATATGTTTTTTTTTAAAAAAAAAATTGTTTAACCGGCTGAAACTTGCTAAAAATCTTATAAAAGCATAGAAAATTCTTGAAATAGAAAATCAAGTTTTATTAGTCTTTACATTAGTAGGTCTATATATATTAGAAATGAATAATCACATGCATAATACTCTGTGTTTTCTGTACAATTAAATATGTGTGATTGCTTCATAAATCTTTGTAGTAAGTTTCTATTAGCCATAAATCTTAAATCTTTGCAGTATGTTAGGCTACCGTAAAATTAAGATTTAAGACTAACATAGATCAATCTTTACATAAACAAATTGTGTTAAAACCAATGTTATTCTAAACATTAAATGTTAAACAGTCGTTCGTCCTTTGTTTAGCATTTAACCCCGTTTACACAGTGTTTAAATAGAGTTAAATGATCTAAATGATTTTACAATATTATCAAAATAGGCATATTTATTTATTTATGTAAAATCAATTATTCTAGTATTTATACATGTATGCAATTAAAAATCACTTATTTTAGTATGTATATATATATATATCTCTATCCATGTAAAAATAATCAAATATACATATTTATACATGTAAAAAATCAAATATAAATATAATCAATTTAAGTATATAAATTTATGCATGTAAAATTTATGTTCACGTAAGCAGTCATTTAGGTTGTTTAAAATCGTTTACCTGCGTTCCATCTAGGGCATTTAGACCGTTTACCTCTGTTTTTTATCATTTAAATGTTCAACCGTTTAATTTATGAATAACCCTTAACAAAACAGTTTGCCATCATTTAGACAAACACTGGTAAAAACATGTTTTATAATTTTCGTGTGTGTGTGTGTGTCTGTCTATATATATATATATATATATATATATATATATATATATATATATACTAACAAATTTTTGTTTTGATATTTTACAATTTTTCTCTGATTTTTACAAGTCTCAGCTCAAATAAAACATAAAAAGGAAAACCCATAAGAGACAATAGTGGTTTCACTGGTTTTACCTCATCCTGCATGGTGTTATGTGAGAGCATGTTTTAAATAACTCTATATGTGAAACTGTTTTGCCAAACAATTTACCAAACACAGCTCCAGCTCTACGGGTGAAGTTATCCATGCTTTAAATAGCGAGCTAAGGCCAAGGTGTTTAGCGTTTTATAAACCGTAATTAGCGTACTTTAGCGTCAAAATTGTGCATGAACGCAAATAGCGTCACAATTTTTTTCAAGCTATTTCGGGCTATAGCGGCAAAAATAGCGGCTATTTTTTCCATAGAAGTTATTCATAAAGTGAAGCCTTAAAAAAGACTTTACTAATGAAGTAGAGCTGTGTGGTCCTTAGTACGACTTTACTAATGAAGTAGAGCCGTGTGGTCCTCAGTACTCCCTCCATCCTAAATTATAAGTCATTTCAGGAATCTTAGAGAGTTAAAGCATCTCAAGTTTGACTAAATTTATATAATAGGATAATAACATTTATGATATTAACTAAGTATCATTATATTTTTCATTAATTATATTTTATAGTATATCTATTTGATGCCACAAAACTTATAATAATTTTGATCAAACTTGAGATGCTTTGACTCTCCAAAATTTTTGAAATAACTTAAAGGAGTAGTATTTACTTGAGTCTCTAGTTTGTGCATAGCCCCGTCTCTTCGACCCTATTCTAATCCTTGGGTCTTTTTTCCGAAATCAAAGCACCTAGGCATGGAAGAGCAGTTGATTTGTTAGAATTATAGGCAATTTCTATATCATTTTAATTCCATAAATCAACATTATGATGATGACATATATAATATAATTAATCATAGAAATCATGATATTAAATATGTTCATAGGAATATAGAACATGTGATCCATGAACATGTAGA
>Ga0182004_10002816_pt1 | contig 13665 bp, 7 predicted proteins | sample Sormic07211540_1_FD_120479 | JGI IMG/M metagenome (GOLD analysis project Ga0182004, IMG submission 120479) | Endophyte microbial communities from Sorghum bicolor roots, Mead, Nebraska, USA - 072115-40_1 MetaG | ecosystem: Host-associated > Plants > Roots > Unclassified | place: USA: Nebraska...
GTTTAGCAAGCCCAAATGGCAAACTCTTGGAGAAACAACAAATTTTGACTTGGCAAATATTTTATCAAGTTGCTAAAATAGAAAATTTGGCAAGTGGAATTTAGGGAACTCTTGGAGATGCTCACCTTCTTAATCCAATCTCAGTAACAACGCAACGGTCCAATTGAAGTTTGGATTTTTTTTTTTTTGGCACACCGCACCTCCGTTTGTGTAGGAGTACTACACGCATCGGACCGATGCATTGAACCACGCCAGGAAAGCAGAGCACGCAGATGCCGCCACTTGCCGCCGCTTGCATCATCCCTTACATCACACGAGGACGGCGCCAGATCATCAAAGGCATCCACTTCATCAGGGCTTGTCAGCTGTCATGCATCAGCTGGCACGGAAACGAAGACAAAATTCATCTTGTAGCTTCTTGCTACTTCTCTGGCATCGGGGGCCTTTGAGGTCTTCTCCAACGCTACACGGTGGCGCGTTGCTTCAACATACACGTCGGCATCCATTCTCCATGTCACAAGTGAAGTGTCCTTTGCAATATGTTAGCTCTTGCAGAGGAGACAATAATTTCATCTGACCGAAAATCCAAGAAGCTATCGAGGCATATGTTGTGGAGACGGGGCACCCACCGTACAACACAATAGTGGAGAGAGAAATGAAAGAAAAATAATCTCAAGTATAGAGACAGATACCAAAGAGAATAGTGGGGATCGAGGAGAACCAAGATGCCACTACTAGCTTCATTAAAGCCATCTTCAATAAGAGTTTTATGACTAATACATGTATATTTTAAAAATAATGTAGAAGAGTTTTATCTCCATAAAACTTTATCTACTCTTATAAAACTCTTATCACATCTTTCTGTCTTTATTAATAGGTGTCTATAAAACTCGGATAAAACCACGTTAAAATTGGTCTAATAGTTTTATTCTAACTTTTTTTAGGCTACTAATGTTGTATGCCTCCATTGCTACTGGGCCTAGCTAGCACCCTCGCACACGGAACCAACACACTTGCGAGCTCGCATGACTAGCAGAGCCCCCCCTCAATCTCCTGCAATCCACCACTGGAATGGTTGAGTCCAAAGGTGTCCAACGTCTAGAGATCGGAGACCAGCAGCTGTTGGTGCTCGGCGCGTCTGCCCGATTTCGATGGAGCGCCAGACTACAAAGTTTCATGGTCGACTGCGGAAATAATAAAAATCGAGAAATAGTACTGACCTATGTGGGCCACACTGACCAGCCTCACCAGCCCATATGGGCCAGCCACCACAGAGCTCGACGACACACGTACGTACGCCGGTATACGTGCCCGTGCCCACGTAAAGCTCGTTCGGCCCATTCCGCTGGCCCCGTGGGGTGGGGTGGTTGCGAAGGCCAAGTCCGATTGGAAGTCCGGCGCCTCCCGCGCTGGACTGATCCAGGCCAGCCGTTTCTGATCGGACGGCCGTTCTCGCGTACAAGTCGCCCGCACGGCGCAGCGCGAGGCTTCACTTCACGGAGCTATAAATGGCAGTGAGCTCCCCGGGCGCCGTCGCCTCGTCTCCTTCCTCTCTCCACTCTCTCTCCCTCATCACACTTTCGACACTGACTGGGAGTACTAATCTGTAGTGCCGCATCGTCACAATCTTGGCGAGCGAGAGAGAGAGAGAGAGAGAGAGAGACAGAGAGAGAGGATGGGCTCCATGGGAGGACCGGCGAGCGGGTCCGCGGCGCCTGAGCGGGACATCGACGATCTGCCGCGGAACGACGCCAACTACACGGCGCTCACGCCGCTCTGGTTCCTCGAGCGCGCGGCGCTGGCGCAGCCGGGCAGGGCGTCCGTCGTGCACGGCCCCGTGCGCTACACCTGGGCCGACACCTATCGCCGCTGCCGCCGCCTCGCATCCGCCCTCGCGCGCCGATCCGTCGGCCACGGAAGCACGGTGAATTTACTCGATTTCCTTCTGTGGTTTCTATTTTCTCCATTTTTTTATACACAGTAGTAATTTATTATAATTTATTAAGGTCGATGTTTTCTCCCCTAAAGCATATAAACTCGTGGACTGTGTCCGGATTTTTTGGGGGTACTTTTAATTATATGAGTTGTGCACTAACAATAGAGTAAAAAAGTTAATTTTCAATTCTGCTACCATGGAGATTTGGACGGGACCAGAGTGTACAGTGATTAGAATTTCAGTACCTTTTTATATGCAAGATGAGCCGTTTGCGACAATCAGGAGGCCCTTTTCCTGATTGCTACCTTTGCAAGTAGGATATATAGTCTTTGTATTTTAAAAAAGTAGAAAAAAAACTGGTGTGTTATATGTAGTTATCCCCATGTTAACTTATTTATTCAGTTCTTCATTTTTTTTAAATGTAGTTTTCTGATTGCTGTATATTCGTGTAATCGTGTTGCATCTTAATAGGCATTAATGTTATGATCAGCCGTGATACGTTTCCCTGCTCTTCCGCTATGTAGTAGTTACCCTTTGTTATCTAGTATAAGCAGCCAAAGCAGGTGATCTTCCCTGTTTATAAGGTGCTATTTATGTTGGATTACCTATTCCAGATAGATTCGTTTGTGTAGGCAGGATGTAGTGGAATTGTCTAGTCCAGATCAGTAGCAAGTGGCTGCAGATTGTTGCATCTTTTTTCGCCAACTAGTAAATTGTGGTATACCCTTGCTTTTAGAAGGTGCCTGAACTGATGTTACTCTATGCTTTGCTCAGCAAAATGAAATATGGCAATCCTACTGTTTCTAGTCAAAATAAGATAAGCTTATCTTATTCTTGTCTTGTGCATGACACTGGACTCTGTCTCTGTCACTCTGTGAGACTTAAGACTACAAAATAAAAACACATCCAACCTTGTAGCAGAAAAAAGGCATTCCTGATTCCTCGCAAAGAAAAAAAAAACTTGTCGAATGACGATCTATATATTTTTAAATGATGTTTATATTTAATTTGTGTTGCCACTGCACATCTACAACAAAACTAATTTTTATAAAATTAACTGGTGACCCATTTAGCTACTAACATAAACACTCTGGTTACGTAGTTCCTAGGGTATTACTTACCGTATTCCGGTGCCCTTTTACATTTTTATAAAGAAACAGATATTTATTTCTTATCTTTATACATATTTTGCTTTACTGATATCGACTGATTTGTTTTTGGTTTCTTTAGGTTGCTGTGATAGCCCCTAATGTCCCAGCTGTCTATGAAGGTCACTTTGGTGTCCCAATGTCAGGAGCTGTTGTGAACTGCGTCAATATTCGGTTAAACGCTGAGACAATAGCATTCCTCCTTGAACACTCTGTGGCAGAAGTTGTTATGGTAGACCAAGAATTCTTCACCCTAGCTGAAGAATCACTAAAGATAATTGCCAAGAAGAAGACATCGGCTTTCAGGCCTCCAATCTTGATCGTCATCGGTGACCCAACCTGTGATCCAAAGTCTCTACAGTATGCTCTAGGAAAGGGTGCTATAGAGTATGAAGAGTTTCTGAAAACTGGTGACCCAGAGTTCAATTGGAAGCCACCAAAGGATGAATGGCAGAGCATCGCCCTAGGCTACACTTCTGGGACTACTTCCAGCCCAAAAGGCGTCGTGTTGCATCACCGTGGTGCTTATCTCATGGCACTCAGTGTTGCCATTGTGTGGGGAATGCCTGAAGGGGCTGTCTATTTGTGGACTCTGCCCATGTTCCATTGTAATGGTTGGTGCTATACTTGGGCGCTGGCAGCCTTCTGTGGAACAAGCATATGTCTTCGCCAGGTATGTTAACCATTTATGTCCTGGACGACACTTTGGTCCTAAATTTATGTATGAATTTATTATGCAGGGTACATTTAATTTTAGCTACATATACTCAATTATTTGGTGAAAAAACAAGAACACTTTGCATACAATTCGTTTGAGCTCTGGTGATTATGATTTCTGAAACACCATTTTGCACTTTGCAGGTGAGCACAAAGGCTATATACGAAGGCATTACCAAGCAAGGAGTGACACACTTCTGTGCCGCACCTGTCGTCCTCAACAACCTGATCAACGCTCCGGCAAGCGAGACATTCCTGCCGCTGCCCCACGTCGTCAATGTCAATGTGGCCGGAGCCGCCCCGACGCCGTCCTTGCTGGCTGCACTGTCCATCCGCGGCTTCCGCGTGACGCACACGTACGGCCTGTCAGAGACCTACGGCCCCTCGACGGTGTGCGCGTGGAAGCCCGAGTGGGACGAGCTGCCGCTGGAGGAGCGGTCCCGCCTGCACTGCCGGCAGGGGATCAGGTACATCGCGATGGAGGGCCTGGACGTCGTGGACCCGAAGACGATGGCGCCCGTCCCGGCCGACGGCAAGTCGTACGGCGAGATCGTGCTGCGGGGCAACGCCGTGATGAAGGGGTACCTCAAGAACCCCAAGGCAAACGCGGAGGCGTTCGCGGGCGGGTGGTACCATTCGGGCGACCTCGGCGTGAAGCACCCCGACGGGTACGTGGAGGTGAGGGACCGGATGAAGGACGTGATCATCTCGGGAGGGGAGAACATCAGCAGCCTGGAGGTGGAGAAGGTGGTGTGCACGCACCCGGCGGTGCTCGAGGCCTCGGTGGTCGCCAGGGCCGACGAGCGGTGGGGCGAGTCGCCGTGCGCGTTCGTGACGCTCAAGGACGGAGCAGCCGATGGGTCGGACGAGGCGGCGCTGGCCAACGACATCATGCGATTCTGCCGGGAGAGGATGCCGGGGTACTGGGTGCCCAAGTCGGTGATCTTCGGGCCGCTGCCCAAGACGGCCACGGGGAAGATCAAGAAGCACGAGCTGAGGGCCAAGGCCAAAGAGCTCGGCCCTGTGATTGTGAAGAAGAGCAGGATGTGAGAGATCTGGGGCGATAGCGTGTCATTGGGCAAGGACTCAGAATCTTGCTCGAAGTCGTCGTGCATACAAAATTCCTGAGTTCTGAAGAGGCCTAATAACTTGAGTGCTTTGCTTGTATCGTTCTGAAACCAGAAGTTCAGATCAGATTCGGTATATAAGTAAGAACTGAGATAAATTTGTATAGTGGTTTGGAGGCAGCATATGCTGAGGAGATGACGTTTCTTGAGAAGAATTAGCGCCAAAGGTCGCGTGCGCGCGCCTGTAGTAATCCTGATGTTTCCGACGTCCGTCCGTTCTGGGCTTCTGCTCATGTTGGAAGAACAGGTCACACACAGGGCGCATGGTTTGGGTTTCGTTTCGTGAAGGCGACCGATAAGATCCTTCTCAATCTTCACTTGCAGTCATGGCGACAAAATTGGCAATAGAATCCGATAGTTATGTCAGTTGCGGTTCTTTTTTCTTCTTTTTTGGAGAAAGAAAATGCTGCGTTTTTCGAAGCCGCGACGTGTTCAACGAGAGCTATCTCCGGAGTGCTGCTTCAAACCTTACCTTGCTATAGTACTGGCTGTTTCCAACAAATTTTCTCCACCGCGAGTTAAGCGTGACGACAAAACCCAAAAGCTCCCGAGCAATCGAGAGGTCCGGCAAAAAGCGACGTTTCGAGCCAACGCTAATCTGAGAAGGACGTTTAGATTTCTTCAAGATTCTAAAAGTCTATAAGATTTCTTATTTAAACATATGTATGAAGCATTAAATATAGACAAAAACTAATTGTACAACCTATAATTTGCAAGACGAATCTTTTAAGTTTAGTTAGTCCATAGTTAAACAATAACTATCAAATACAAATGAAAATACTATATCAAAATCTAAAAAGATTTTGGATCTAAACAAGGCCTTAGTGTGGTTTCGTCGGCATCATAAAAAATAGAGTTTGTTGCATTTCTTTAGATGCTCTAATAACTTTACTATTTCTTTCTCGAATAACATACGTAAAAGTGAAATCATTTGACTTAAAAAAACACGAAACAGAGCTAAAATACGTGAAAATAGGGCAGTCTCAAACATCCCTGTATTCTGCCATAATTTCATTGCTCGAAAAAAACATGATGTGTGGCGTTTCGATTGTTTTAGAGAGTTTTTTAAAGTTTTACCAAAATTATAGTAAAAATTATAAAGATCTATGACATCAAATTTAAAATATAATTAATAATGAATCTAGTATTGGTATCTTAGATGTTATTATTTTATTACATAAATTTGGTCAAACTTGATACGTTTTGACTCTAAAAAATTAAAATAACTTATAGATGAAGGGAGTAGTCATCTCCCGGAGTTTGGTACAACTTTCTATCTCAAATTTTTAGCAAAAAGAGAAAAAAAAAATCCTCTCCAACAATTTAGCAAAAGAAGTAGTTAAAAATAAAAAGTTGTTAAATATCCTCTTCAACTCACAAGTTTGCAAAGTGGAGAAAACTCCTTTTTCCTCTAGTAAAAGATATGATTGGTTCTATAAACCAAAAAACAACAAATAAATATGAACCCTACTATAAATTTTTAAATTTTAGAAAGCTATTATTGGTTACTGTTGGAGAAGAACAAAATTTATAATTGTTATTTCTTTTATTAACTTGCTAGACCTATTGATTTAGTAAGTAAATTGTACTAAACTCTTGGAGATACCCCCTCAATTCTAGTTCTAGGTATAAGTTTCGAAGTTTCTTGTCAATTGTAAGGTAGTTTAAATACCTAATAACCGTATTCATGCATGTGTATGCTTTGAGCCTCATCCATGCATATCTTTTGAATATCGTTTTGGCCTTGTTTACTTCCACCCCAAAATTCAAAATTTTTTAAGATTCTCCGTCACATCGAATCTTTAGATACATGCATAGAGTATTAAATGTAGACAAAAATAAAAACTAATTCTATTGTTTGGTCGGAATTTACAAGACGAATCTTTTGAACCTAGTTAGTCCTTGGTTGGACAATAATTAACACAAACAAACGAAAAGTGATACAGTGTCGTGAAATTTTTCCCTTAAAGAACTAAGGCCTTGTTTACTTCCAAAAAATTTTGCAAAATAGGAATAGTAGCATTTTCATTTGTATTTGACAAATATTGTCCAATTATAGATTAACTAGGCTCAAAAGATTCATCTCGTAAATTCTAATTAAACTGTGTAATTAGTTTTTATTTTCATCTATATTTATAATACTCCATGCATACGTCTAAAGATTCGATGTGACGGGAAATCTGAAAAATTTTGCAAAATTTTTAGAGAACTAAACAAGGCCTAAACACGGCTTATAGATAACTGTTGCCATATGACAGATATCAATCACTTGATCAATCCAGCAATAACCCTTCTTTTTTTGGTTGATTGAGGAGGCCAGCTCTTCTACCACCATGCAATTCATGCATTCCTGAATATACTTGAATAGCAATCGCCATCTAAGGATCCGTCTATCTACCACCAAAAACTGGACGCCTGTCCACACCGCCCATAAACAAACAGCAGAAATTCCCGAAATCCAACCGGAACGGATCAGCCTCGGCGTTAGCCACCACCCGCCGGCCGCCGCCTAGCGCCACCCACCAACCTTCCCCGCACAGACGCCGTGCGCACTGCGCCGCCGCCATTAAAAAACCCGAGCCACGGGCAGCGCCCGGCAGATCCCCACCGCCCGCTCCTCATCTCCGACCTCCCCCGCACCACGGGATCGACCCGGCGCGCGCCAGCTGCAGCGGCTGTCCAAAAACACACATAAAAAACGGCAAAGCGAAGCGCCCCACTTGTTCGGACGACTCTGCGCGCTCCGGATCCCACCCCCACACACAAGTCAAAGTCACGCCTCAGCTCTGCCGAGGCCGGCATTGGTGGTGTGGTGCGCGGCGGAGATGGCGGCGGAGCGGGACATCGACGACCTGCCGCGGAACGACGCCAACTACACGGCGCTCACGCCGCTCTGGTTCCTCGAGCGCGCCGCGCTGACCCACCCGGCCAGGGCCTCCGTCGTGCACGGGCCCGTGCGCTACACCTGGGCCGACACCTACACCCGCTGCCGCCGCCTCGCCTCCGCCCTCGCGCGCCGATCCGTCGGCCACGGAAGCACGGTGCGGCCTCCATCTCTTCCCCCCTCCCTCCCTATCCCTTTTATCTGTGTGCCTGTGTGGTCTTCTTCCTTGGCTGTTCCGACTTCCGACGAGAAAGTTTCTTTACCCTTGACGATGTAACAGTAATAGTAATTTTAAACGGTTATGCTGTTGCAACCTGCCATGAAAGTAAACGCTATGCTGATAAACTAGGCTGTCAACTCCTGTTTTTTTTTGTGAAACAAGCAGAGTATCGATTAACAAGAAAAATGGGTAAGGGCCTTACAAATACACACCACGCGCCCAGGTAGAAACACTGATCTAATTAGCCATACGCGCCTATTACAGACTGGTGAAACGCTGAAACAGATGGTTGTGTCCTATGGTGATGGAATTAGATGGGTGGCTGAACGAAACCGTTTCTCTTTGGTGTAAATAGCATGACATCTTGGAAAGCTTAATTAGTTTGGTCTTTCAGCTAATTTTTCTTGTGTGCTCAAACACAAGACAGTATTTGATGCATCACATGATCACTGTCATATCTGTTGGTACGTAGTATCAACCGTTTTCATGTCTTGATGCCGGTGGGAAGTGGGAGCCATCCAACTGAAATAGGATGCCAAGCGTGTGCTCACTATTGTCACCACTCACCACTAGTATGGTTGGCCGCACATATGTCAAAGAGCACGATTTATCAGTATCCCCATGGCCCAGACAGTCCAAATTTAGCTCATTTACCACATCTGTGGCATCTTGCTACAAGGCAGATCTTGAATGTTGTGCCATACTGCCATAGTCACCTGCATATAGTTACAAATTAGAACTATGATCACATTTTTTTCCAAGTTTTGATAAGAATCTGTTGTTTCAACAAAGCATGTCAGAAATCACTGCTCACTACATTTGACAATGGTCGTTGCTTGTTTGGGAATGTTGTGGTGAAGTTTGTCCAGGAATGTATTGGAAGTCCAACCCACTAATTCACCGTCCATCTGCCAATGTAAAAGGAAACCCTGAGCAGCTGCAGTCATTACTCTGTTTGCCTTGTCTGCACCAGATCCATGTTCACTGATGGTTAAAAATTTGAGATACGGAACAATGATATCATAAATAATCCTGAATACAGTATTGATTGCCCATATGCCATTATTGTGTTAATTTCTTACTTGTTCCCAGATAAAACTTCTGCTAATTACGCACACTTGATACATTCTATATTCTTTTATTGATTATTAGTTTCTCCTGAATCTCAGGTAGCTGTAATAGCCCCAAATATCCCAGCGATTTATGAAGCTCATTTTGGAGTGCCCATGGCTGGGGCAGTGGTCAATTGCGTCAACATTCGATTAAATGCTGCCACTGTAGCATTTCTCTTAGAGCACTCCTCAGCAGAAGTTGTCATGGTTGACCAAGAATTTTTCACCCTGGCAGAGGATTCTTTGAGGATTATCGCTGATCAAAAGAAAGGTGCTTTCAAACAGCCACTTCTGATAGTTATTGGTGACCCAACTTGCGATCCAACGACCCTCCAAGATGCTTTGAGAAAAGGAGCCATCGAGTATGAGGCATTCTTGGAAAGTGGAGATCCTGAATTTGCTTGGAAACCACCACAGGATGAATGGAAGAGTATCGCACTAGGTTATACTTCTGGGACAACTTCTAACCCAAAGGGTGTGGTATTGCATCACAGGGGAGCTTACCTAATGTCACTGAGTGGTGCTTTGATATGGGGAATGAACGAAGGCGCTGTCTACTTGTGGACTTTGCCAATGTTCCATTGCAATGGCTGGTGCTATACATGGACACTTGCTGCTCTTTGTGGGACAAGTATATGTCTTCGTCAGGTATACTTATTTTTCTAAATAAATAAATACATGCTAAACTACTTATTATCAAATGCATGTAGAACATAAGCTCTTTAGAAAACGAAAGTAGCAACATTTATGAGATGCATACATGTAATCTCATGTTTGATTGGATATCATGTCTATGCAAAATAGAAGATCATTTGCACAACTTCATGAACAAGAGCACAAGTCAGGTCACTGGAAAAGACACTGGTTGATGCTAATGCCACCAGGTGTCTGCTTTTAGCATATTGATATAAAAAGAGGAAGGATGGTATATTTGCAAAGACAAATAGAGAATAAAAAAGGAATCCTGCATAGATGAAACACTTAGCACTAATAGAGAAAAATAAAGAATGATGAATGGAGTAATTAATCAAGTATGAATGTGTGGAGAGAAACTAATAATTGATGCTATATTGCTATTGATCAATGTTTTGGAGCAGTTTTCAAGAACATTGTAGTGTAAACACAAAAGATGTTAGCCTAAATGATATGGAGGTAAAAGGAGAAACATGACATGAAACTATACTTTGGTACTTGGTAGGTACTGCATTAGTATATTGTCTGGCTAGAATTGAGATTGCCATCTGCTCCGGTATAAGCAGGACATATTGAAGTTTTTAATTGGAAGCTGAATGATGTCTTATCTTTCTTATTCACTTCGGTTTCTCATTAATATGTTGTGGTAGAATTTCGTCCATATCACAAGTTGTACTAACTGCTTATAACTCAGGAAAACAAGATGGGCTTGTTAGAATAGGTCCACATTTAGCTGGGCCAATGTTGTTCATGTCCTTTAAGGAAAACCTAGTGCATTGCTGGCTTGATGTTTGGCTTCCTCGATACCCTTTGATCCCAAAGTAAACTTTTTTTCCCAGATGCTACAGTAGTTCTAACAATAACTCATTTTCATATGCACCAAACATCATACTTGATTCTGTCTCCACCCAAGAATGTCAGATAACCAAAAATCAAATGTATAACCTTGGAAACCTCTCTCCATGCATTATGTAAGGTGTATTTTATAAGGAGAAATCATAAACTTTGATATTTGACTTCTCTTGTACAATATATTGGCAAGTGCTCCAAAATCAACATATTTTTAGATTAATTAGAATATGAACATATTGATGCAGCTTTGTACACTAAGCATGCATTTTGACTAATTATTGGTCAAACTTGCAAGTTTGACCTTTTCAAATCATAATGCGCCCTACACTGATGGACTGGAGGGAGCACATTTTGACCAAAGCTTGGTGTTCTTGAATCACTTGTTTGGTTCTGACTTTCTTTGGCAACTTTTTTTTGTTTGTGTAATTTTGAGTCATTGAGTGTATGAGGTTTGATTTAAGGCTTTTTGGTGAAGTAACGACTAACGAACAGTTACAAAACACATGATTAAAAAATTGTGTTCTTCTCCCTGCACGGTTGCAACCAAGCTGTGACGGGCAGGTTTCTTCACCTAATCTGTTTTAATTCGCAACTGACTTTGCTTTTTCCGTTACACTATGCGTGACAGGTTTCAGCGAAGGCCATCTTCTCAGCAATAGCCAACCAGGGCGTGACTCACTTCTGCGGGGCACCGGTCGTCCTGAACACCATCGTCAACGCCCCTCCGGCCGACACGATTCTCCCCCTGCCTCGTGTCGTCGACGTCATGACTGCTGGCGCTGCTCCGCCACCCTCTGTGCTGGCGGCAATGTCGAAGCTTGGGTTCCGCATCACTCACACCTACGGCCTATCGGAGACCTATGGACCATCCACGGTGTGCGCCTGGAAGCCGGAATGGGACAGCCTGCCAGCCGACGAGCGCGCCCGCCTCCACGCGCGCCAGGGCGTCCGGTACGTCGGCCTGGAGGGCCTTGACGTCGTGGACCCGCAGACGATGGCGCCCGTCCCGGCCGACGGCACCACGATGGGGGAGATCGTGATGCGCGGGAACGGCGTCATGAAGGGGTACCTGAAGAACCCCAGGGCGAACGCGGAGGCGTTCGAGAACGGGTGGTTCCACTCGGGCGACCTGGGCGTGCGGCACGGCGACGGGTACGTCGAGGTGAGGGACCGCGCCAAGGACATCATCATCTCCGGCGGGGAGAACATCAGCAGCCTGGAGGTGGAGAAGGCGGTGTACCTGCACCCGGCGGTGCTGGAGGCGTCGGTCGTGGCCCGCGCCGACGAGCAGTGGGGGGAGTCGCCGTGCGCGTTCGTGACGCTCAAGGACGCCGCCGTGGATCGCTCCGACGAGGCGGCGCTGGCGCGAGACATCATGGCGTTCTGCCGCGAGAGGCTGCCCGGCTACTGGGTGCCCAAGTCCGTGGTGTTCGGGCCGCTGCCCAAGACGGCCACCGGCAAGATCAAGAAGCATGAGCTCAGGGCCAAGGCCAAGGAACTGGGTCCCGTCCGGAAGAGCAGGATGTGAATGTGAATGTGATCGACCTCGTCTCTTGCTTTGCTCCCAGTATACTCTGTATTCGTAGGAGGGATGGAAGTTGTAATACTATGCGCAAACTGCGTTTCTTCTGTATAACATCCGATCCCTACTGTACGACCAACACAGACCCATAAACCGTGTTTTGTCTGTGAAACAGATAGGGTCTGAACTTTGTAACGAACTCGCGACTGGTATTCCAAGGGCATGGTACTGGTTAGACAGTTAAGAAGTTCTCAACAAATTACCCAAATGCTATTTCTCTGGCACGGTAAAACCGTGAAACTACACATGGAATATTCGAGATGTATATGAACAGAAGCAAAAGAAAGATATATCTGAAAAGATTGGGAAAGCTGATTGAACAGCAGTATCTCTCCAGCTTCACTTGCTTTCCGGCCTAGGACGAGTTGATGTGCAATGGCTAGGCCGAAACGAACAGAGGCTGTTCACCAACGGCGACGTGTGCAGATTTTTTTGAGGCGAGAACAGACAGAATCCATCCGTCAGGCCTGAGCCGCGTATCTGGATATCTGCCATCCTAGGAAAAGTGCAAAAGCCGCGGCCCGTGCGTCGCTGCACCTGCATGCACGCAAAATTTGTCACCGCACGGTGCAGTGCCATCGTGGAGCGCTTCGCTGCCCGACAGCAAAGCGCAAACGGGAAACGTGCAATCATGAAACAAAGATCGACATTGGTCCATGTCGTCACATGCAGCACGGCGACAAGTGAAAAGGCCCCGGGAAAAGGGGTACTCCTGCGGATAGATAGAAGGGCGTATAATGTTTAGATTCGTTTATCTTATAAATTGTTGTCATTTAATAAATCAGTGAACAATATTTTTACTTATTACTTTTCAAACCAGTAAACTAGGACAAGTCTTTCACAGATTTAGCTAGTTAGATTACTTGGGGTAAAACTTATATTTAGAATGTGTTTGGTTTGTGTAACCAAAATATGTGGAATATATTCCTCAAAAAAAATATGTGGAATAATCCAAACATGTATCCAAATCTAAATATGTGTTTGCAGGGGCGAAGGTAGGTAGTAATTAGGGGGTGCAAATGCACCCTCCAATTTTTTAAAAAATAATGGTTTTCTCTAGATTTTCACCATATACGCACCCCCAATAACACAAGTCTATGCACCCATGACCCAAATACACCCCCTTTAATTTTGCTCTAGCTTCGCCACTGTGTGTTTGGTTTGACATCCAGAGTCGTCTGGCAAGCTAAAATCAGTGACTGAGGCCTTGTTTAGATACACCCAAAAACCCAAAACTTTACAAGATTCTCCATCACATCGAATCTTGCGGTAAATGCATGGAATATTAAATGTAGATAAAAAAGATAACTAATTGCACAGTTTACTTGTAAATCACGAGACGAATCTTTTAAGCCTAGTTGCTCCATGATTGGATAATGTTTGTCAAATAAAAA
>Ga0182004_10002817_pt1 | contig 13664 bp, 20 predicted proteins | sample Sormic07211540_1_FD_120479 | JGI IMG/M metagenome (GOLD analysis project Ga0182004, IMG submission 120479) | Endophyte microbial communities from Sorghum bicolor roots, Mead, Nebraska, USA - 072115-40_1 MetaG | ecosystem: Host-associated > Plants > Roots > Unclassified | place: USA: Nebraska...
AGGTACGCCAATCGATAGTTCATGAATGAAGAAGTAATATAACTGCAAGCGGACAGAACTATCATTGTAGCATTTCAACCCATGAGTATTCAAGGGTGTCGAATTTATAATTCCCGTAGGAAGACAAACGGATCAAACATGGTGTAAACATGATTACTTATTGAATGCTTGGTAGACATAGAGTAAACAAGAATAAACATGACATTCAAGATAGTGGACACACATTGGATCAACCTCAATGATAAAATAGAAGAGAAGTAATAAATAAAGAATAAAGAAATAAATCTACTTGAGTAGGCATGGGTCACATATAAATATGCATAGAACTTGTTAGTGGATCATCTAATTAGCAATAAATAGAGTTAGAACTAAGCCTGAGATGAGGGGAGATCCCCGCAGTTGGATACCCAGCCGATAGAGACTTTACAGAACTTCTATCGGAATACCTGATCATGGGGGAATGCAAAGGATGACAGAGCTGTCACTACCCTGCCACCTACCCCTCTACCCGAAAGATACCCGCACATCCACTGATTCCCGCATACCTGAACACAATGTTCACGTAATTGTAAACAACTCTTAACCCCCGTGGGCCCCACCCCTTCGGAGTGACAGGCTAGGCTAAGAGCAACCATCACAACATAGTGAACCATCATTTCATTCCTAATTCTAATCCTAATCATACTAATCTGATGAACAATGAAGAACAATGATGAACATATCAAGAACATAGCACAAGAACTAAGAACTAGTTCATATACTATGAACATGATATGAACACAACCATACTCTAGTTCATATGCTTAATCATATAAAGATGAATAGAACTTGCTCATGGAAGAAGATTGAATATTATTCATACCAAGAAGATCCTTTCTTCCAAGGAGACAAGCTCTCCTTGCTAACTCTTGCCTTGCTCTACTACTAATCGAGACTAAAGATACAAGTGAGAGGTGTGAGGTAAATCGACTCCAAATGATGTGTGTGTTGAAAAGGGGGGAGTTCCTCTCTTTTTATAGTGGAACTAGGATGGTTCATCACATCTAAATTCGGTAGTAGGTGAAACTGTCCTATGCATGGCGGCATGCAACCGCGTGAGAAAGATGGGCCCGGTTTGCGGCCTCCAGGGGTGCGCCCGCACCAGGGTGTGGCGGCACCCTGGGTGGATGACCCTGGCCACCACCTTCGTGTGGTCGGTTTGGCTCTAGGACTGGATCTCTCGTGGTTACGATCAGGCCTAGTTCTGCTTTGTTCGGGCCTTTCTCTATTTTCTTGGATTGCGCATTTCTGAATACGTATTTTTGTACTTTGCGCTTTCTTCGTGGTATGGGACATTTCCACTTGTTGCACTATAATTCCTGCAAAATATAATCACTATGGTACAAGTGGAACTTATTAGAAATAAAATGCATGTGTGTATATAATATGATTGCTTCTTCTCCTTTTGGATCAAGTTGGCAGTTTATGATTGGTCTATAATGACTGCCAACAACAAGCATCTCTAGTGTTGTGCCAAGGACTCACAATCCTAGATAGTGACGCTAAGAAGAGTCAACAGTTGGGACAAGGGTTCACATCGACTAATGATTTAGTAGAAGTAGATATTGGTAGTGGGGATAGGCAAAGACCTACTTTTCTTAGTGCTAAATTATATTCCAAGTATAAGCAACAAATAACCGATTTGTTGAGGGAATATAAAGATTGTTTAACTTGGGATTATACTGAGATGCCTGGATTAGACTGATCGATAGTCGAACATCAGTTACCAATCAAATCTGGATTTCGGTCGCATCAGCAGCCAGCACGCCGATGTAATCCTAACATAGTTCCTGATATTAAGGCTGAAATAACCAAACTAATTGAAGCTAAATTCATTCGGCAGTGTTGGTATGCGGAGTGGATTTATAATTTTGTTCCTATCTATAAGAAAAATGGGAAACTTTGTGTTTGCATTGATTTCAGAAACCTCAACAAAACCAAGCCGATGGATGGCTATCCAATGCCTGTTGCCGATTTGCTAGTTGACGCCGCAGCTGGGCATCAGATTATTAGTTTTATGGATGGCAATGCAGGATATTATAAAATATTCATGGCTGAGGAGGGATATTCCCAAGACTGCTTTTAGATGTCCAGGTCATGTCGATTTGTTTGAATGAATAGTAATGACCTTTGGCTTGAAAAATGCTGATGCTACTTATCAAAGGGCTATGAATTTTATTTTTCATGAGTTCATCGGCATGTTGGTGGAAATATACAGTGATGATGTGGTGGTTAAGTTTGGGGATTTTGTAGAATATCTAGCCGATCTACGAAAGATACTTGAATGCACAAGGAAATATGGTTTGAAGATGAATCCTAATAAATGTGCATTTGGCGTATGAGTAGAAGATCCATTGATGCAATTAACAAGGTAGTTGCTCCTACCAATAAGACTGAACTGTAATCATTGATCGGCAAGATTAATTTCATCAGGAGGTTCGTATCTAATCTATCGGGCAAGATCAAAGCTTTCAGTCCCTTGCTTAAATTAAAAGCTGATGAGGAGTTTGTGTGTGGAAATGAATAGCAGTTGGCCCTAGATGAAATTAAGAAGTATTTGGTGAATCCTCCGGTATTGGTTCCACCTCAACACGGGAAACCTTTTAGATTGTATTTATCAACCAATGATACTGTTATCGGTTCAGCTCTTATTCAAGAATTTGAAGGGAAAGAACTTGTAATTTATTATTTGAGAAGAAGATTGGTGGTTCTTGAGACAAGGTATTCAGCTATTGAGAAACTATGCTTATGTTTGTACTTTTCTTGTGCTAAACTAAGGCATTATTTGCTATCGGTCGAATGTACTGTCATATGGAAAGATGATGTGGTCAAATACATGTTCTCAATGCCGATTTTAAGTGGTAGAATCGGCAAGTGGATCTTAGCATTATCAGAGTTTGATCTACGTTATGAATCGGCCAAGGCAGTCAAGGGGCAAATGATGGCTGATTTTGTTACTCAATATTGCAATGTAGTGGGTTCTTTGGAAGTTGCTCCTTGGACGCTTTTCTTTGATGGATCTATATTTGATCAAGGAGCAGGTATCAGTATTGTATTAATTTTACCCCGAGGGAGGAAGTATGAGTTCTCATTGTCGATTATTGCTACATCAACAAACAATCAGGCTGAGTATCAAGCTTTAGTAAAAGGGTTGGAGTTACTTTGAGAAACTCGTGGCGATGCTGTTGAAATCTTTGGTGATTCTATGCTTGTTATAAATTAGTTGATGGTGATTTATGAACGCCGAAGTGAGGTTTTAATTTCATATTATGAAAGATGTTTGTAATTGTTGAAAGAGTTTAAGGATTTCTGTCTGGAACATATTCCCCAATTGCATAATGAAGAAGCTAATCGGTTGGCTCAGCACGCCTCGGGATATCAGCCCGTCCTAGGGGTGCTCAAATCGGCAGTTGATGCCAATGACTAGAGAATAGAAATTGTCGATTACTTAAAAGACCATCTAAGAAAGTTGGAAGATGCATTAGGTTTCAAGCTACTAAGTATGTGATTCTTGATGATGAGTTATATTATTGTACTTTGGATGGAGTTTTACTCAAATGTCTTGGTGATGATGAATCAAAAAGCTTGATGGGTGAAATTCATGAGGGGGTATGTGGAGCACATCAGTTGGCTTTCAAGATGAAATGGATGATCAGAAGAAATGGATATCATTGGCCGACTATTCTTGAAGACTGTTTTAAATATTTTAAAGGATGTCAAGGGTGTCAAAAGTTTGGAAATATTCAAAGAGCACCTGCATCGGCATGAACCCTATCATTAAACCCTGGCCATTCCGAGGATGGGCTATCGATCTTATCGGTCAAATTTATCCACCATCAAGCAAAGGGCACAAATTCATACTTGTTGCCACCGATTATTTCACTAAGTGGGTTGAAGCAATTCCTTTGAAAAATGTGACATCGTCCAATATGATTGATTTTTGTAATGGAGCATATTGCTTACTGATTTGGTATTCCTCAGACAACCACTACCGATCAGGGTACTATGTTTACATTAGGAGAATTTGATGAATTTGCAATTGGTATGGGAATTAAAGTTTTAAATTCTTCTCCTTATTATGCTCAAGCTAATGGACAGGCCAAGGCTTCTAATAACGGGATCATTAAACTCATTAAGCGTAAAATTGAGGAAAACCCTACATGGTGGCATAGAGTGTTAAATGAAGCCCTGTGGTCATATTGGATGGCGTGTCATGGTGCAACTAAAATATCGCCTTATCAGTTGGTATATGGGCACGATGCAGTACTACCTTGGGAAATTAAACTAGCTCTAGGAGAATATTCTCTCAAGATCAGTTAACCGCCGATGATTATGATACTCTGATGAAGGATGAGTTGGAAGATTTGGCAGGTCATCGATTGAAAGCTTTGGCTAGCATTGAGGAAAATAAGAAGAGAGTGGCTAGGTCATGTGATAAGAGGGTAAAAGCTAAAGAGTTTGCCGATGGAGAGTTAGTTTGGAAGTTGATCCTACCGATTGGAACTAAATGTTCAAAGTTTGGTAAATGGTCCCCTAATTGGGAAGGTCCTTATCAAATAAGTCGATCTACTCCTGGCAATGCATACATCCTAGAAACCCTGGAAGGGGTTGAATTTACCAGAGCATTAAATGGAAAGTATTTAAAGAAGTACTATCCTAGTATTTGGATCGATGCATGAAAGTTCAGTGTCGATGACAATCCTATCTGCTGGACAAAAGTATTAGTGTTTCTAAAGAGTGCCGACGCAACACACTGCTAGTAAAAAAATTTACAAATTTAGCAAAGTCTGATTGACCGATATTGCGCGCAGGCGAGTCTAGTTGGCTTCCTCTATCTCTTTAGTTTCTTCATTGGCTGAGCCCTCCACTAGCTTGAGTTTCTTTTTCATCAGAAGAGCTTTGTGGGCTTGGATGTCCCTCTATTGCTAAAGATCCTTGATTGCATTGGGCAGCTGACTATCTTTTTGCTTAGCCTGGGTCAGTGCTTCTTCAACTTGCTTAAGTTTAGCTAGCAGGGCTTCTCTCCTTGCCGATAGGTCTGAGATCTTCTGTTTCAACTCATCACCTCAGGCTTGTAAACTACCGATGCCTTGTGCTTTTCATCGGCAATATGCTTCACATGCAGCATCTCTTCTTTGAGTTGAGCCTGAGCAACTCTGTCGGCAATGCGCTGAGCGGCCTTTTGATATTGAAGTTGACGGCTTTCTAAGTGAGCACCTTGAAAGAGTGCTTCTTTGACATCGGCAGGGACTTGGGCGCGGATTAGCTTTTGCTGAGTCAGAATCATCCACCAGTTGAGCTGTGTCTTGCTACAATAAGCCCAACAGATCCTCCAGCTTGGATCTAACTTCCACTGTTATTGTTCTAAGCACCAATGAAGAGCTTGCCTCTTCCCCTTCGTCATCAGGGATGTCGATGTCAAAGGAGAATAGGCTATCAGGAGAGTCTTGTTCCTAAGGAAGGGGGAGAGAATGAGTCAGTTGGAAGTAAGTAAGAATAGTGCAAATCGGTCAAAATAGATAGCTTACTTGTTTCAAGGCAATCTCTTGCCTTTGGCTAGAGGATACAGTCTAGGTTATGCTCTGACGAGGATCGACTGTGTCTGCCGATGGAATATCTTCAGCTACAGAATTGATTAATGAAATTAATGGCAATTCCTTTGCAGTTCTATCGGTAGTGGATTCTTCAAATATAAGTAATAGCGACGTACCTTGTGCGGGCAGAGTGATGGTTTGCTTAGGAGCAGCGGCCGATGACATGCCTTGATCAAACGGGTCGATTATTTGTTCGGGTGCATCGACCGGATCAGGTTGACTAGGAAGCATCGGCTGTGGTGGAGAGGACGGTGTAGCTCTCTGCCGCTTTGGCTGGGCATTGGTGCCTGTCAGACCCTTTCGCTTAGATTGTGCTTTGGCGACCGCTGGCTGGGGGGCATCGGTGCCCGATGGTTGATCCTGGACCCTTGCCGATGCACCAGTTTGTTGCTGCAAAACAAATGTTAGGCATAATGTCTTATGAGTTAAATATGAAAACAGGAAAATACCTCCGAAGGTTCATCAAGAGTAATAGTGTCCGGCACAGGAGAAGTTGCCAATGATGCACCAGTTAGGGTCATTACGCCCTGAAAAGATGGTGTAAGTATGAATTGAAATCGGCATGATTGAAGTAATTAAGGTTGTTACCTTAAAACCTTACACCAAGGTAGTGGCAGCAACTGATGGGGTGGCCTTTGAGCGCTTGGTGGTGATCTTCTTGAAACGGGCTCTGCGATGAGTCAAGGCTGCCAAAGTGGGGGCATTATAGCCGATTGGTGAGATCAAAGGTACTGGTCGGAGATCAAAAGGTCCCCCACTTTTGCTCATTGCTGGTGCTGGATCATTGACTAGTCAAATGAAAGAGTTAGTTACCAATGTTAAAAATGAAGAAAGGACTAAGTGTTGGGAGAAAACTTACTATGTCATCGGGGATAACATGCTCGGAGTCGATGAGGTGCCGATATGTGTGAGCCGATGTTGCGAATAGTTTTCCTCTCCATTCTTGCCACCATGACTTGTAAGATTCAATGATAAAGGAGGTCGATACCCAGGTGGACAGATCGATGTCTGTGGTATCGGCATCAGGAGGAATTTGAGCTATCTTGATCCAGTCAAGACCACTGGTGATTGTTTCTCTCGGCTTAATCACATTGGTATCACAGAGCCTGATCGGTAGTTGACCAAAGGCCAGTTGACGTGCTACTACCGATGGATTGTAAAACTCATAAGTGATGCTAGTGTTCTTCCCACTGCTAAATGTGTTCGTTGGAATCGCCCAGGGAGTAATAATAGCCATCATCAAATAATTATCTTATTCAGTGCCTCATCGGCAATGTTGAAGAGGAGGGGGAATCTAGATTCTTCGTCAATGTAGGGCATCTAGGCCCGATGCTTGTAGGAGAGGCCATTGTAGAAAGTCTAGAAGAATCTGCCGATTTGGTTCTCATTGGCTTCACTCCTAGGGAGTACTATGATTGCCTCACCAAAATTGAGAGGCGGGCGTGTTGCCGATTCCTTGTCTGCAAGCTTCTAGTCTTTGGCGATGTCCCATGGAAAATGCTGAGTGAAGAAATTCCACTGCAGACGCTTGAGCATATGAGCGTTCAGCCACATGTTGATAAACCACCATGGGCCTCCTCGGTTGCCGATGGATTCACCAAGCAAAAGCTTCTGAGCTACTTGGTGAAGGAGATGATAGGTGGAACCTAAGAGATATCAGCCAAGGGGGAATCTGGCGCCATTGGCTAATGATTCGGCTGCTGCAAGGTAGACGCATGTTGGCCCTACCAATCGGCCGCAGAATATAAACTTGTCCAACCACATATTTAGCAATATAGAATATTCCTTTTGTCCAACCGATCTGGTTTTATGATATTCCTAGATGTATCCGGTCTAGCCACCGATGTTGCGAGTGTTTACTTTGTACTCGGGTTTTCTGTTGTAAAACTTGCCGTCATCGAAGGTTGAAATATCTAGGCCTGTGAGCATATGCACATCAGCAAGAGTAGGAGTGGCTAGGCCATGACCTAATATGAAGGTGTTGGTAGTATCTGACCAAAAATAAGCAGCTGCTATCATCATCGACTTGTTTTTCGGCATATCGGCAATGGAAAGCCTGATATACTAGTCTAACTTCCTTTCTGCCCAATATACTTCGTTTGCCTGACTAACCCTCAAATACCAATCTTTCCATCCCTTGGTGGTCTTAGGCCAAGGTCGGAAAGTGTCTTTCCATAGATCTAAGGAGAAATTCTCACCTCTGAATGGGACTCTATTGGTTTCTGCATTAATCAGATCAGTTGAATCTGGGTCGCCCATCAGGCCTAAGCATTGGATGTGCGGCTGATCGGTTGGAATAACTAGTTTATCACTCAGTTCCTAAGTTTGGAAGAACAAAGGCGCAGAAGAAAAGAAAAGGAAAAATCGCTAAGCAAATGAGGTTGTAAAAGTAAAAAGGAACTGCAGAAAGAAAGAATGGATATAATACTGACCGTAGGGACGTTGAAGTTGATCGCCATTGAGCAGGATGGAGATGAAGCCATGATCTTGAGGTCTCTGATGGGGGGAGTTGATATGTCCATGCCACCAACAAAATGTTACAAGCTCCAAGTCAAGCTACACCCACTCAAGTTTCATGTACACCGACACCAGTCCAAGGCACCGATGGACCGATTACACGTAGTCGTGCAAAGAAACTACAACAAGAGGTCCACGCGCTACTTTGTGAGATTCATTTTAACATTAATGAGAATTATATACTATCTTAGTGTTGTACCTTGATTGTAATCAGGTATATAGAAGAAGAGAAGGATGAATCAGACCATGAAGAACGGACTAGTGCAAGTTCCAGAAGACACTAGCAAAATGGACAAGAAGAAGTCAAAAACGGACCAGTGGAAGTCAAGAACGGATCAGTGCAAAGAAATCTTCATAATGTTTTACTCACAAAAGCTATGAAGGTCCATGAGAACTTGTTGGAAAGCTTGTCGAGTCTACTTTCCAATGAATCTAGTGGCGTCCAGTTTGGATACTCCATATTGCCTGCAGACCAGAATTAGTATAGACTGCTTAGAAGGTCAATAGTCTATTGTGACAGAATGTTGGTACAACTTTCCAAGTAAAACTGTACCAATCTACAATGTTTCATGCTGGTTGGCATAAATTGCTGGAACGCCCTTTGATTCTAGTTTCACACTCAATAAATGGTTCATCATTTGGACTTCCTAATAAGAAGTTATAGTCAGTTTATTAGAAACTGCTCTGGAGGCCAACAGTCACGTGAAGCCAGTTCGGGAATCCATTCCGAGGGGACCTTTCACATTGCCTTCCCTCAGAAACTAAATTTCATTTTCATACCTATCTTGCAGGGGTGTTGCTAGTATAAATACCCCCTAGGACTCTTTGTAATGTTAGACTTTTGATAATTGAAATACAGAACCCCTTTTGTTTAGCTGTGTCCTAACAAATATTCAAAGAGTGATCTCTACCCCTTGCTCTTGTGATTTCCTCGCGGGATTACATAGGCGGCGGCTTCATCCACTCCATATTGGTGCTCCTACTCCCTTCAAGGTATTCCTTGATGGATTGTAGGTTGTGTTGGTGGGTTCTTTGAGAGTGTGGTTGGGCGAATCCTCGATTCAGATTGCCGGTTAAAGACGGTGGTTGGCTTCGAGTTTTATTTGCCAGGTTGCACTAGTATCGCTGCTTGCAGCAAGTTATCCGGTTGTTCTTCAGTTAGTTATTGGTGTTCTTCATATATTGTGAAGATCGGGACAACGTGTCGCATCATCTGGTATCAAAGTTTTCGTTACCACGGTAGGAATTTTATCCGAAGTTACATATATATATTATTGCATCGTCCTATCCACCAAAAAGCTAGAAAAATATATTGCTTAGACCTTTGTTTCAATTTGTTATTTTAGTGAGTTTGGTTAAGTCACAGTCCATTAGAGTCTTTGTTTTAGTTGCTGATCATTTATCCTTCGCGTGTTCTTTGTCCCTCTTTCACATCTAAAAATCCACACAAAAAAAACCTCTATAGCCTATATCATCCTTTGTGTTATCTTTGATCCTATCAAGTTATAGTTTTTGGTTGTACTTTGTTTGTATCATCAAGTTTGCAAAAATTATATCTGATCATTGTGTTTAGTTATAGAAAGAAAAGTGTGTCAAAAAAAGAGAAGAAAAAAATTTCAGAAAGAAAGTTGCTAGATCGGTTATGTCAAGTGCATCATTGCTGAAAGTTTTTGCATTGAGCTTAACAACCAGTTTGCTATCTCTGTTTGGTGTAATATTTTGGTTGGGTCAGATTGCAACACTTGCATCCCAATCATACTCCTTGTTTGCATCAAATCTGAATTTTCTTTGCACGTGTGTGTGATCATTTACTTCTTTCATATCTTGCGGTCAGCACTAGGCACAGAACATCTAGTTTGCATCGTTACTTAACTTTACAACAACTAGAATTCAGATTGCATTCCTTGTTAATTTTTCCCCACCAAGCTCCACATAAAAACCACCATAATCGGTACACTCTGTTCTTGTATTCGCCTCGCCATCACTTTCAGTTTCCACCACACATTTGTTTTCTTTGTAATCCGCAGCAGAGGAATTCATAAGAGCTTCGGTGGTTAGAGAGGTGAGTTGTGAGAGCCACCAAATTTTCACATTCCACAAATACTAATTATTTGTATTCAGCTAACCCTACAGGAAGATGGGTCGAGTGGACATCAAAGATCGTGTTACCATAGCACAATTTAATAAACTCTGACAAAGCATGGAAGAAAAGCAAGATAGGTTGACACAAGATCTTCAGAATCTTATGACTGAAATCAGAAGGTATCGTCCACCTCATGATGGTGGAAGCAACCATAGTGTAGATAGAGAAGATAGTGATGGAAGAAGAGGAGGTCAGCGGAACCGAAGGGCTGCACATGGCAAAGCAAGAAGACATTATCGAAGAAATGATGATGAATGTGAAGACGAGGATGATGACAACCACTCTCAACTTAATTTTGGTCGCCGACGTCATAGAAGAGCTAACCATGAAGAAAGATTTGGCAAACTAAAATTTACCATGCCAAAATTTGCTGCTGAACCATCCATGAGGAATTTCTCTAGAGGAAGCAAATCACACACAAAGTTTGTTGCTGAACCATCCATGGCGAAAGGCTCAAGTGGAGGCAAACGATCTAATTCTCAGGGTACTTTTAGTGGAAAGAACATTGCTGTCCCAAGTTCAAAACCCGCAACATCAACACTACTTTAGTGAGTTCTACTTCCAGGAGTAGTGGAGTTCAGTACTTCAAGTGTGGAGGTCGTGGGCATATAAGTAAGGAGTGCCCAAATAACCAGGTGAACATTGTGAATGATGATGGAGAATATGAATCAGCTAGTGAAGAGGGAGTTGAGAAGGAAGCCCATGAAGATGAGGACCTTACTGACTGCGAGTTTGAGCAAGGAGCTGCTCTTGTGGTGACTCAAATCTTGAGTGTTCGAATGAAAGAAGCTCAAAATGGGCAGCGACATAATTTATTTCAACCTAGAGCAAAGGTGCATGATAAAGTGGTGAAGATGATTATTGATGGAGGGAGCTGCCATAATCTTGCTAGTCGTGAGATGTGTGATAAACTTGGCTTGAAGCTGCTACAACGACACCCTCATCCATATCATGTATAGTGGTTGAATGATTCAGGAGATATCCAGACTAGGTATAGAGTGAAAGTGCCATTAAAGATTAGTGAATATACTAACACAGTAGAGTGTGATGTGGCACCTATGTCGGTGTGTCACTTGCTGCTTCGAAGGTCATGGCAATATGATTGATTTAGCCAACATTATGGGAGAACAAATTAGTTCACTATCAATCTAAAAGGGAAGAAGTTTGTTCTCAAACCTATGACACCCCAACAAATTATGGATGAACACTTACAAAAGAAATCTCAATTTGTTCTAGTGAGTAGAGAGGATGGAGAGCAAAAGAAATTGAGTGTCATCCATAATTTGGTGAGTGAGTGCCACAAGCCAAATTTGAGGGAGAAAAAGAAAGGAGAGGGAGAGTGTGGAGGTATAAACCCCTATACCCTCATGGGTCGACATGGGCTGCTCATTAGAGGTGGCTCGGCCCATAAGATGAAGATGTGAGGCGCACGACGCTGGTCGGCGTGCACCGCAAGGCTACAAGATATTGTACCAAATAGGATAGTTTACTCTTAACTCTGTCCCTTCATGATATATAAGGAGGGGCAGAGGTCCCCTATAGGATAGGTCATACACAATTCATCTGAACTCAACACAATCCAATACAATCAGACGCAGGACGTAGGTATTACGCCCACACGGCGGCCGAACCTGGATAAAAACCTTGTCTGTGTCTTGCGTCACGATCAAGTTCGTAGCTTGTGCACCTGTCTGCTAATAAACTACTACCATGTGTATACCCCAAGGTAGACTGCCGACTAGCTTTCATCGACAGTGGCGTGCCAGGTAGGGGGTGTGCGTACAACTCCCTAGACGAACAAGATGGCCATCATCCCCGACTTCGTGGCCATGGCGGGGGGCTTCACGTTCATCGTCGGCTTCAACAGCTTCACCGCCATGACCGTAGAGGAGGCGTAGATCCGATCTGCGCCGATCACTTCTTTATCAACGTCGGCCGCGGTTCCAACCTAGCTGGCTACGACTCCGACTACTCCAGCAACGTCTCCGACCACGCCGACAACACGTTACTAGCTTCCCTGCTACAAAGGGAGGCAGATCGACGACACCGACTTGCTTGGGTTATTGACCAAGTTGTTTGGCCTACTTGCTCTAACCACCAGTCGCAATAATAATCGCCACGAAGAACGGCGCTACGACAAGCGCGACCACCATCATGACAACAAGTCAAAAAGCTCGAGGGCCAGAAAATTTTGTCACCACCGACCAGACTTTCGTCCAAAGATAAGTACACTTCTAATATTTTATTTATTTTGGCATAATATTTTTTATTATCCTTCAAAAGCAACTTTTTAGTTAGCCAACTAGTTTTTTCTCCTACACAAGTTTTGCACAGCCGACACTTTCTCCGACTCCTCCCTGAACGTGCATGAGATCCGCCCTCTATGTTCCGGGTGGTCAGCAGTAGCTCTCTGGCGAGGCTGGCAATCCTACGCGTGCCTAGGTTCCACACCTCATGCTGATTGTTGGCTAGACCAGAGCTGGTACAAGCTCTGGGATGAATTAACTACTCGTGCTAATTTTATAATAAAAAATCTAAAACTTATCTCAGTGCTGATTTTTTTAACTAGAATTTATTTATACATCATGTACTACCTATTCTCCATATTTATTTTTCAGGAGTTTGGCACAGTCAACAAGCTATGCTCGGGGACTCGTCGACTATTCCCTACGCTCTGTGCTCGGGGACTGCTCCGACCAGCGAGCACGTTTACGTTCCCAACTACTCTCGGGGACTTGTCGACTAGTCTCTACGTTGTGCTCGAAGACTGTGCCGACCACTGAGCACGTTTACGTTTCCAACCACGCTCGGGGACTTGTCCACCAGTCCCTACGCTGTGCTCGGGGACCGTGCCGACCACCGAGCAAGTTTATGTTCCCAACCATCCTCGAGGACTGGTCGACTAGTCTCTATGGCATGCTCAGGGACTGTGCTGACCACCGAGCATGATTGCATTCCCAACCGTGCTCGAAGACTCATATATCACTCCCTACGCTGTGCTCGGGACTTGCTTCGATTACTCTCTGACCACAGCTTCGAGATTGCTTTTCTCAGTTACATATGAATTGGACTCATATACAACTGAGGTATAATTTTAATTTTTTAGACCTTTCTACAAGGCTCATACTTCGCCCTCCTGCAATCTCAGGGACTGCTTCTGGCGATGCATCTCATCATCAAAAATTCTACATGGACTTTTCTTTTTAGACCCTGGCACCACGTGCCTACGTCACCTACTACCAGGCTCGGGGACTAAGTGGGCACACTTCACCTTATGGTGAATATGCTTGCTTTTTTGAGGTCTATACTTTTCAGAAAAGTAAAGTGGGCACACTTCACTAGGAAAGAAATCTTTTTTGATTAAGAGCACC
>Ga0182004_10002818_pt1 | contig 13663 bp, 9 predicted proteins | sample Sormic07211540_1_FD_120479 | JGI IMG/M metagenome (GOLD analysis project Ga0182004, IMG submission 120479) | Endophyte microbial communities from Sorghum bicolor roots, Mead, Nebraska, USA - 072115-40_1 MetaG | ecosystem: Host-associated > Plants > Roots > Unclassified | place: USA: Nebraska...
ATTAAATGCTCCAGCATGCACTTGCGATATGTTCCTAGCTAGCTATCCCCTAACAAAGTACTTTCACCTATCCACTTCAGTCATTCAGCATATTTTTTTCCTCTTACATTAAACTTTTTTTTTAACTTAACGAACAATACTTTCAGACATAACTTACTAGCTAAACAAACATAGACCGTGTCAGCGTCACGCTGCCAGCAGGAATTAACCCTGTCAGTACGTGACAGTTGCACCTACATGCGTGCAACACACCTGCCATGCGCATGCATGCATGCATGCTTATTAGTAGTAGTAAAGATTGTAGTACATGATGCATATGCATGTGCATGGTGATATATGTGTCGATGATGATGGTTGATGGATGGACGACCATGGATGATGCATGCACGACGCACACAGGAGCTGGTTCGTGCGGAGTGTTGGCGGTGGGCGAGCAAGGGCGTGAACGTAAAGTACGAGGTCCGGGACAGCCGGCGAGGGTACAAGGCCGGCGCGCTCCGCGACGGCATGAAGCGCGCCTACGTCCGTGGCTGCGACGTGGTGGCCATCTTCGACGCTGACTTCCAGCCGGACCCGGACTTCCTGCGCCGCACCGTGCCCTTCCTCCTCCACAACCCCGACCTCGCGCTCGTCCAGGCGCGCTGGAACTTCGGTATACGTCGTCGTCTTTTTTTTTAATATTTAATTTAATTTAGTTTGCTACTACTGCCTTGCTTTTTGTCCACCAGCTAAGGCTTTGTTTAGTTTCATAATTTTTTACAAAATCGATATTGTAGCATTTTTGTTTGTATTTGACAAATATTGTCCAATAATGGACTAACTAGGCTCAAAAGATTCGTCTGGTCAATTTCGACCAAACTGTGTAATTAGTTTTTATTTTCGTCTATATTTAATACTCCATGCATGCGTCTAAAGATTCGATGTGACAAGAGATCTGAAAAATTTTTTGGAAACTGTTTAGTTCATTCTAATAAGATCTAAAAACTTTTCAAAATTTTTCGTCACATCGACTCTCGCGACATATACATGAAACATTAAATATAGAAAAAATAACTAATTATATAATTTACCTGTACATCGTGAGATAAATATTTTGAGCCTAATTAATTTATGACTGTGCACTAATTATCAAATACAAACAAAATACTACTAAAAAGTTTTCGGATGTAAATTAGGCCTAAGCTTAAAAGCGTGCACAAGCAGTTGCTGTTGTTGGACAATGTACACTTGGGGAACTGGAGTTCGCGACAGGGCTGGATCATGTGTGCATCCGTGACTACAGTATAGCAGTGACGAGTGTGGGATCGGAGAGAACGAAGGGGTAGTAGGCAGGAGGGGACGGACGGACGGACACTGGCGGGCGGGGACCCAACTGCATGCCCAGTGTCAGTCCATGGACATGAAGAACGCAACAACGCAAAATGCATGCAAACACAGTACTCAAGTGTCGGTGATGGTGGGCTCAGGGTCAAAGTATCCCTGTCACTCACAGGTCCACCACCGGGTCCTCCACATAAACTGTACACAGCCATGATGCATCTCCTCCCTCTCTAGCCCAAACTGCTACGTACACGTCGTACAGCCAGCAGTGCCCGTGGTATATTATATATTGGATAGGCCTTGTGTAGTTCCTTTTTTAAAAAAAACTTTTCGGGTAACTGAAACACTTTCGTTTGTATATGGTATTTATTGTCTAATTATAGACTAACTAGCTCTAAAAGAGTCGTCTCGCAAATTATAAACAAATTGTGTAATTAGTTATTTTTTAATTATGTGTTATAAAATTCGATGTGACCGAAAATCTTGAAAAGTTTTTGTCTTTGAAGAGGAACTAAACAAGGCTTAAGTACTGCCTCGAGTTGGCTAGCTACTCAGGCTTTGTTTGGCACAACTCAACTTTATTAGTAAAGCTGTTTTTTAGAAAATAGCTTTATAAACAACTTCCTAAATGAAGTTAAGCTACTTTGGAAAAAAATGTTTGGTAAAATAGCTCCACCAACTACTTTTTCATAGATAAGAGAAAGAAATGAGGGAGAGAGCTGCAGTAAGCTACTTTTTTCAACTTTACCTCACTCATATTTTTGTGTGAGGATAAGAAAAAACAACTTCATCCATAAAGCTGTTTTGGAAATAAGTGTTTGGCAAAAAAAAAAGTTCACAACAGCTCATGATGCTGTTGTGAGCTGTACCAAACAGGGCCTCAGTAGCTAAGCTTAATTCAGTGCTTCAATATCTGATCAACAACCCATGTGCCTTGTGCAAACATACATGTGATTCGCGACGCCATTGATCCTGTACATAGTCTATAGACGCCAAAGCTTTTCAACGGAGGGAGCAGCAAGAACAGCGACGCATGCAGCAAAGTGAGCAGCCTGGAGAGAGTGAGCGTCAGCTAGACACGCAGCACAGCTACCACACCACAGGTCACGGTCTGAGTCCAGTTCCAGACTTCCATCCTTACAACTACCCATGCAACTTCCAACGAAGCCTACACCTACCTGATTTGCCATCATAAACGCGGTCCAGCAGACCGTGCAAAGAGGCACACAAGAAGCTAGCCGCCCCAGTATTTCCGGATCAGCAACAAACACGCTGTCACCTGCCATGTCGCTGATAATTAATAGCCTGAACAATGAACATCTCCATCTCTGGAGCTACTCGTATGTGCATCACACTCTTATGTCCCACCTCAACTGAAGATTAAGCTGTAACAAGAGGATTCTACTGACCATGCATTTTAGCTTAAACTTTGTGCATCACTGAACTGATGGATATATAAGCGCAAGAATAATCCAGAAAACAAAAACATGTAACAGTAAACTAAAGGCTGTCTGCTGGACTGTCATCTGTGTCCCTATTGATGACAGGATGTTTTGGGCTGGCAGTGCTCCAAATTGCTTTAATTTGCTACAGATTCTTGTGCATGTTATATATAACATGTCTGCTGCTGCTGTTGCTGGTTTTCCGTGAGCAGTGAACGCAGATGAATGCCTGATGACAAGGATGCAGGAGATCTCCCTGGATTACCACTTTACAGTGGAGCAGGAGGTCGGCTCCTCCACCTACGCCTTCTTCGGCTTCAATGGTAAGCTCCGTCTCTTTCAAAACCTCTATCACTCCTTCTCTTGTGGGGCGTTCTCTTCGGTGTCCTTTCTCGTTTCCATGATTCTGTCCCTCAGCCTTTTCCTTTTCTACCACGTGTTTCAGTTCTTAATAATGAGACACTCTGTTTCCTAGTCTTTTTTTTTATATAAAGGAAAACAAAGGGGCCATGTACCACATCTCAAAGTCATATGAAATTGCAAGCATCGTACACTACTCATGGCCCATGAGCACAATACTGTATAACACATAGTGAGTTAGTGACACAGAGAACAAGAAGACAGCTACGATTCAATAACACCTATAATCTGTGTAAAAACAAGTAGTTGAAGAGATTTAGGGAAGATAGAGACCCTGAATGACGAGTGACAGTCATAACAGCTCAGCTGAATGACCAACTCCCCCCTCCCTCCTCAGGTTACTGAATAGATAGATACTAGTGCACACAGAGGAGAAGAACTGGTTTTAAGCATCGTTGTTCTTATACCATTCAAAATATCTTGTCGACAGGAACTGCTGGTGTATGGCGCATATCCGCTTTGAACGAGGCAGGAGGATGGAAGGACAGGACCACGGTTGAGGACATGGATCTGGCAGTCCGAGCAAGCCTCAAAGGATGGAAGTTTGTATTCCTTGGTGATCTCATGGTAAAATAACGCAGTATCCATGTCACATCCACTGCATTCGTTTTCACTGCTCTTGGTGTTACAATCCTCCTAGACATGTAATTAACCCTGAACAAATGCATGTTCAGGTGAAAAATGAGCTCCCAAGTACACTCAAAGCGTACAGATATCAGCAACACAGATGGTCATGTGGACCGGCGAACTTGTTTAGGAAAATGTTGATGGAGATCGTCAGAAACAAGGTGCCTTGCACAAAGCCTTTTTGATATAATATATATAGCCAGGACTTGTTTCTAACAAGTTATTGATTTTCCTTGGTGCAGAAAGTGACACTTTGGAAGAAGATCCATGTCATCTACAACTTCTTCCTTGTGCGCAAGATCATAGCACACATTGTGACGTTTGTGTTCTACTGCATCGTTATCCCTGCGACGGTCTTAGTTCCTGAGGTTGAAATACCAAAGTGGGGCTCTGTCTATATCCCAACCATAATAAGCCTTCTCAATGCTGTTGGCACTCCAAGGTACCATTCTTTTCAAGAACTTCTATGATCTAATCATCTAATTGGTGTAATACATATCAACAATGCCTTTCACTCTGCTCTGAAGATCCCGGCTTTAAGCATCATCATATTTTGCATTTCAAACCTGGCATTTACCTAAAGAAGTAAAGAGTAACAACAAAACCCTTGGATGGTGCAGGTCGGTCCACTTGATTGTCTTCTGGATCCTCTTTGAGAATGTGATGTCATTGCATAGAACAAAGGCCACTTTCATTGGCCTATTGGAGGCAGGCAGGGTGAACGAATGGGTGGTGACAGAAAAACTTGGTGATGCCCTGAGGATGAAAATGCCAGCCAAGGCATGCAAGAAGCCCCGCATAAAGATAGGAGATAGGTACATAAGAGCATCCCCAAATGTTTTTTTTGGAACCCCATCCTAAATGTTAGAAATACAGATTTTGGTGAAGAACTACACTCCAACAGCTTTTCTAAATGATCATCTAAATATAGCAATCTTCTATTCCGGATCTTTCGCTAGAAACATAGAAGATGAGAATGGCTCTCTAGACTGTGTATGAGAAATAATAAAACTGTTGGAGAGTGAGAATATATAGAAAACAATTTTATGTAAATGTCTCTCCAAATGATGGTTTAGAGAGTGAAATTTAGAAAAGCTCTTGGAGATGCACTAACGAAGAATTGTCTTTTCTGATTCTTTTCTATTTTTTGGGTGAATGATTCATCTATTTATTCTTGAGGCTAATAAAGTTTAATGTGGAATCAGGTTGCATATTCTGGAGCTTGGTGTTGCAGCTTACCTCTTCTTCTGTGGATGCTATGACATTGCATTTGGGAACAACCACTACTACATATTCCTATTCCTTCAATCCATCGCTTTCTTCATTGTTGGCATAGGCTATGTTGGAACATTCGTCCCCCACTCATAGCAGAATCATTCTGAGACTACCCATCCTGATTCATGGAAAGCAGTTGATAGATAAGATCAAGCAAACCTCTTCTTGTATGTAATGTTGTCAGGAAAAAAAATACAGTGTAAAGACAGACAAGTCATAGATACAAATAGGTATATGTTTGTTGAAGGAATGTGCTGTGATGCGCATGAGATTGTTGATGATAAGCAGGCCTTTTTGAGTCTCTGTGTCACCGATGCAGAATCAGCAGTACAAAAGGTAGCAAAGTGTGGAAGTTCGACTATTTGTTTTGCAAACAGAAAAAAGAGGAACTGTTTGTCGTTGTCGTTGTTGGCAAGTTTGTTGCGAGAACATGATAAAGTTGTACATGTTCTGTCGTCTCCTTTTACCCTTCTTTTTTCCCATGTTTAGATCACCTGTAATCAATGTTTTAAATAGCGGGCTATAGAAAATAGCGTCTTCCTGTCCCAGACGCTATTTGCGCTATAGCGAACGCTATAGCGGCTGCTGTACACAGCAGCGTGCTGTAGCTATCCACGCTATAGCGACGCTATAGCGGCACTATAGCGCGCTATTTATTTGGAAACAGGCAAAATATATAATAGACAGCAACAAGTTCAAACAACCATCATATTTCACAATTACAAATCACAACTCACAGGTATTTCACAGTTTAAATGTTTAATACATAACTAACTCATAAGCATAATGCATGACTGCATAGTGCATAACCACAAGTGCATAAGCACAGCACAACAAATAAGTGCATGACAACATGATCACAAATAAACAACAATAGCGCGCAAATAGCGGCGCTATGGCGCTATTTCAGTTTAGCCGCGCTGTAGCGCGCTATAGCGCCAATAGCGCTGATAACGTAAAAATGAGGTATAGCTTCGCGTTGACTTATTCTGGCAGCTATAGCGGCGCTATAGCGCGAAAATAACGCGCTATTTTAAACATTGCCTGTAATACTTCCTTCATACCTATAAAGAAAGTCGTTTTAGACAAGGTTTAGGTCAAACATTGAGAATATAAATCATTAATAATTTTAAGTTGTTGAGTTTGAAAATGTAAAAACCATATGAATAGATTTGTCTTGAAAAATACTTTCATAAAAATATACATATACCACTTTTTGATAAATATTTTTATAAAAACAAGGAGTCAAAGTTAGGCTTTGGGGAATGTGTCGCTGTCCTAAACGACTTTCTTTATAGGTATAAGGTCTTTTAATGAAAATTGAAAGACGGGAGTCTGGCCCCAAAACTCTAAAGAAGAAGTATTTGAAAAGATTTCGGTACAATAGAGAGTAGATGTATCTGGGAAACTGACCTCTTTTCTGAGAGATTAACTGTTACATCTTATGTCAAACTCCCAGGAGCTCAACAGATGAACCACTCGAGTTTTTCTTATTCACTCCGGATTTCGTCTGATCGTACTTCTTCTCAGTCAAGTAATGGACAGTTTGTGTTTGGATTTGACTGAATCAATGATAAAAGAACATAAGAGTACATGTTGCTGAAGAAACATATCAGTAGTGGATCTCCAAACCCTGACAATATCACAGCTCTGCAAGGATCATCCAATTCACAGCTCGATGTGATATTCGAAGCCTCCATGATTGGGAGACCTGAGCAGTTGATGCGATCTTGTGGTAGATGCTGCTTCTGAAAACAAGGTAAAGATTCCTACCGAGTAGTGACTGACAGGCACAGCGCAAATGGCCAAAGAAAGATGTACCTACTTAGTACCTTGTAACATCTTGTCCTTTGCTCTGCTAACTATTCCCCAGGTTCTCTTTGTGGGCTTCCTCTGCTCTTTCAGTTTCATCAGGCTCTGGTACAGTGTAGCAAACCTGAAAGTATTGCTCACTTGTAATTGTAAACTTTCCTTCTATCACGTTCTTTTATATGGGCAACAAGAATGAGCCGATAAACTTTTGGACCAAAACTGCTCAGACGAGAATGAGGCATTCAGATCATACTAGATGACAGTTCTGTGCAGGATGTTTTTGCCAGAGAAGCAAGGCAATTCCATTCTGAATTGCAGCAGTCACCACCCAAACCATTGCATAGCGATCAACAATGACTGACACCATCCATTGGTCGCACGGATTGCTCGGCGACGGCGGAGGCCAATGCATTGCATACCTCATATATTGCCGAGTAATCGTCATGGTACGTGTCTCCGACGAGGAAAATGTTCTTCTTGCCCTGCACTTCGACGGAGCTCCAGGCACGATCCTTCTTTAAGCCGAGCGCCCTCATGGCCTCGTGCGCGCCAGCCACGCTATCCCACATCTCGCGGGCAGCGTACGTGTTCGCCAGGACCAGGTACTTCCCGGCGTTTCCAGGCTGCAGCCGGAAGAACCGCCGCGCGGCGAGCTCGACAAGCTCCACGTCTCCACCGTGCTTTCTGCAGGCGCCCAGAATGGCGCCCCAGACCACGGAGTGCTCCTGGCAGTCCGGCAGGTTCTTGACGAGCTCGTAGGCGTCGTGTAGTCTGCCGACCCTGGCAAGCATGTCGACCACCGCCGCGTAGTGCGGGCCCCTTGGCGTGAGGCCGTACTCCATCGACATGGAGGAGAAGCGCCTCAAGCCCTCGTCCACGAGCCCGCCGTGCGCGCACGCCGAGAGCACGGCGAGGAACGTCACGTCGTTGGGACGGAGCCCATCCGCCGCCATCCGGTCGAAGAGCGCCAGCGCCTCGGCGACGCGCCCCTGCTGGCCGTGGCCGGAGATGACCGCGGTCCACATCGTGACGTTCCGCTCCGGCGCGGCCGCGAACACGCGGTGCGCGTCCCCGGGGCAGCTGCACTTGAGGTACATGTCAACGAGCGCGCTGTTGGCGAAGACGTTGCCGCCCACGTCGCACTTGACCGCGACGCCGTGCACGCGGCGGCCGTGGCCCAGCGCGGCCAGCCTCGCGCACGCGCACAGCACCGACGCGAACGTGAACTGGTCCGGCGCCAGCCCTTCCGCCCGCATCGCGTCGAACAGCTCCACCGCCCGCTCCTGCGCCTCCGCGCTGCCGCCGCGCGCGCACCCGGAGATCACGGCGTTCCACGCGACGACGCTCCGCTGCGGCATTCCGTCGAACAGCTTCTGCGCGCAGCCGAGGTCCCCGATCTTGACATAGAAGATAAGCAGCTTGGTGGCGATGTACGCGCTGCAGCGGAAGCCGGTGGCCACCATGCGCGCGTGGATCCTCTTGCCGAGCCTCACGTCCCTCCGGTTCACGCATTCTTGCAGCAGAAGCGCGTAGGTTCCAGCGCCGGGGCACACGGGACTCCGGCACAGCAGGCTCACGGCCTTGGACAGGTGCCCGGTGATGCACAGGGACTTCAACGTTCGTGCCAGGCCAGCAGAGCCCATGGTTGACAGAACTGTGGAAATGGCACTCTTCTGAATTTTGGCTGATCTTATAGAGAACTTGAGATTTATCTGATGTTTTTCCTAATGGCGGATCCGAAGTTTTCTCCAACAGTGAAGGAAATTTTGGTACTATTTACGAGAGAAACTGAAGGCCAAAATCAAGCTGCATTTACAACGGAACTCACCAGCAGTATATACTTACAAAATCTAGCATATACAGCTGAAAACTTTTTTTTTTTTGGTTTCATTTCCTCTCATCTTTTCCTGTTCCTATATTTCTCCCTCTGATCAGAGTTTCAGGGGTTCAGTCAGATCAGATATAGTACATCATGCCCACCTCCAGCGTGGAGGCGTGCGGGATGGAGACGGCGTAGTTGGGTCCCCGGCTGTTCCTCCGCAGGAAGTCGTAGCAGAAGTTGATCACGAACCGGCGGAGGAAGCTGGACCCGCTCTTGGCCTTCACGTGCGAGTGGCCCAGGATGAACGCCATGCCAGCCTCCCGCGCGTCGGACAGCTCCTGCAGCTCCTCCTGCACGCCGGCGTTTGGCTTCGGGCTCGCTGCCGGCAGCACGAACCGCACCCGCTTCTTGGGGACAACCACTGGGGTCGCTGGTGACGGCGACGGTGACGGTGATGGTGACTGTATCTCCCTGCTGGCATGCGACGGGCCAACGGTCTTCTCCACTGTGGTGGCCTCTTCCTCAAGCATGCGGATGCTGTTGGAGCGCACGACCGCCATGTGCTGCTCCTCGTCGAACTCCACGGGCATGCCGTTCAACTTGGATGACCCTGACCGGATGAACTCCGCGACGCTGCACACTAGCTCCTTCTCGAACTCAATGTCGTCTTTGTGGAAGTCGTGGTAACCGTACCTGACAATGCACCGGTAGATTCTGTACTGCTTCGGACCGATCCTTCCAACGAGGAACCGCTCTTCAGGCCGTACATGTGGTATTGGCACGTTCTTGATGCACATAAATATGAGTACCTGGTCATGATCAACAATGGTCAATACTCAATAGCAGGGTAAACGTACTTCTGAATCCATGTCTGAACTTTGGACAAATCACAATGGAGTCATCAATTGGATAAGAAGAATTGAGGCTACCTGGTGAAAGGCCGGTAAGTTGGTGACAAAATGCGAGAAGATAGCTGGGATGCCGGTTTCGAGCTCAGTGTGGATGAGGCCAATGCCACGGACACGAACAATACCGAGGTTTGGGCTGAGACCAAGGAGCCAGTTGATGGAGACCTTGCTCTGAACGTCAAACTCATACTTCTTAATGGTGCCATAGTGCCAGATGCACATTATCAAAATGAAGATCAGAGCAAGGACTATTGGGACCCAGGCTCCCTCCTTGAACTTGATGAGTGCAGCTGAGAAGTACAGTGCCTCAATGGTTCCAAAGAACACAATGAAGGCAATTGCAAGAAATATGCTCTTATGCCAGCACAAGACTATCACCAGGGACATCAGACACGTTGTGACCAGCATGACAGTTATAACAGCCAATCCTATACAAAGAACAACATCAAGGTGTATGATGATAGTTCTCACCCAAGAAAATTCCGTAGTTTAAAGTCTATAATTAAAGGATATTAACATTGGCATACCTGATGCATTCCCCAAGTGTTTTGTGTTCCTGAATCCAATGGTTACAGCTAAGCACAGTATCATCAGAATCCAATTGATCTCAGGGATGTATATTTGCCCGTGTACTTTGGCAGATGTATGAATTATCTTCACCCGAGGAAAGCAGCCCAGAGAAGTGCACTGCTTGATCATTGAGAATGTACCAGTGATGACAGCTTGGCTTCCCACAACTGCTGCAAGAATAGCAATTGCCATAACGGGCCACCTAATTTTCTCTGAAATGGTAAATTGTAAACATTAACAATTAGCACTGAGTCTGATATCATGCTATGGTTCGCATCTCTGATGATAAGAACTGATGAGAATAACTTGCCTGGCACAGACACATAGAATCCAATCCTGTAGTCAGTTTCCATGTTATGATGCTTACACAGATAAGCAGCTTGTCCCATGTATGCAAGGATCAATGCTGGATACACCATGCATGTAAAAGCAATCTGCCCAAGAAATTTTTATCAGAGAATAATTCTCCATATACTGCTTCAATGATGGAATGCAGAAAAAGTTAGTTTGCAGCAGACATTTCTTCACCTGTATTGACAACTGGTTGAAATGCCCCAGATCAGCAAACATTGCTTCAGAACCTGAAAGAGCGAAAGGGTCACCTTGTAGTAAGAGACACTCCAAAGATCAAGGCAAAAGGTTCAGAAATGGTTTGCGGAGCACAGTACCAGTTACGCATAACAGTATTCCTCCCAGGGACATCCAACCTCCTCTCTGTGTCTTCCTCAAGAACTTGTACATGTAATACGGAGATAATGCTCGATATACAGTGGGTTCCCAGTGAATAATATTGTAAACACCGATCACGCTTATACATAGGAGCCATGTTATCACAACTGGAGCAAAAATGAAGCCAACCCGGTGTGTACCATAGTGTTGCAGTGCAAACAGGCAAACCAGTATGATACAGGCAATAGGAAGTTCCACATCTGCAGATTCACAGTAGCAGAACAGAACTTCATACAGTTAGAAGGGATTTGGAACAAAGCAGCACCTTATCGACACAAAAAGGAACCAGAATAAAGTAAAGTCATAATTAACTTGACAAAGGGACAATTATTAATTCAAAAGTCAAGAATAGGGTCCTTTGCCTCAGAATTTAGACCTTGACAAATGTGAACTTCTTTTAGCACAGGTGGTCCTTTTTTTCCCAGGTTCCTGAATCTTACTACGTGGTATCATCTTTCTGCCATCCCACTTTCATATACTAACATAATAACATCAATTTGGGTAGCATATCTTACTTGAGAACCATTATCCTTCCTCTTTGACAGTTTAAGACCTCTACCTACTATACCTTGAAACAAGGTGAGTAGTTCCATGTATTGTAGCATAAATGTTCACCAACAGTTCGATTTTGCTACACATGGAAACTGTCAGTATACATCACTACGAAGAGATCCGTCTTCTTCGATGATCTGTTCCTGTTCCTGGTCCCAGTCAAAGAATCAAAGACCTTCCAGGATGAACTGTATACTCCACCATATCTTCTGATTAAACAGAGAGATAACTAGAGGTGATTGTGTTCAAAAGTTCACACCCTGGCATTACAACTTCCACGAACCAAATTCCTCTGTTACATGGCATCTGATTTGACCACCTTTTCCTATGAGAAACTCCAAATACCACAAATCCAATCTTGCTCCACATCTCACAGGTAAGTAGCAGTCGCTGAAACAAGACCGGGATGTAACACTATGGAAATTGCATGATTGGATCAGGGAATTTTGAGGTGGACCCTGGTTCATTTAACTAACAACTTGAATCGACGAACAGTACCAATAAAGCTACAAAGACAACAAATACAAAATCAATAGAAGGGCGATGATTGGATCCTTACATTTATGATGTTCCTTCTCCATGGACAGCTCCAGCCCGGAGACCGCAGAGAAGACTGCAACAGCAGAGCAGCATGTCAGAATCAGAACTACACAGCACACCAACACAGCCCATCAGGCAAGGCGATGGCGGGACTCACCGGAGATGGCCGGCGTGAGCACGCCGTCGCCGATCACCATGCAGGTGCCCACCAGCGCCAGCACGAGCAGCACACGCTGGAGGACCTTGTGCCGCTGCAGCAGCCTCCTGACGCTGGCGGCGGCGCCCCCGCCCAGCGTCGCAGCATTGCCGTTCTGCGCCGTAGCCTTCTTGGTGGCTCCGTCCAAGAACTTGTCCTCCTCGCCGGCGGCGGTCCGTCCCGGCGGGAGCAGCGCGGCGCGCGCGTGGCGGCAGAGGAGGGAGTAGAGCGCGAAGGTGCCACCCTCGCCGTGGTCGTCGGCGCGGAGGACGACGCAGACGTACTTGAGGAGCGGGACGAGCGTGAGCGTCCAGAAGACGAAGGAGAGCACGCCGAGGATCTCGTCGTTGCTCTCCGAGTGCTGGATGTCCTCCGCGAACGCCGCCTTGTACACGTACAGCGGCGACGTGCTGAGGTCGCCGTACACCACGCCGAGGCTCTGGTACGCCAGGCTCAGCGTCATCCGCCACGGCACCCGCTTCCGTGCTCCCCGCGCCTTCTCCTCCTCCTCCTCCTCCTCCTCCTCCTGCGGACGAGACGACACAGCGCAGCCACACAAACGAAAAAAAGAAGAAGAAATCAGCACATTTCAGGACCAAGATCGCAAGAAAACCGACGGACATGGGCATTCCGAGATTCAGGAGCCACGGCGACGGCGAGAACAAGAGCCGCCCCGGCAAAGATGGGACCTTTGACTCCGGGCACCAGCCCACACCGTACCTCGTCGTCGTAGGGAGGAGTGCCCGGCGGCGGCGGCGCCTCGGGATCCATGACAGGGGGGCTCTTCATCGTCGCTGCTCGGTAACTCAGGTCTGCTCTCGTAACCGAAGAGAGGGAAGAAGAGAGACACTTGTGAGTACTAGTGGGGGGGAGTTGGGATTAGGTGAAGGTGACGGCGTCGCCCAGCCGGGTTCTTGGTTTCTCGGGCGTTAGGAATTGGAGCAGGAGCAGGAGGAGGCGTGAAGGGGATGTGATTCGGTGGGACAATTTGGAGGCCCTGAGGTTTTTAAGGTGGTCAAAGCAACGAAACAGGGGGAAGCTGCATTGGCGTGAGAGGGGCAACCAGGAGCCGCAGGGGGACGGAGGGAAGGAAGCGCAAGGAAGGAGACGAGAAGAAGTTGCAGAGCGGAGAGAGAAAGAGAATATAGGGGTGGGGTGGCGAGTGCGTGGGACACGAAGACAATAGACGCGGACGAGGGGGGCATAAAAGCAGGGGAGAAAGCGGCAGTTTTCCCTTTTGTCAAAGGCCGTCGCTGGTGTGGCCCTCCTCACGTCCTCAGCGTTGCAAATGCTGGCTAAGGCCTTGTTTAGTTCGCAAAAATTTTCAAGATTTTCTGTCACATCGAATCTTTAGTCGCATGCATGGAGCATTAAATATAGATAAAAATAAAAACTAATTGCACAGTTTACCTGTAATTTGTGAAATGAATCTTTTGAGCCTAGTTACTCC
>Ga0182004_10002819_pt1 | contig 13663 bp, 19 predicted proteins | sample Sormic07211540_1_FD_120479 | JGI IMG/M metagenome (GOLD analysis project Ga0182004, IMG submission 120479) | Endophyte microbial communities from Sorghum bicolor roots, Mead, Nebraska, USA - 072115-40_1 MetaG | ecosystem: Host-associated > Plants > Roots > Unclassified | place: USA: Nebraska...
CGAAGCTCGGAGTCTCCGGAGTCGTCTTCTGGAGAGTCTGGTATTCCTCTTTACCTTTTCTCTTGTAAGACTTTGAGTATTTAATATATTTACTTTTCCTTTACTTTTCTAAGTATTTACTTTTAGTATTTACTTAGTGCAGTATTCTATTGTAGTGACCTAGTCTGTCTTATAGTAGTTATATACTAGCTAAGTTAGTCTTAAGTGCTTGGGTTGTTTTCTCTGCCGGTAAAACGGTGCTTGGACTAGGTCGTATACTTAGTCTGAGTAGTAGGAGTTAGCATAAGCGTGGTGCTTAGACTAAAGCCTGTCCTTGAATACCACCGTATCAAACGTGATAGCGGGCGGTGGCGAAGCGTGACACGCCTCTACATCCCAGTAGGTTCTATTCACGTTAGGTATGGTCTGTAGGCGCCCATAAGAAACGATTCCGCTTGGATAAGAATTTTGTCCTCCTATTGTTGTCGACTTCCAACAAACAAGCAGTTAAATTTAGTGACGTTAGTGTGTGTCGCTACTAGATTAGATTGGGTCACAGGAGTAAAGTTAAAGTCATAGGAGTCTTTTCTCACTCGTTGTCCTCCCACCTAGCTGCACTACACTAGTTATCTCAGAGTTATCCAGAACCACATCAACCTTCCTCTACGTCTTTGTTACCTCACTACCTTAGTTGATCCTAGCTGGGATAGGATTTCTAATCCTTGCTATCTCCTCTAGCACGCTTTCCCTTGGATGAACTATAAATCACGACACCGCGGATACTCACCATGGTCGAAGTCCTGCATTGGTATCTGTGCGCTTGTAGAGTTACCCCTGGTATATCTTGCGTCATCGCTAGAGCTTAGTGTTGCTTAGCATTTCTGGAGCCGTTGCCTAGGGTAGCCTGACAACCTATCGTAGTAACAGCTCAGGCTTGCATTTAAGCACTGCTAGTTAGGCGCCACCATTTCTAGATACTTGTCACATCTTACTCTAGCCGGTGTGCGTTAAGATTTGCCAATAATTTTGCCGATGAGGCTTTGAACAAGGATGATGAACTTATGATGGCCATCATCACTCCCTAGGCAATCCTAGTGAATATATTCAGTAGTGGGACGAACATCAGCATCACCTATGAATTCTACAATCCATCGACAGTATCAAGTCAATTGGCCTTTGGACAGCTCCCAATTAAACTCTACTTTGCTGATGTCATTAAGCCAAGAGAAACAATCACCAACAGATTGGACTAGGACAAGGTAGTGCAACTCCCCCCTGATGTCGAAACTACAGATATGGTGCCAGCTTCCTTCATCACTGAATCATACAAGTTATGGTGGCAAGAGTGGAAGGGACAATTATTTGTAGCATCTTTCCATACATATCGGCATCTGATCGACCCTGAGCATATCGTCCCCGATGACACAGTAAGTTTCTTTTAACACTAGTTTCTCCTTCAATTTTAATTTCATTGGCAACTAATTTTCTCGTGACAGATCGATGACCCAGCACCAACCACGAGTAGGAGTGGGAAAACCTTTGACCTTCGACCCGTATCTCCAATATCAACGATCGGCTACAATGTTCCCACCTTGGCTATTCTGACTCATCAGGGAGCCCGAGCCAAGAAAGTCACTACCAAGCCAAAATTGGCTAAGGCTGGGGTCACTCTATCGGCTGCCGCTGCGACCCTGGTAGAAGCGTTCAAGGTAACAACCCTGTTTATTCCAATCCATGTCGATTTCAAATCGTACTCACTCAAGAACTACAATTGGATCATCATCGGCAATTCCTCTTGCATCAGACACTACCATCTCTGACAAGCCTTCATAGGTATTCCTTCAACTTTATATTTAACTTGTTAAATATCATATATTACACCCATCTTGCAACAACAAACGAGTACATCCGCAAGTGTCCCAGATGTCCAACCTTCACAACCAACAAGTGCTGATGCCCGCCAACCAACTGTTGCTAAGGCCCAAACAAAGTGCAAAGCTTCAATAGGCACCAAAGCACAGTCAAAATTGCAGAAGTCCGTACCAATCTCAACACCTCAACTAGCACCTCTGAGCCAGCCAGAACCGGCTGATGCACCTGAGCAAGCAGTCGATCCATCTGCGCAAGGTACGTCATCGGACGTTGTACCCCAAGAACCAACTACAGATGAGACTATAGAGCATTTGCAATCTATCTTGGCACCAATTAACCCTGCGCTGAAGACATCCCATCGGTAGGCACAGTCGATCCTTCACATGGCGCACTCCAGATTGCTTCCTCTAGTCAAAAGCAAGAGATTGCCTTGAAGCAAGTAAGCCGACTAACTTAGCTGATTTATAATATTCATACTTGTCCTGAACTGACCCCTTTTCTTCTTCTAGGAACAAGACTCTCCAAACAGTTTATTCTCCTTTGCCATCAATGTTTCTGACGATGAGGGGGAGGAGATAAGCTCTGCACTCGCACTGGGGATAGTATCGGCAGAAGTCAAGTCCAAGCTGGAGGCTCTACGGAACCTGCTGTAGCAAGACACCGCCCAGATGGTACATGATTCAGACCCTACAAAAGTGATTTTCAAAATGATCCATGGCCAAGTCTCTGCCAACATTGAGGAGGCACTCTTCCCAGCAGCCCACTAAGAAAGCTGACAACTCTAATATCAGAAGGCTGCCCAATGCATTGCCGACAGAGCTGCTCAGGCTCAGCTTAAAGAAGAGATGCTACAATTGAAGTAGACTGCCAATGATAAGCACAAGAACATCGGCAGTTTGAAGACCTCAGGTGCTGAACATAAGTAGAAAATCTTAGACTTATTGGCAAAGAGAACAGCCCTACTAGCTGAGCTGAAGGATGTCAAGCAGCTCTAACTCATGTCGAGCAGGAAGAAAGCCAGTTATCCGATGCTATCAAGGCCTCCAGCAAGAAAGAGATATCCAAGCCCACAAAGCCCTGGCGGTGAAGAAAAAGCTTAAGCATGTGGATGGTGCCGCCGATGAAGATATCAAATAGATAGAGGAAGCCGATCAGATTCACCTACGTGCGATATCGGCTAACCAGACTTTATTAAATTTGTAAATCTTATTTATTGGCAGTGCATTGCATCACTACTTTAGGAAACACTGATATTCTTGTACGATTTTGGGCGATAAAACTGTTATTTGCATTTCTACTTTTATGCATCCATCTAGATACTAGGGTAATATTTCTTTAAATATTTTCTGTTCAATGCTCTAGGAAATACAACCCCTTCGAGGTTTCTAGAATGTATGCGTTGCTAGGAGCAGATCGATTTATCCGATAAGGACCTTCCCAATTAGGAGACCACTTGCCAAACTTCGAACTTTTAGTCCCAATCGGTAAAATCAATTTCCAAACCAGATCTCCATCGGCAAACTCCTTTGCCTTCACCTTCTTGTCATACCATCTGGCTACCCTCTTTTTATTTTCTTTGATGCTAACTAAAGCCCTCAACTGATGACCTGCCAAGTCTTCTAATTCATCTTTCATAAGAGTATCATAGTCACCAGCTGCCAGTTGATCCTGAGAAAATATCCGTCTAGAGCTAGTTTTAATTTCCCAAGGCAATACTACGTCATCCCCATATACTAACTGATAAGGCGATACATTGGTTGTACCATGACATGCCATCCGATATGACCACAGAGCCTCATTCAATACTGTGTGCCACCGCCTAGGATTTTCCTCGATTCTGCGCTTAATGAGTTTGATGATTCCTTTGTTAGAAGCCTCGGCCGGACCATTAGCTTGGGCATAATAAGGAGAAGAATTCAAAACTTCAAAACACATACCGATAGCAAACTCATCAAATTCTCGCGATGTAAACATAGTACCCTAATGGGTAGTGATAGTTTGAGGAATACCAAATCGGTAAACAATATGCTCTTTCACAAAATCGATCATACTGGGCGATGTTACCTTTTTCAAAGGAATTGCTTCAACCCACTTTGGGAAATAATTGGTAGCAATAAGTATAAATTTATGCCCTTTGCTCGATGGTGGATAAATCTAACCTATGAGATTGATAGCCCATCCCCGGAATGGCCAAGGTTTAATTATAGGATTCATGGCCGATGCAGGCGCTCTTCGAATGTTGCTGAAATTTTGACACCGCTGACATCCTTTAAAATATTTAAAGCAATCTTCAAGAATAGTCAGCCAATAGTATCCATTCTTACTGATCATCCATTTCATCTTTCAAAGCCGATTGATGTGCCCCGCACACTCCTTCATGCATTTCACCCATCAAGCTTTTCAATTCATCACCGCTAAGACATCTAAGTAAAACTCCATCTATAGTCCAATGATATAACTCATCATCAAGGAGCACATACTTAGTAGCTTGAAATCTTATACGTCTTTCAACCTTCTTAGATGGATCCCTTAAGTAATCGACAATCTCCGTTCTCCAGTCATCGACATCAACTGCTAATGTCAGCACCTCCTAGATAGGCTAATACCTGAAGCATGCTGAGCTAGCTGATTAGCCTCTTCATTATGCAATCGAGGAATATGTTCAAGACAAAAATCTTTAAACTCTTTCAACAATTGCAAACATATATCATAATATTTGATTAAAACTTCACTTCGGCATTCATAAATCCCAGCCAATTGATTTATAACCATCATAGAGTCACCAAAGATCTCAACAGCATCGGCACGTATCTCTCTAAGTAACTCCAACCCTTTTATCAAAGCTTCATACTCAGCCTGATTGTTTGTCGATGTAACAACAATCGGCAATGAAAACTCATACTTCCTTCTTTGAGGTGAAATCAACACAATGTCGATACCTGCTCCTTCACCACATGTAGACCCATCAAAGAAAGTGTCCAAGGAGCACTGTGTTGCAATGCTGAGTGACAAAATCGGCCATAACCTGCCCTTTAACTGCCTTAGACGACTCATTACGTAGGTCAAATTCTGACAACGCTAAAATCCCACTTGCCGATTCTACCACTCAATATCAGCATCGACAACATGTATTTGACCATGTCATCCTTGCATATGACAGCACATTCAGCCGATAGCAAATAATGCCTCAATTTAATACAAGAAAAGTATAAACATAAGCATAGTTTCTCGATGGCTGAAAAACTTGTCTCAGCATCCACCAATCTTCTACTCAGATAATAAATAACACATTCTTTCCATCAATTTAAGCAATAGACTGAAAGCCTTGATCTTGCCCGATAGATAAGATATGAACCTTCTGATGAAATTAATCTAGGTGATCAAAGATTGCATTTCAGTTTTATCGGTAGGAGCAACTACCTTATTAATTGTATCAATAGACCTTCTACTGATTTCGATACCTCTTTGATGCACCATAAAACCCAATAATTGACCTGTCGATACACCAAATGCACATTTATTAGGAGTCATCTTTAATCCATGCTTCCTCGTGCACTCCAGTATCTTCCATAGATCGGCTAGATGTTATGCGATATCCCCAAACTTAACCACCACATTATTAATGTAGATTTCCATTAATGTGCCGATGTACTCATGAAAAATAAAATTCATAGCTCTCTGCTAAGTAGCACCGACATTTTTCAAACCGAAGGTCATGAGTATCCACTCAAACAACCCCACATGACGTGGACATCTGAAAGCAGTCTTGGGAATATCTTCTCCAGCCATGAATATTTGATTGAAACCTGCATTACCATCCATGAAGCTGATAATCTGATGTCCGGCTACAACATCAACCAACAAATCAACAACAGGCATTGGATAGCCATTTATCGCTGTAACTTTGTTGAGGTTCCTGAAATCAATACAAATACCAAATTTGCCGTTTCTCTTATAGACAAGAACCACATTAGAAATCCACTCAGCATATCAACATTGCCGAATAAACTTTGCCTTAATCAATTTATTTATTTCAGCCTTAATGTCAAGAAGTACATTAGGGTTGCATCGGCGTGCTGGCTGCTGATATGGCCGAAATCTAGACTTGATAGGTTTCCGATGTTCAACTATCAATCAGTCTAATCCAGGAATCTCAGTAAAATCCCAAGCAAAACAATCTTTATATTCCATCAACAAATTGTTCAATTGCTGCTTATACTTGGAATCTAACTTAGCACTAATAAAAGTAGGCCTTGGCCTATCACCACTACCAATATCTACCTCTACTAAATCATCAGCCAATGTGAACCCCTGACCTAACTTTCCATTATCGGCAAACATATCCATTAAAACTCCTCTTCAGAATTGAATGCTTGGATCGGTGGAATTTCATAATCAGCAACTCTAAGGAACTCCTTCTCCCAAGCTTCTCCTGATATGCATTTGGTTTGCTCATAAGTATCTGATTCTGCCGATGCGATGATGTAAGAAGAGTCACCAGGGACAACCTCAATATTATCCTCAACCCACCGTGCGAGGCATTGATGCATTTTTGAAGGAACACAACAATTGGTATGAATCTAGTCCCTTCCTAGAAGCAGATTGTACGCACCCTTACCATTGATAACAAAGAACGTCATCAGTAAGGTTTTGCTGCCGATAGTCAACTCAACACATACTGCCCCTTTGGCTGGTGACATATTGCCTTCGAAATCCTTTAGCATCATATCGGTTTTGGTCAAGTCTTGATCTCCTTTGAAAGTTTCTGATACATCACATAGGGCATAATATTAATCACAGCTCCCCCGTCGATAAGTATCTTAGATATAGGCTGCCCATCAACTCTGCCCTTAACAAACAAAGCTTTGAGATGCTATCTCTCGTCATCGGTAGATTTCTCAAAAACAGCCATCATTGGATCTAGTGCCAACTAAGCTACTTGATTGGAGAGAACAACTTCTTCCTCATAATTAGAAGGTGCTAGAAACTCTATCGGCAACATAAATACCATATTAATATCTGTCGATGGGCAATTACCCTTGTGTTTCGATTGCGACTGCCGATCTTCAAGCCTCTCATTGGAAGAGCTTTCCTCTCTGTATAGGTCTTCCTGATGCTCACACTGCATCCTCCTCTTTTGTGTCTTTGTCAGACCCTCAGGGCACCATTGGGAAAGCTTAGTTTTGAAGACCAGCTGATAACGGGTCTCAGTTGACTCTACACGACGTATATTAGGGTCCCTGTAGAATACTTTTTCATCGAGAACTCTTGCGTTTGCCATCTCCTCAAGCTCTTCTTGATTCATTGGAAAATAGCCAGTGCGCTTACCAAGCCTTTCATGTACACTGAGTCTACCCCTAGGCGATCATGCACTGATGCTCTGCCTCTGATTGGCTCATGGATAGCTAAGCCCTGGTTACTAGGCTGAAACCTCCTTTCTCACGGATTGGCTCGATAGTAACCATTGCACTCAGAGCAATTTTCAACAGTTGGCAATTTAATGCCTTCTTCCTAGCAGTAGATGAAAAACGGGCACCTCCAATGATCTTTATGTTGATGCCACTCTTTTCGAGATCTCTCTTCTTGCTGTTGTCGATATCGGTCCTCACGCCGACGCCAATCCTCCTGCTGCCTTCCTCCATGTTGCTGTCGATGAGTGATGACAATGCCAGGTTTCTTGGAACTGCCACTTTCTTCCAGCAAGCCCTTTCCTTTTGTGTCATTAGTAGTTATCCGATGTTGGGGATCCATCGATGCATTCTTCTCAGCAGCCTCTAATGTCAATACCTTGATCTTACCCTTGGTATCCAACATATTTGTTGGGAAAGGATGCTGATCGATTTTCATTGGCTTATGGGTCTTGGAGTTGTCAAACTTAATTCTCCTAGACTCGATAGCCAATTGCAATTGCTACCTGAACACCTTGCACTCATTTGTACTGCGTGAAGTTGCGTTATGCCATTTGCAGTACTTGATCTTCTTCAACTCTTCTGCCAATGGAATTACATGATTGGGTGATAGCTTAATTTGACCTTCTTGAAGCAAAAGATCAAATATCCTATCAGCTTTGGTGATGTCAAAAGTGAACTTCTTTGGTTCTCTCTGACCAAAAGGACAAGATATCGACCTTTTATTCTTAACCCACTCAGCCAAGGCAATTACTGGTTCTTGATCAGAATTAGAGTCTTCTACCTCATCGACAAATGACACCTTTTCGCTGCAATTCTTTCTAGCCTCAAAAACCCTAGTGTCCTGATCAGAGATCCTTTGTACAAGATGACTTAGGCTTTCAAACTCCTGAGAAGCATACTTGTCCTTGAGATGTGGTAATAACCCTTGAAAAGCTAGATCAGCAAGCTGCCGATCATCTAGCACCAGGCTATAGCACTTGTTCTTCACATCTCGTAGCCTCTGCATAAAGCTTTCTACTGATTCATCATTATGTTGCCTCAATTTTACTAAATCGGTAAGCTTCTTTTCATGGACTCCAACAAACAAGTACTTATGAAATTGTTTCTCTAGATCGGCCCAAGTAATAATATAATTTGGTGGCAATGATATGAACCACGTGAATGTCGATCCAGACAAAGATGATGAAAATATTCGAACTCTTAATTCATCTGTGCTAGCTGCCTCTCCACATTAAATAATGAAGCGATTGATGTGCTCCATTGTCGATGTATCATCTTGTCCAGAGAATTTGGTGAAGTCTGGTACCTTGTACCAATTTGGGAGAGAAATCAAATCATATGCTAGAGGGTATGGTGTCCGATAAGAATAAGCATTAACTTTGGGTTTTATCCCAAACTGATCTCTCTTGATTTCTGCTGTCTTATCGGCCCAATAAGCATCAGCCCCCTACCGACGAACTGGCTGAATTTCTACAGGAGGCACCTGGTGCTATGCTTCCACGTGTCTTTGTGGCACACGATCTCCAGCAACTGGCATATTCGCCGCTGCTTGTGGCCTAGTAACCTGCTGGACAGGGTTCATCGGCTGAGCTGCCGATGCCTGATTCTGAAAGCTAGCTTGTATATGACCTTGCTGAGTTCGTGCAACTTGATAGTTTTGCTAAACTTATGCTAAACAGGTAACTGTCCTGACCAACCATTATTAGAATTCATCGACACAAAGCTTGTCGATGGTTGGTAACTTGCTGACATTGTTGGATAACAATTAGCATGACCAGCTTGAGTAATGAACTGCACCATAGGTTGACTCATAGCAGGAGCCTTCTGTTGCATCGGCAGCAGGCTTGCCAATGAACTTGTATTGGGTGCTTGAAACGAAGGCACATGGAAACCTCCTGAATTTGGTTGTACAGTAGTCGATGTAGCATATTGAGGTACCTGAGTAATCGGCATTTAGTTGCACAGTAGTCGATGTAGCATATTGAGGTACCTGAGTAATCGGCAAAACTGGAGCAGCCGATGGTACAAGAGCTTTTCTTGCTGCATCAAACACTTGAGGCAACCTAGAGCTGATGGAAGACAACTCTAGAGGCATACCGTATCCCCACCAATTAGCAGGAATCTAGCTGTTCTGAGACACAGGCCCAACGTAAAGTGGTGGTGCTTGTCCTTCTTTAAAAGTTTGAACCACGGCATTGTTAACAGTATTGGACATCACATTGGAGTGGTTAATCAAAGCATGATTTGCTATACAATTAACCATCTCTTGAAGTTTACCAGGATTAGAGTCAAAGGTAACCTGCCGAGGCAACAACAGATCTTGCTTCTAGATGACTTCTCCACTCATGTTCAAGCTAAATGATTTTAGACAGAGCTGCCTGTAATCCTCCATAGCCTTTTCCATAGCCTAGTTATGCTCTTCCTTGAGATCTCCTTCTGATATCGTGATGACGTTCTTCTTGTCGATCTCAGGATTCAGCATGTTGATCATGTTGACTTGTCCCACCGAGCATGCCAAAAGATGTGTTGATGTAAAAGTGGATCTGCAAACACAAAGGGCTAATACCCAATCTGATATCCAAAGTGTGCCAGTCGATTTGACCCGTTAATCGACAAGGATGATAACTCGAGTACTTTGGTCCTAACAACAGCGATGCGCCCGGAAGCCACGGCCAAGAGGTACTCACACGGAACTCAAGGATCATCAAAGGTTGCAATGAAGCGATGCAGCTTGTCGAATCGATGAGAACTTGTAAAAATAAAATACGCAAATTGACAAAGTCGCCGAAAAGTAAGTAGATGCAACTAGGAGTAAAATTGGTTTGATATTGATTGATGTGTTTTTTTACATTGCCCCTCGGTCAATATTTATACCCTGATTTGAAGAAACCTAACCAGACACGACTAGAACACCGAGTCCATATCTAAGGAAAAACATGACTCTTACATGAGTCATACTCTAACAAATACAGAAAAGGAATACGACACCTATCTACTTCCTTGTCCGCCTTAATTACAATAAAACTTTCATCGGCTTCCGCTCCATTCGCATGCTTTCCGTCATCATAAGCTTCATTGACAGTAGTCTCTAGATCTTCCTTCATCGACATCGGCAATGACACCTCCGATCTTCTCAGCAACGCCTCTGAGTCTAAGTCAAACGACAACCTTTCCATCGGTCACCACCACTCATCGACAACAATCCTCATAGGCTGATCTTCATCGGCACCCTTTTACCAGCATAATACAATAACTTTCCTTCTGTCGATTAGCCCACTCTGATCATTTTGACAGGTGCCAAAAATGGTGTCACAGATGGATTTTATTACTACAAGAATTTGACTTAGAAATAAAAGATAAAAAGTGTTGGTGCAAAAGTAGATTTGCAAACACAAAGGGCTAATACCCGATTCAACGTTAAGGCGTGCTCGCCGATTTGACCTTACAATCGACAAATTTGATAACTCGAATACTTTGGTCCCGACAACAGCGATGCGCCCGGATGTCACGGGCAAGAGGTATTCACGCGGAACTCAAGAACTCGCTGAGATTGACTCGATGAATCCTTAAGAACTCGTAAGTAAAAAGAAAATATGCAAGGTGACGAAGTCGTCGAAAAGTAGATGCTGGAATAGATGTAAAAACTTGTGTTTGATTGATTGTGTGTATTCTTACATCGCTACGGGGTCTACGTTTATACCCTGTCCAAAAGAGTTACAATCAGACACGACTAGGTCTCAAATTCCAAATTGAACGGAATCCGTATGCAAAGCAAACTCTAATAACTATGGAAAACATTAATTTAACCACCACAACCGATCGGCACAACATCACCATCCGATCGAACATTCCTATGCCTCCTTTTGTGTCCATCGGCAAATCACCTTTCATAGCCATCGGCAACCATCAGCACCAGTCATCGGCATAAATCCATCACCACTCCCGGACTTGGCCACATTCTGTTGTTTCATCATCGGTATGAACCCTCATCGGCAACTCTTCTGTCAACCAGTCACCACTTTACTTGCTTGCCGATCTACGCCTCATTAACTCCCAGATACGCGTCCAAAGATACGTGTCCAAAAACGGTGTCAACACATGCCCCCCAATTTCGGAGTATAAAATCATTAATGCTCCGAATTTCTCCCCAGTAATGATGCCTTTCCACAATTACTCGTTCCTGTCAGTAATTAATTACCAAATCCAAACAACCTTAGCCCGGTCTTCCAGGACGCACCTCGAATCTCTCAACTTCTCGAACCGAATCTTCCCAATACACGTTCATCGGCAATGTTTCTGTTAGAAAGGATTGCCGATGGGCCAACTAGGAGATCTTCTACAGTGAAACATCACCCAAAATCATGACCGCTTGCTGTCAAATCAACCGCGCAATGCCTTGATTATCATGCGAATAGTTACCATATCTACCTGAGCACCCTCGATTTTCACGGATACGGCAAAGAGATAAGTCAGAAATGCCCTGACCCTCTTTGTCCTATAAATACTTCCTTCTTCGGCACTCTTCCTCCACCTTGTCATTCTACATTCATCAAACCCATCTTTTTGGCGGTGGCAATGTTCGAGGAGCCCAAGAACTCCAGTGAGCCCCAGTAGTTCTTCAAATCATCGATCCTCTTCTTCCTTGGGAAGAAAATGGCCATCAACTTCACCGTCCCTGAGGTCAACCCTCTTCATCCTCTTTTTGTTGTCGTACTTTTATCTTCCGCAAATCTATTTACTGAGTACATTCTTTCTTTATTTTCCCTTTTTCTATTCTTCCAACCTTTAAACCTTTAGGAATTGGCTGATAAAATTGTGATTCCCACCGATCAACCCCACTTTCAATGTCTCGGGCCACTGGGTAACCTGGATCCTATCGATCTAATCAACGCAGAGACAAATAGAATCCCCTTTAGAGCTGAAAATTTCTCCTTAGATCTATGGAAAGATACCTTCTGATCCTGGCCCAGTTCTACTAAGGGATGGAAGGATTGGTTCTTGAGAATCGGCAACTCAAACGAAGTCCGGTGAACGTAAATTAGACCAGTGCATCTGGTTGTCTGCTGCCGATATGGAAAGAAATGAATCACTACTGATAGCAGCCTCGTATTTCTGGTCAGACACCCTTAATGCTTTCGTGTTTGGTCACGGCCCTGCTTCTCCTACCCTTGCCGATGTACTTATGCTTACTGGTCTGGAGATAGCAACTGCCGATGATACCCACCTGTTCGATAGTAAGCCTGAACGTAAAGTAGAAACTCGCAATATTAGCGGCTGGTCAGGGTACATCAAAAAGTACCAGAAAACATGACCAATTGGGTAAAGGGAGCACGCCAACTTTCTGAACATGTGGCTAGATAAATTTGTCTTCTGTGGCCGATCGGTAGGGCCAACTTCTGTTTATCTATCGGCAGCAGAGAAACTAGCCGGCGGTGGTTGCTTCCCTCTTGGCTGATACATGCTAGGCTCTGGGAAATTCAACTTCTTTGAGAGTTTATAAAATATAAGCATTACCATGAGCAGTCCGATTTATCCGATAAGGTCCCAATTAGGAGAACATTTTCCTAACTTTGAACTTTTAATCCCTAATGGTAAAATTAATTTCCATACCAAATCTCCGTCGGCAAACTCCTTAGCTTTTACTTTTTTATCATACCATCTAGCAACTCTCTTTTTATTCTCTTCTATACTCATCAAAGCTCTCAACCGATGTTCTGCCAAATCATCCAACTCATCTTTCATCATAGTAGCATAGTCATCGGCAGCCAATTGACCTTGAAAAGAGACCCGCCTAGACCCAGTCTTAATCTCCCATGGCAACACCGCATCGTGCCCATACACCAACTTATAAGGTGAAACTTTAGTTGATCCATGGCACGCCATCCGATATGACCACAAGGCTTCATTCAATAATGTGTGCCATCTTCTAGGATTTTCTTCAATCTTTCGCTTGATAAGCTTAATAATCCCTTTGTTAAACGCTTCGGCTTGTCCATTGGCTTGAGCATAATAAGGAGAAGAATTCAATATTTTAATCCCCATACCGATTGCAAATTCATCAAACTCTCCCGATGTGAACATAGTACCCTGATCGGTAGTGATTGTTTGAGGAATACCAAATCGGTAAACAATGTGCTCTTTCACAAAATCAATCATGTTAGGCGATGTCGCTTCTTCAAAGGAACAGCTTCAACCCATTTAATAAAATAGTCAGTGGCAACTAAGATGAACTTATGCCCCTTGCTTGATGGCGGATAAATCTAGCCAATTAGGTCAAAAGCCCATCCCCGGAACGGCCAAGGCTTAATAATAGGATTCATGGCCGATGCGGGTGCCCTTTGAATATTGCCAAACTTCTGACATCCTTGACATCCTTTGAAATATTTAAAGCAATCCTCAAG
>Ga0182004_10002820_pt1 | contig 13662 bp, 8 predicted proteins | sample Sormic07211540_1_FD_120479 | JGI IMG/M metagenome (GOLD analysis project Ga0182004, IMG submission 120479) | Endophyte microbial communities from Sorghum bicolor roots, Mead, Nebraska, USA - 072115-40_1 MetaG | ecosystem: Host-associated > Plants > Roots > Unclassified | place: USA: Nebraska...
ATCACTTCTCTACTCATCTTAGACCGGCAAAAGTAAAACCCTATGTTTATACCTTTGCCTTGATAACTTTGCTCCTCGTCTATCACCATGATCTTCACTTCATGCTTCATCCCTTTGTGATCACGTGGCCACCTTTCCATGCCACCATGCACCTTCATCACATGTGTTGCTGTGCCTAACTCAAAACACTTAAACACAAGGCATTAGCAACTTGGTGTCATTAATTACCAAAACCAAACTTAGGCTTTCAAGTCCTCAATGGTCACTGACACACATGTCAGAAACTGACTTTCGGTGGGTTGACTAGAGATTACCAACACAATCCTCAATGGTCATTGACACACGTGTGAGAAAACTAGTCATTGCCGTGAGCTAAACTTTGGTGACCACTGGAGAGCTCCGGTGGGTACAAACACCACGGGTGCACAAAAACATGCTCTTTACAAAGATTTTCCAATGCCAAGCTCTAGTGGTTGTTTGCTATTATAACCAAGCTCTAGTGCTCACCTCTTCAGTGGCACCCGAAGGTAAGGTTTTCCTCATTTAAAAATCACGGTGCAAGACATGTGCTCTAAGGTCTGGTGGTCAACAGAGGTCTCTGGTGGTGATTGGCCTGACCCAACCAAAGACATCTAAGCTTAGGTGCTCCTCTTCATTGAGGCACCTGGAGAGTTATGCAAAATGTCCACCAAGCTCCTTTTCTAAAACCTTTTCAAGTGGTTAACTCTAATAAGTCTTCCACGGAATGACCATCACCTTTAGCATCAAGTTAGCATTAACACATTTTTAAAATAACCCAAACAGATATTTAAAGCTTCTCAGATAACCTTTCTTTTGCCTGGTAGGAATGTCATGGAGCGGGGCTGTTATTCTACAAAGAAACCTTGCATAAAACTAGATAGCAATAAATGGAGTGATTTTAAGATTGGTTTTGACGAAGACATATGACAAAGTAGATGGGATTTCTTACAACAAACACTTTGGAATGAAAGATTTGACCCTACTTGGTGTAGGTGGATTCAATCTTTTGTTCAAGTGGGAATTCAGGAATAAAGAATAACAACCAATTGGAATTTGGAAGTTTTCTACCAGTAAAAAAAGGACTTAAACAAGGTGACTCTCTCTCATCAGTACTATTTATAGTGGTGGATATGTTGGTGATCATCATGGTCAAGAAATGCCATTTAGTAAAGTATATAGAGCATTGCAAATCTCTTTTTTTTGGCAAAATGATCGCATAGAAGAAATACCATTTATTAAAATAGAAAAACTTGTCCCGACCTGAAAGACCAAGGTGGCCTATGAGTATATAACCTCAATATTCAGAATAAGTGCTTTTTGAGTATGTGGCTATTTAAGATATGCAATGAGGATGGTGTTTGGCGAGAGTTGTTATATAAGGAACAAATACCTAAAGTACAAAAACCTTGACTCAAGTGAACAAAAGAGCCGGACTCACACTTTTGGATGAGCCTTATATATGTGGGTTAAAGACCAATTCCTACACCTAGGAAAGTTCAAGCTATCTAGCAGAAACGATATTAGGGCAACCAGCTTCTCAAATTACAACTCCCAAATCTATTTAATATTTTAAGGCGTAACCTACTCTGGCGGCCATTCCGAGTATGAACCCAATTAACGTCTCTTTTACAAGTATATAATGAATATCTTAACTTGGTTTCTAGAAAAGCAAATATTAACATGAGTGAGGGTTCGGATGTGTTTGTGTGGAGTCTTTGTAAAAATGTCTCTTTTCAGTTAAATAAATCAATATATAGGTTTTTTTTGTCAATAGCCAAGACTAAGGTTATGTAAGAAATTTGGCTTATCAATATTCCACTGAAGATAAAAAAACATGGTTTCTAAAAGGAGAGGCCATTCTAGCTAGGAGGAACTGGCAGGGGAGTAAAAGTTGTGTGTGTTTATTAAACCAGAATCAGTGCATCACATGTTCCTTATTTGATTGTCATTTTTTTTTGCCTTTTTGGTATTCCTAAATATTGGGCCGCAAAATAATGTTTCGCTATTGATTAGTTGTTTCTCTTTGTCGGAAAGATTGGCTCATGACTCACAAGGAATGTGCTAACTGCCACTACAGGATTCAGGCGCTTTGCCGCTCCCAAAAACACCTGGCAATGCTCTTTGCCGGGTGAACCCGGCAAAGAGCCTCCGACAAAAAATGACCCGATAAAGGAGTCTTTGCCGGGAGCTGCGTCCGGCTCCCGGCAAAGAAAAGTGAATTAAAATACACTTTTTCTACGATTACCTCCTCATGTTACAACATCATGATGCACAAAATTTATGCTAGGTCCTGAATATGGTTTCAACATACGGTAAAAATCATAAATACTATTTTTGGAAAGACTGAATTCTATTATTTCATATACCTGCAGTTTAAATTTAGAGTAGTAGGAAAAATTCAACCAAAGGGATATAATTAAGAAAATATAGTTAAAAAACTCAAAATTGTCCCAAATTTTGAAATTTGGATTCAATTACTGTATCAAGGCCCCCCAAAAAAAGGGGCCAAAAAACTAAAAAAACAAATTAATTTGCCAGGTGCCAAAGATGGCACCCGGCAAAGACTTTTTTCAAAAAAAAAACAGAAAACCTTTGCCGAGTGCCTACGGCGTGGCACCCGGCAAAGGCTGACGGCAGGTGGCCGCCTTCACGCCGGTCGACTTTGCCGGTGGTCATATTTGGCCGAGTGGCGGCTCCCGGCGAAGAATAAACTTTGCCGACGGCTGAACTTTGTCGGGTGCCTGGCACCGGGCAAAGGCTGCTTTGCCAGGTGTTTCTTTTTGCTGGAAGCTTCTCTGCCGGGTGTCCGATAAAAAGCTCACGACAAACTATTTTATACTCGGTAAATCAGCAGTTTCCCGTAGTGTGTCATCCATTATGCTAGTGTTATTCGGAGAAACACATTGGTTTGGCTTGTTGTCTCTGTTGCCATGTACCGAGGATAAAAGTGGACTTTTGGTGTATGAATACCAGACCGAATCTAGAGCTATCCTTATGGATGGCCATTTGTTTTTTGGATAGGCCGTTAATATTGGGTGCTAGTCTTCACATACTTTGGATACTTGTAATAATCAGTGTAATGCTTATTTTCTGAAAGTGGGTTGAAGATGTAACTTTTCCATTATTAGAAAAGTTATGTGGTTAATACGATGTAATTTTGGTCTGGTTCCTCACTTGTGGGGATGGAGCCGGTTCTTCCATTATATCTTAAAAAAAGTTGTGAAACAAAATGGGACAACAATAGCAAATTAGGCTCAACGACATGTGAGAGTCAGAGAGACGTACCATTCACCAATTGTCTCGTCTTCTTTGCCGCTGCAGTTGGGATTTGAACTGAGGCATCCTTATTCATACCTACACACCGCGGAAACCAAATTATTCACCAAGATATTTACGGCGCAAGAGAAGGAGGCGAGCAAAGCATCTCCAACAGTTTGCCAATTGAAATTGCTATCTTTGTTTTTTTTTTGGCAAAACAAGAAAAATGATAGTCCAACAGTTTGCTAAAGCACTTGATAAATTTCACTCACGCGCAAATTTGCGCGCTTCGTGCAAGTTGCCATCACGCAGATGCCTCTTTCCGTCCTTCGCGCGTGACCCAGGAAAAGACAGCCGCCTCTCCCTCGCTCGTCCTTCAACTTGGATCAGAACTCTCCCGCGCTCACCATCCAAGAAACTGTACATCAATCAACCATCACCCAACTATCCTTTGTTGTTTGCGCCTTTGGAAGCTCAGACATGGACTTTCCACACTGTACAATACTGGTGTAGAGATCAGCATGATGTGGAGTCCAGGACATGTTGCTGTACCTTCCAATTATTTATGCCAATGTTTTCCTGTCCCTGGAACTAAAATAATGCCCCTAGATACTAATTCACAAATCAGATTAAGATTTGAGTTGCGTGAAAAATTAAAGTTATTTTCATTTGAGTTGTTCACATATGCCCCTAAAAACAGTTGAATTGTTTGGAGTCGGTCCACTTTTTCTAATTTTGCCAAGCTCAAATACCAAACTATTAGAGATACTAATTTTTTTCGCTTGCCATATGTTTTAGTCACTTGCCAAATTATAAGATTTGACAAGTGATTTTTACTAAATTGTTGGAGACGCTCGATAGGGAAACAAGAGCAGGCAGCCCTTCCTGGCCGAGCTCACAGCAACCTTCAGCAGCCAGAGAAGGAAATGCCTGAGAGGTTGGAGAGCCCATTCTTTTAGTGGGCCGAGCCCGTTTATAACCTACGAACACTTGTTCTTAAGATTTGCCAGATCAGAGAAAGAGATAGAAGGCTGATGATTCGCCGCCGACGCCGCCGTTCACCGGTCGATGGACACCCGTGCGTGCGGACGCATAAGAGCATGGTTAATAAGCTTGGCTATAAGCCAAGTCCAGTCAGCAAGAGCCTAATATAATAGACAAGCAATACAATGACTAGTCTCCTCATCTATTTTAAATATTATTATTTTATTGTCTGTGGGGCCTATTCACATTCTCTCATCTGTTTCGTTCAACTCCCTCCGTGTCCGTTCTTGTGTCCTCATTGGTCGGCTGGTAGTGGCGGGCCCCTCAAAGCACGGGAAATCGTGCAAGCGCTCGGCGCTGGAAGTTGCGACAAGCTCGCTCTCTGTCCTCTTTTCTCTTTCATCCATATAGGATTTTGCTGAGTTGGCTTGGCTATAAGCCAAGCTGACATGTATTATTGTACCTGCTCTAACAAGGCGACCTGCCGGTGCAGTCTCTCGCCCTTATTGCCTGCTGAAGACTCGTGGCTTGGAGAAGTAGCAGACTCGGCTCGTCGGCTCGGACGGACGCTGCCTCGGCTCAAATGACGCAGATGACGGGCGTCTCGCATGGTGGGCCAACAAGACACGCGTCGTCAATTCAGGGGGTGTCGCACGCGAGTGGTCTACGACGCCGTCGCAAAGAATTTTTCTCCAATTTTGGCTTTGTCATAGAAAAAAGGCTGGTAAATTTTTTAGAGACCTCAGGGAACTAAATGTGGTAAAGTCAAATGGTGATGAAATTTCGTACTAGTACTATTTCTTTTAAATATATAAATTCATACTAACACTGTGAAAAAAAAACAAAAAAAAAGAGTGGTGTGGCTCTGGCGCATCGTAAGAATCGGTGTGCCCTGGCTGTAGGCACTCTGGCCGGATGCCGGAGTGGCCGGTCAGTTCCTTCTAGACCTTGATGAAACCAGCATCATGTCTCATGCTACCTGGCCTGCAGCTGGCTGCCATGCCGCATGCATGCCCGGCGCACGGCAGCACCCTGCACTGCACGCATCGCCTGTGTTGTCCAACTCACCATCGCATTTTCCTCCTCTGCATCTGAAAACGTCTGACTGATTTGACGACCGGATCACCGTCCAGATCGATCGGAGGATTACCGGTCATGAATCACAGGCCTTGTTCAGTTTCCAACCCAAAAAATTTAAAATTCTTTATCATATCGAATTTTACAGTACCTGCATAGAGTATTAAATATAGACAAAAATAAAAACTAATTACACAGTTTGTCTGTAATTTACGAGACGAATTTTTTAAACTAGTTTATAATATATTTATCAAATGCAAATGAAAAGTGCTATAGTACTCGAAACCAAAAATTTTTACTAACTGAACAAGGCCATAATGGGTAATGTATCTAGGGCTAGCTCTAGCTGTCGGAATGGTAACATGATTACCATCTTTTAATTTGGGCGAAAAAAAAAGCTTGCATTGGATGCATGGAGCCTATATATCCAACAAAGCCACTCCAGGTCCAGGATACTACCTGTGTTTGTAGTAAGTAGTGCATGTCTCAGTCGTACTCATGCACACAAAATCTCCTTTTTAGCTTGGATTATATTAGCGTGCGTTACGTGCCATTATGATCGATCCATCTGCAATTTTTTTTTTAATTTTTAGCAAAAACCATCTGCAATTCTGCATCATCATCAATTCATCATCAGGTGCGAATCGAAATCCATCCTTTCTGCCGAGCCCGTCTAGCCTGCTAGAGGCTACTTAGCTTTTCCCGGACTATGGCCCATGGCCATCAAAGCCTCTCTCAGTTGAATTTCTTCGAGCATCTCCGACGGTTCCTTTTGTAACTCCTAACGAGAAGAAATTGTTGTTTTAAAGATCTTGTAATTCCAACAATTCCTCAAATCCAATTTCAATGAGATTTTTTTTCTCAGTCTCTTAAATCTTGTCTCCCACCTATCAAAGAAATGAGAGACTTCTTCTTCTTAATCCACTATTTTTCTCACTAGGGATTGAATTTCCTCATTCCGCTGAAGACAAGACTTTCAAAACCCCAAAATATATTTTGTATCTCTCTCATTTACTAGTTTTTGGGTTGGATTTTTCTCCTGCTGGAGATGCTCTCCTCTCGTCGTGGCGTCCATAGAAAGATGATGGAAAGGGACGGCAACGGGCTCTCCTTTGTCTCGTGTTTTTTTTTTCAGTTAACATTATTCCTGCCTCAGCTCGATCGCCATGCCATGCGTATGTCGGTATATATGTATTTTGAGTGCTATCTAGATGATGCAAATTAAAAGTGGTAGACGAGACGGAGACGTTTGTGTCCATTCCATATGCCCCGCGCGCACATGTACGACGTTCCGTCGGCAAAGATCGATCCGTGTCGTTCATCATTGGTACGTAGTGCGCGGAAGGTTAGCTGACGTGGGGGATTGGGGATACTGTTCCCATATTGGGACGCAGATCATGTCGCCGGATAAGTGTCTGCTACAATTCATACTATTCTCTCGTAAGAGCATCTTCAACGATTTTTGTATTTAGGATTTGTATTCTTGTAATTTACTAAAATTATCGAAATAAGATATCCAACAGTTTTGCATTTGTGTTTTGTAATTTGGGCAACTTGACAATTGAGGGAGGAAACTTGGCATAAATGTAAAGCCGCGGACCGCTTGGCAAACGCCGATCGGGCGCTCCTCCGCGCTATTCGCGCCATATATAGTCTGTCTGGTACTTTGTCGCGACAGAAACTTCCTCCTCCGCGCCGCTGTTGTGTGCCGCAAGGGTTCGCGTCGTCGTTCTTTGCCGAAGTCGATCGCGGCGTCCTTCTGTGTCGCGAGACATCGCAAGGTACTCCATATATGATCCTTTTCAGTTTTCATCTTCATATTTAGCCTCGCAAGTTGTTTGTAGAGGCAAGAACAATTCTGTTTATCGACTAAAGGAACGGCCGATCAGGAGATCTGCAGTGGAGACGAACGGTTGGGTCCATAATTTTAGTTTTTGCCAAATCAATTATGCCAAACACTTGTAGACGGCCTTTTTTTGCACTTGCCATATCGTTTTGGGAGTTGGCAAACTACAACAAATGGCAAACAAAAAATGCCAAACACCACAGTACCACACACATGTTTAGTGAGGGGATCTAAACAGTACTCGCTCCTTTCTCCTTGTTTAGACGCGGAGGCCATATTTTCAGATACCAAAGAATCTGAGAGAGCTAGGTAGAGGATTAATGAAGCGCTAATAGCACTATGCGATGTTTCTCCCGGTGAAATAAAATAACCAATCACATTTAAAAAAATGTTTCACGTTTGTTGACAATATGTAAATATTGTGAACACAAGATGCCCTTGTGTGTTGAGTTGATGATGAGTGATTGTCAGAAGATGATCATGCTTCTATTGAGTTTATGACTAACCATAGCATGTGTGAAGCACAGAGACGGTCGACGGTGATGGAGAAGGTCAAGTAGAGACATGTCATGCCATAGATTGGGAACGGTGAAGGATGGATTTGAAGCTTGGACCAAGGGACCAATATGGCTGGAAGACTAACCATGGTGGCTGACACTTGGGGCATTAACAAGGAAGAGCACATGAGGAGGAGTAGACTATGTTGACCAAGTCAAGTGGAGGTGTAAGAGGACTTGATGATTGGATGGTCGAGGACAATGGTGACACATGTCAAGATCATGTAGGAGACATAGTGGATACACTTCTCTAGTGGTTTAGTGGTTTGGCCCTGAAAATCATCGATAAATGATTTTTAGGTTTGGGCATCAAAATCTGATTGGAGTTCTAACAGGAACGGGAGGAGGCATGTGGCATCATCGTGATGCTTGCGTCGAGGCAAAGGAAGTCATGAAGAGCTTGTAGCCATTGGATGCTTAAATCGCAAGTTAGACCATTTTGCTCTTGGGCTTAAGTGGTTGAGCCTAAATATGTAAGGGCTTGTTGAAAATGTGTAATAGGCCTATAAATAAGAGGCTGCCTAACGAACCATCTCTCCAGTTATCATTTTTAGGCTTAGGTTTTCCTTTCCTTTAGTTGTAGCCTTCTGATGCTGCTGAGTTTAATCATTTCTCTATAAGACCATATCTTTAAGCCTTTGGTACTATTTGTTGCTGAGTTTAATCATTCCTCTATAAAATATTAAACTTAAGAGTTGTTGAAATAATACCAAGAATTACACTTAAATATAAAAAGGTAAAATAAATTAATTAAAATCAATTTACTAACTTTCAATCTACATAACATATTACAAGTCTTATATAAAATCTAATATATAATTTATAGATTCGATATTATCCTATACTATACTAGATATTATTATGCAAAAAATAATACTACTTGAGATCTCGATCATAACAACATTGGAAGTACAAAGACATGGCCTGAAAACTAGGAAATTTGTGAACATAATACCTTGAACAACAAAGTCTTATTTGTCTCACCATTAACTAGTCAAGAGCTATATGATAGTGTGGTCGCATGCTCTGGTCACTGATTCAATCAAAACTTACAAAAACTGATGCGCTTCTTGGATTGTGATCTCGGCAAATGTCGTGATAATGACGAGATTAGTTAGCCATGTGATTAATTAAGGGTCAAGTAAGAGGTCCACCCATCATATCTATCCAACGTTATTAGATCTGTCGCGATCGGCGGCAGCCCTTAGATTCGTCTAGGGTTTTGGCCCCCTAGCCCACAGTGCACTATATAAGCAGAGGCACCCCTGGTGCCTCCTGATCCCATTGAATCTCATTCAATCCCACCAAACTGATCAATCAGGCACTGGAGGGCTTAGGAAGGTCTCAACCCCATCCAGGCCAGTGCCGGTGGCGCTCAGAAGGACGTCGGTACCCGGCACGAGGAGATCTACACCAGCAGAGGGTTCTCCAACCCTCAACTGGTGATTCACGTCAATCTACACCATCACCAACGTCTGCATCACCAACGGAGGCTTCAATGGCGTCTGCAAACGCTGGTCTAGTACTAATCTACTCAGTACTTCCGCATTATTTAATTAGTGGTCATGTATGGTCTAAGAATAAGATCCTGTGTAATGTTATACATGATTTATTATGTGTTTAGATCTATCAATTGGTATCACGAGCCTACTTAGATCTATTCATGACCCTGTTAAGTGCTAGATTAATTTTTTTTATGCCTCTGTTAGATTATTTTCGTCAGTCAGATTAGATGCAAAATTATTTTATGTTAAGTTTTGATCCGTGATGCATGTTTTACCTATCTAAGGTCGAGATTAGATTCATTTTAAGGAAGATTAGGGCTTTAATTAGATCTGTTTTAAATTAATGACATAATTAGCTAACTGATTAGGGTTAATTTTTTACAGTTAATCGCAATTAGTCATGATTAGTCTCACTTTATTTAAATCTCAGAGATTAGAATCTTTTCTTTACAACTCAGTAAGTAAGAAATTAGAAGGAGATGATTTGGGCAAAACCCGAGAAAAGTCCCAAATTAAGATTCAGTTTCTCACTGAGATTAAGACTAAGATACGCACACCCATGCGGTTCGTACCCAGATCTGGCTACAGGAGGACGTGGCTCGTACCCAGGTAAGGCCGGGTCCCCACTGTCGCCTCGGGGTCGCTGGTCGAGGCCGCGGGCCACATCCGCGCGCGTGCGGCCGGAACACACGTCGCGAGCCACCCCGCGAGGCGCGAGGCCGAGTCGTCCGCTCCAAGCCGGGGCCGCTGCCGCCCACATGACGAGCAGCCGCGGGGCCCTCAGCACCGGCCGCTTGCGGGGCTGAGCCGCTGGCTGGCTCTGCAGTCGTGTGCGCACCACGCACCCGCCTGTAGGCCACCAAGCCGAGCAGGCCGCAGGGCGTGCCATCGGGCGGCCACCGCCTGGGCGAGCGCTCGCGAGCTCCGAGCTCCTCCGTGCCGCGCGCGGGGTCCAGCCGAGCGGCTCGCGACAGGCGCGATGCCATGCTCCGTCCCTCTCTCTCTCTCTGTAAGTGACGGCTGAGAAAGGGGAGAGGAAAGTGAGACTGAGATAAGATTAGGGTTTTTATCCCTATTTATATGAGTAACTTTGTGTCTGAATGAATCGTAGCAGTCGGTTTCATTTTGATAGCTGAGATTAGATCTGAGTTAGGGTTTGCTAGCTGGGCCTTTACTGGACTGGCAAGCTCCCAGCAGGCCGAGCGCAGCTGAAGCATTGCTGGGCCATTGCTCGGCTATTTCGCCAGAGGCGAAATTTATCTTTTGCTTTTTCCAGAATTTATTCTTCTTTTGTTATTTCCATCAGCATTTTATATGTTAAGTAATTTTATGATTAATTTAATTCTGTTATAAGTTTATGTTTTACATATATTTGTTCATTGAAAATTATTTAAGATCCACCCTGTACTTTAAGATGGTCTCTAATTAAATGGAACCAACGGGAAATTTAATCGGAGATTTAAGCTCATAATTAATTCTGACCAACGTTGATTTAATTATGAGTTATTTAAGATTAATTTCTTTTTGTTTCTGCCCAACGGTGATGCAAATTGAGGTTCTAAACATGTTTTTATTTCTGACCAACGTTGATTTAACTTCATGCTTTTAAGTTACATCTTTTCTGTACAGTATTAACTTAGACATTTTGATGTGATTTTTCAGTGAGCAATGTTGCAGGTCTCATCAACAACATCGATCCCCCAATGGCACCAACTACCTCGTTTGGAAGGATAAGGTGCAGTTGTGCTTGGTCTTTCTGACTATGATAGCGCACTGCGTGAGGATAAGCCTGCTGCTCTTGGTCCAAATGCATCAAATGAGGACCTAAGGACCTACAACTCAAATCTTGAGAAGTGGGAAAAGAGCAACAAGATGGCATTGATGGTCTTGAAGGCCACCATTTCAAATGCCATTAAGGAAGCAATCCCTGATAAGAAAGAAAATGGTGAGGAGCTAACAGGTAAGGAGTTCTTTGCCTCTATTGAGAAAAATTTTAAGAGCTCTTCGAAGACTTATGCCAGCACCCTTATCATGAAAATGTGTACCTCACGTTATGATGGAAAAGGTGGAATTAGGGAACATATTATGAGCATGTGTGACATGGCTGCAAAACTTAAGGTACTTGATATGGCCATCTCTGAGGGCTTTCTTGTACATTTTATTATGACTTCACTGCCAGATCATTACACCCCATTCAAAGTAAGCTATAACACTCAGAAGGGGAAATGGAGCATTTCTGAACTCATCAGCTATTGTGTTGAGGAGGAAGAAAGGCAGAAATCAAAGAAAAAGGACACAACTAACCTTGTTGCTTTAGGCAAGGGTAAGAATCAAGCTGAATCTAGTGGAAGTAGACAGCCTAGAAAGAAGTTCAAGCCAAATAAGAAAAATGAGAACTATAACAACAATAAGAATTTTGGCAAGAACAATGGTAAGAATAATGGTAATAACAATCATGCTCAGGATAATGGCCCTAGAACTTGTAAGTTTTGTGGCTCGCCTAAGCACTTCCAGAAGTACTGTCCAGGCTTCAAGGAGTGGTGTGGTAAGAATGGTAAGGATTCTGTCTCTTTTGTTGATGAATCATTTTTAGCAAATTATTCCCCTGATACTTGGTGGATTGACTCAGGTGCCACTGTGCACATTTCTAATTCATTACAGGTATTCAGTACGATGAGAACTATAAGAAGGGGGGAGCAAACACTCAGGGTCGCTGATGGACATGAAGTTGAAGTCAAAGGCATTGGGAGCTTCTCCTTAGATTTAGCTAGTGGCTTCAGTCTTTAGCTTGATGATGTTCTTTTTGTTTCTAGTCTTAAGAGAAACCTTATTTTAGTTTCAGCATTGGATAATTTTGGATAGATTGTTGAGTTTGGTAATAATAAATGCATCATCAAGTTTAATTATATTCAGATTTTTTCTGCTCCTCTTATTGATAAGCTTTATATGATATCATCTGATTCTGTAATGAATGTGTGCGATAAGTCAAATAAGCGTAAGCGTGATAATGAGACCTCGATGAAATTGTGGCACTGTCGTTTAGGCCACATTTCGAAGGGGAGAATGTAACGTCTCATTAGAGAAGAGATACTCCAACCATTAGATTTTTTAGACTCCCAACAGTGCATCGACTGTATTAAGGAGACTATTAAGAAAGGAGGTACTAGGAGTACGGGTCTATTAGAAATAATTCACACTGACATTTGTGGACCCTTCCCAGTAACATCAGTAGATGGTTTTGATTCATTCATTACATTCACTGATGATTTCTCCCGCTATAGACATATTTACCCCATACGTGATCGATCTGAGTCATTAGAAAAATTTAAGATATATAAGGCTGAAGTAGAAAATCAACACAACATTAAGATTAAAGTTGTAAGATCAGATCGAGGTGGTGAATATTATGGGAGACATGCTCCATATGGCCAAATCCCAGGACCTTTTGCAAAGTTCCTAGAGGAGAATGGTATAATTGCCCAGTATTCAATGCCGGGCAAACCTGAGCAAAATGGAGTGGCAAAGCGTCGCAATTGTACTCTCATGGATGTGGTGCGTAGCATGCTTAGCTGTTCTAATTTGCCAGTTAATTTGTGGATGGAAGCATTAAAGACAGCAGCTCATATCCTAAATAAAGTTCTCAGTAAGTCAGTACTCAAGACTCCCTATGAGTTATGGACTGGGAGAAAACCTACACTGAATTATCTTCGTGTGTGGGGTTGTGCTGCTGAAGCTAAGTTATTTAATCCACAACTAAAGAAGTTAGATCCTAAGACTGTGAGCTGTCACTTTATTGGATACCCTGAGAATTCTAAGGTATATCGGTTTTATTGTCCTGATCGTCATACTAAGTTTGTTGAGACTAGGCATGTTGTGTTCTTAGAGAATGCAGAAATCAGTGGGAGCTCACATAGGCGTGAGGTTGATCTTGATAAGATACGGGCTGAATTTTCTGTACCTATGACTCAAGATACGACTCTAATGATACATGATTTTGTGCCTGAAGTCAATGCACCTCAGCCTCATGCTATTAATATAGATATTCCTGTTGAAAATTTAGATGTGCAAAATAATGAGCCTGAACAGGAAGACCCAATAGTTGAGAATGAGATTCAGGCACCTGAACAGCCTCAGCCTCAACCAGCTGTGATTCCTAATGAACCTGTAAGAAGATCACAACGGGAGAGGAGGTCTGCTAGTCCAGATTGTTATGAGACTTATTTAAGTGAAGATTTATATGATGTTGGGAAAGTGGATGATCCAATTTCTTATAAACAAGCAATAGCACATCAGAATTCAGATAAGTGGATTGAGGCTATGCAAGATGAACTTAAGTCTATGAGCACAAATCAAGTTTATGAATTAGTAGAAATTCCTAATGGAGTCAAACCAGTAGGCTGTAAATGGGTCTACA
>Ga0182004_10002821_pt1 | contig 13659 bp, 4 predicted proteins | sample Sormic07211540_1_FD_120479 | JGI IMG/M metagenome (GOLD analysis project Ga0182004, IMG submission 120479) | Endophyte microbial communities from Sorghum bicolor roots, Mead, Nebraska, USA - 072115-40_1 MetaG | ecosystem: Host-associated > Plants > Roots > Unclassified | place: USA: Nebraska...
AACAGGAATGGCAGAGAGAACAGATTGAATATAGGTGAGCCTGCCAGCATGATTTAATTTGTTTGCTTTAACAGTGGTGAATTTAGCATGAAATTTATTCTTGATGAAAGCATATGCTTTGTTTCTGTCTTTATGATTAAAAATCATGGGGTGGCCTAGGTGGATTGTGTTTGGGTTTAGATCAGGAACAGGGAAAATGGGGGTGGCTTCCTCATGAGCTTGCTTAGCACACATTGATAGGAATGTGGTTGCGATGTTGCGTTCAATATGATGTGCGTCCCTATTCCCTAGTCCCGATCGATCCAAACCCGGCACTTTGCTCAATTATTAACATGCAAGTGGTCTAGGATAATATACCAGTATTGAGAAGTTGCAACAGCAAGAATGTGCAGGTGACAACCGTTGAAGATTTTACTATCAAATATAATGGACTGCTATTACTAGCTAGGTGCCTATTGAAAAAGAACTAAACCATCCATGTCGAGAGGCTGACGAGCGCGCTACAAGTAGTAGGCTTTGTAGGGGACAGAGACAACGACGTTATCTTTGTGTTGCACCGATTAAAGTTTATTTATTCAGAGCCTGAATCTTCCTACCCAATTGTTAGATTTCCATAGGTTTTCAATATATGAGCACATCTTGTTCATTTTATCATTGCAACGGCACGCACACCATGAACTGTGAAGTACATTACTTTTCAATATATATTGCCCTGTTCGATTGTTCCATAACCGACTGTTTCGGACCAATAAATGTTCTACAGTAGCACAAAAGGCCTTGTTCACACTTTCTTTTGTATTTGACAAATATTATCAAATCATGGACTAAGTAGGCTCAAAAAATTTGTCTCATAAATTATAGGTAAACTGTATAATTAGTTTTTGTTTTCGTTTATATTTAATATTTTATGTACGTGCCACAAGATTTGATATGACGGGGATCTAGAATTTTTGATAAAGTTTTTTAGAACTAAACAAGGCCATGAAAGAACTGTTTGGCTAGGAATCGATCCCACGTAACTGAATGAGGCGGAACTGTGTCAACCGAATCCAATTTTGGCATTCTGAACTCGAATATTATATATCTTGTAATTCAACCTTTAGCTGTTTCATTAAATGTGAGGTTTGCTGATGTGAACTACATGTGGCAGTAGGGTCCGCAGTCTACCCTCCTACTATCAGCACAGAAACAAGAATATAATTCTCAATTTAGCAAACAAATGATACAATGAAGTAGGTTCCATATGTAAGCCCTATTTCCCACCATACTATACATGAGAGAGCATCGATGATGGATCGTTCGGATCGATCACAATAGAAGATATAACAAATAGTAATGCGTATGATTAAATTAGTTTGCAGTGAAAACGACAAGATTTGTGCTATAAATTTCTCGTTAGTTTGAAGTTTGGGCCTTATTTAGTTCCAAAAATTTTTGCAAAACAGGTACTGTAGCACTTTCGTTTGTATTTGACAAATATTATCCAATCATGCACTAACTAGGCTCAAAAATTCGTCTCGTCAATTTCGACCAAACAGTACAATTAGTTTTTATTTTCGTTTATATTTAATATTTTATGCATATGTCTAAAGATTTGATGTGACGAAGAATATGAAAAATTTTGTAAAATTTTCCAGGAAGTAAACAAGGCCTTGTTCGGATCCCGTTCCAGCGACGCCAATAATTATGCCATGCACCCAACTACGACAAGACCCCGGACGGGGCCCGCCTTGAGCAGAGGGAACTCGTGCGTTCTTCTGCGGCCACGGCTGGTTGTTGTGCGTTGTGGCGTGTGGTCTGCCACGGTGCCACCGTGTTTGCTTGCTTGCGTGGGCAAGAAGGATAAATTTTACTGTATATTTAAACACATGTATGTGCTACAAAATTTGACTGGGTCTTACTAAGACTCGTGGATGAAATTTCTAAACTCATGCTACGGCCTTGTTTAGTTCTGAAATTTTTTTTGTTTTGAGTATTGTAGCATTTTCGTTTTTATTTGACAAATATTGTCTAATTATGGATTAACTAAACTCAAAAGATTCATCTCGCGATTTATAGGCAAACTGTGCAATTAATTTTTGTTTTTGTCTATATTTAATGCTTTATGCATATGCCGTAAGATTTTATGTGAAAATCTTGAAAAGTTTTTAGTTTTTGGGGTGAACTAAACATATAAGTTTGCATTGAGATCCCAAAAATAGTTAATAGAGTAATAATGCAATTCATCTAACCTGTTTTTTATAATTCTAGTTTGATATAAACTAGATAGTTCTTGGCTAAGAGACGGAATTGGAACCAAGAGCAGTATCCCACTTTGTTGTTCTCAATGTTTGCCTCAGAGGCACAGTGCGCAAAGTCGTCTCAAGAAGAGAATATTTTTCTAGATTGACGGATGTATCATCCTAAAAAAAATTCGGTGGTACATCCCTCCGCACAATGTTTCCTGCCTGTTTATGTGGATACGCTCGGTAAGGGTACTCATAATGTAGATTCTATCGTAGAGTTTAAAGTTATTTATTATCTCGAACAATATGGACTTAGAATCTAAATAAAACTTGGGGTCTTATTTTTTCTATCTTTTTCTTCAATAAATATGCTACCACATCAACAAAATACTATAAATAATATGTAATTAATTGTCTTAGACTCTGTGATAGAGTCTTGCATTGTGAGTGCCCTAATGGCGTTAGCCAACTGCCTCGGTAATGGGTGGTGGTTACTGCAGATATATCCAAAATTTCAGAACCCTTTACATTCATGCAAACATGTGAAATTCTTGTATTCGAAATAGTAAATTGACCAAAATTCAACAATACCGATGTCGGTTCGATAGGAAAACATTTAATTATCATTTCTTTCAAATTTATTAAATTAAAATATGAAAAAGCTAGATCACCAGAAGTATTAAGTCAACGAACTAAGAAAAGAAAGAAAGTTGAGTCAATGAGAAAATGTTGAATCAACAAACTTGGTACTCTCTTCGTCCCCATACATGAGAAATCCCATGAAGTTCTGAATATTATAGAGAAAAAAGAAGTACACAAATATGGTACTGTGCTTATGTTTACTCTATCCGTCCTAAAAAAAAGTGTTGTTTTAGGTTTTCGTGTTACAAGTTTAACGCAATTTATAGAAAATACGTGCAATATTTGTATCTCTAAATAAATTTATTAAAAATTTCTATTGATTCTAATTATGTACTATAAATATTAATATTTTTTACTATATATTTAGTTAAAGTAATTTCTCAGGAAGCGCAAAAGACACTATTTTGGGACGGAGGGAGTACATCTGATGATTGAATTCCAAGCCAATAATACCGACTAATAATTAACATAAGTTAAAAAAGAATCCATAAACACAAATTATCTTATCCGTAGCACAAGAGAACGGAAGCTAATGAATGGGTTTGTTAAGTAACGACGCCAAGCTGCCATTGTTAATTCAGCCACGAAGTATCCGTCGCAAGCTGATGCTGACGAGACCAATGAAATGGATTCTTCAACCAATCCACCAAATCGGCGTGCATCGATCAATCAATCAGTCGGTCGTTGCAGTTACCGACTAAGATTCGCCTTTTCACGTAGCATGTCCCTAATTTATTCTACGTACGCGTTACCTTTTCACACACACGGCAAAGACGTGCCTGGTTCACGTATACGAGTACCGTGTACGTGAGTACGTAATAGCCGCCGGGAGAAATGCGTGCTACCCTGTCCCGTGAGCAAATTTGCCGGTTCATAATAAAGGCATTGTCTACTTCCCAAATTTTTTTAAAATTCACCGTCGTATCGAATCTTACGGCACATACATAAAAAGTATTAAATATAGTATTGCACAGTTTACCTATAATTTATGAGACGAATCTTTTGAGCCTAATTAGTCTATAATTAAATAATAATTATCAAATAAAACCAAAAATAGTACACTAGCAAAACCAAAAATTTTCGCGAACTAAACAAGGCCAAAGTACCTTAGCTTTACATATAGTACATCTCATGTACATGTACAACAATATTAAAAACGAAAACCACTTCTCTATACACGTATATTTGTTTATCTACAAATACATGTGCATATTTGCTGGTTAATAAAGTGACTTGAGATTTAGGCAACACTTAAAAGATGCAATTAGTTATTTACCTAACTAATATGATCTGTATTTAAAATATACTAGTATCGTCGTCTTATAATTCCATTGTTATGTTTCAAAAATAAAATGTATCAACCCCCCTCCCCCCCAAAAAAAAAATCTTTAGTAAAAATCTGTCAACGTCTAAAGGACATCCATTTATGCCTGAAGGCCGTACGAAAAAATGGCAAAAACCAACATAGACTTGTCTGGACCATATATGTGTCGCACTGCGTGTATACAAACTACAAAGGCGTTCAATGGTGTTGTTCTTGTCTCTTGTAGTCTTGCCATGGTTTTCCATCCACACACAAAGGTGTCACAACTCACAAATGTCCAACAATGAATTCTTGAAAAAAATATATAAAGAGAGACCCTGTGGTTTATCTCAACATGTCATTGTTTTATTATTCTCCATGATTTTTTTTAAAAAAATACTTCACTACTCTTTTGGATTCCCACAGGAATACCAGCACTAATTAATTCTCTTAATTACTTTTCTTGTCGGTATGTACAAGTTCAGATTATTTGTAAGCTAAACAGAATTCAGTATATGATGACTTCATCGCGCGTGACACATACACACCCTCCTGAAATGGACAAATTCTTCGAGCACCAGCTTCTTGCCTCCATTGTATTCCAAAGTAGCAAACCCCCCAACACTAAAAGTCTACCAAAGTCCAGCAATTTGGTCAAGATCTTTTGCACATTATGCAAGCAACTTCTTTTTTGAAAGAGACACTTGCAAGTACTTGCAAGAAACTTATGATGCTCATCAACCACAGGGCGATGATACGATAGCTAAGTTACTCCTCATTTGTCGGAAAAAACTTCTTGAACCTTTAGGTGAAGATTAAATATGGTTGCAGACACGACATATAACTTCATAGCGTGTTTATGAGCGGTTTGAGTTTGTGATCTTGCATGACATTGATCTATATATGTCTCTTCTTTTCGAGCAAATGGATCTGTCTATGTATGTCTCCATCTAGCTGGTTGCTTCTCTTTCTCATCATATATACAACTTAATTTATTTGCACGGAAAATTTGGAACAGTGAGGTCTAATCATGGAGGGATTTTGTGGTTGAACTTTATTCTAATTTTCCGTCTAAATTCCTCAACTTATCTGTCTTAAAAAGAATATAATTTTTTAGGAATAAAACAATTTTAAAGTACCATTAATAACATTTATATTACCTGTAATATATTATCATAATAAATCTAATTAGAGTATAAATATTGATACTTTTTTCATACAAACTTGATCAAATTTAAAAACATTGACTTAATCAAAATCTAGAATTGTATTCTTTTCGCGATGTATGAAAGTAGGGATGAAAATAGACTGAATACGAATGAAAATCAACGATATTATATTTATTTTCATATTTCTATTTGGATTTAGATTCAAATACGGGGAGTGTTAGCTATATCAAATAAGATATGATTGGGTAACATCATAATATACAATTTAAGTATTCCAATATTATACTGTATTGGATGTTAAATATTTAAACTTAAGATATGACCGATCTGAAATCCTCTAAATGAATTTGGTAATACAGTCAAAAAATATTGTATCATTTTTTACCTCTAGGGCCTTGTTTACTTCCACCCCTAAATCCAAAATTTTTCAAGATTTCTCATCACATTGAATCTTTAGACGCATGCATGAAGTATATAATATATACGAAAATAAAAACTAATTATACAGTTTAGTCAAAATTTACGAGACGAATCTTTTGAGCCTAGTTAGTCTATAGTTAAACAATAATTACCACAAACAAACGAAAGTGTTATAGTTTTACAAATTTTTTTCGTTCACTAACTAAATACGGCCTAGATGGGTTCGGGGTAAAACAGCCAACAATTCCAGCCGTTCTGATCAGATCTTGATTGGACTGCTGGGACGCGCCTAAACGGCACATAGAGTTGCCACAGGTGGCCTCTGCACGGAGGATCCTCCTGCCTTTTATGCCGATTCGTCTTCGTGGGGCGCACCCGTCTCCTCTCTCTCTCCTCTCTGTGTTCCCTCTCGCTCCCTTGCCCTCTCTACGCCAGTACGCCTTCTCCGAAGCCGCCATTCCCAAGAGCAGCAGCAGCAGCAGCAGCAGCTGAGCTCGTCGCCCCAGGACGCAGCGCCACCGGCACCACTCCGCCGCCGCTTGCCCCTCTCACACGCGTGGAGATCCGGGCCGGCATTTCCTGGTAAGCTTGAGCCTCCAGCTCCGCTCTTTAGCCGTTTTCCCATCCCAAATCCGGTCCATGGGCAGGGCTGGGTTCAGATTAGTTGCGAATTTGCTGTTTCCGCGGGGTTCGTAGCGGCTCCGCGAAATGCGGCGTCGCTGGAGCCGAGTTGGCGCCGCCGCCGTCTGGATCTGGAGCTAGCTTCGTGTGTTTCTTCTTGAGCAGAAAAGTTTCTATTTTTCCTCTCCATTTTCCCGGTTTTTAGTAGATTTAACTGGCCTTGTCTGCGAGAGGCAGCTCTCTCTGTTTCCGGTTTGGTTTCCTCTGCTTGGTGATTCGAAACGGAGAGTGAAAATGGGTGTTTTGTGGAGAATCTGGCCTTTATTTTCCCCTAAACTGTGGCTTCCCAAGTTCTTGATTTGCACTACCCTTGCTTGCCAGTTGTGACTTCAGTTGATTCCGTTGTCAAGTGTATACTTCTCCTTGGCGCCTTGCGTGCTCGCCTCTGAATTTCTTTTCTGAAATTCCTCAGCAGTTTTGAAGACGTAGCTGTTGCCATGTCTCAATCACTAACTCTGGATCTCATGATCTTTGCAGGGTGGGCACTGGTTGCTGCGCTTGTTACTAAAAAAAGGCGCCTGCTTTTTTTTGGAGCTCCCCGGTGCTCTCATCTCGGAAGACGTTCAGTGAAAGGTGTGGGTATTGTACTTTGACTTGCCTGCCCAGGATGCCCCTGCCGGCGACGGACTGAGTTGGCGTACTCCTTGTCTGCCAGTGTTGAATCAGTCTAATTGGGCCATGGGGTCGTCTGGCTGTAGCTCTGAGATAGTTGAGTCCACCGAGGAATTCGACAGTACACCCTTTGGTGGATCCAGCTTGCTGCATATTAAACTCAAAGATGAAGAGAAGCGCGGCAAATGTCATGATTATCCTGTGGAAGATGACCTCGACCAGCTTCTTAAAGCTATTGATAGCAGGACCTTCCGAAGGGCGCTTAGTCCTGGCAGCACAGGTGGAAATGCGCTGGGGAATAGTGTTCTCAAGAAACCAGCTAGGTCTGGGTTGTCTCAAAGTGCAGGCATCGGGATATCCTCTAAGACTGTTAATATGAAGCAAGCGCTGAGAAGGCTATGCATTTCCCAGGCATCGGAAATGGCTGCAATGAAGAGGTTGTCGATGTCACCTGGATCTTCAAGTTCATCCGAAGCTGGGACTATCCACAGGCTTTATGCCTCTTTGATGGTCCAAAGTAGTTCTGAGGGTCTTCTGCATGATGATGAGAAGATGAACCTGATTGAAATATCGCTCACTCCAGAGAAGATTGGTTCATCTAGAGGTACGAGTGAGTTCAGCGAAGACTGTGAATTTGAGACAGCTGATGGAAGTGCAGTCACCTCTACCTCTATCTGTTCTGCTTCGTCAACCTCCGCTGAGATTAGGAAGATCAGAATCCAAGATGTAATCAGTGGTGACCCTATGGATAATGAGAGTTCCTTGGTGGAAAATGGTAAACTAGGAAGTAAATTTTCTGTAGCTACTGATGATGGCTCTCCCAGAGTCCCAATCTTGAGCAAACCTATCACTACATCCCGACTTGTGAAGCCAGTCTTTCGATGCAAGCCTTCTGGTAAGAAGAAAGTGAAAGAAGAACCATCTTCGTTGGGTGATTCCTCCAATAGTACTAAATTCTGCTCTTCAAAGGAGTCAATCTCCCTCGCATCAACCAGCTGCTCTTCAACATCTAGTGTTACAAATCCCACCAGCTGTGCAGAAGAAGAGAAATCAACTCCAGGACCAGAAAAATCTGATGGAACATCTTCTGAGTGGTTGGCAGAGGAAAAGGGCGAGTGTTCCCAGAATTCAAAGAGCAGTATTAGTGAGTATGGTTGTAGCACAAGTATCAGCGGCGAGAGCCAATTTGGATTGTGTGGCTATAGTAACAGGCCACACATGGCAAAGGATCTGCGGTGGCTAACCATTCGTCAGTTGGCATTGCAACAGGGTTCCTTAGGACTCGACAATTTCAAGCTTCTGAAGAGGCTTGGTTGTGGGGACATTGGGACTGTATATCTTGCTGAGTTGGTTGATTCAGATTGCTTATTTGCTTTGAAGGTTATGGACATTGAGTACCTTATTAATAGAAAGAAGATGCTACGAGCACAAGCTGAGAGGGAGATATTAGAAATGCTAGATCATCCATTTCTCCCGACTCTTTATGCCCATTTTACCACGGACAATCTCTCATGTTTGGTCATGGAGTACTGTCCAGGCGGTGATTTGCATGTTCTTCGTCAAAGACAACCTGGAAAAAGCTTTCCAGAGCCAGCAGCAAGGTAAATTCCAATCAATAATTAAAACTTAAAACATTATTTTATATTCAGTGCACTAGAAGTCTCCATGATTTTTTCTGTTCCTTTTCTGACTTTGGTAATTCTTCTAGAAATAAATTTGCCTAGTGACAAATGACCAATATACTACTGTACACTGTTTACTTTACAAAGTTGTTTCAATCTGATTTTCTTGTTTATCACCAAGATTGAATTGCATGCTTAAAGCTACCCATGTAGCCAGATGAAGTTTTTAGCACACTTTGTGTTTTAAGTCAATATCTCCTTGAGAGAACTGCGATGATGTATTTGCACTCCTTTGAGTTTCAAATACACATGAAGAGGAGTACCCATTGGACGAAAGAAGATAAAACCCCTCTGTTTCTATAGAGGTACGGAGAAGGTTGCGGTTAATAAAGTAGGTGAAGTGGTTGGGTTTTGTGAGCTGTTCGAACCACTGCGGGATGTGACTCCAAGAGCCCAACGAGAATGAATACCCACACAGAAGTGTCAAGACTAAGCTCCCTAATAGAATGTAACTGATCCATTCTGGATCGATCAAATTGGTACAGAAGTTATAACATGGGAAAAGCACAGAAAACACGACTTATTTGAATAACCCGGTGACCTACCAATTGTAGAAGTAGGATTTTTGGCAAGCAATAAGCAGTAAGCACTTAAATAATACAATTCAAGTGTACCAGATTCTTTATCATTTTGAAGAAAAGTTTCGGGAGGAAAGGGAACCAACAGAGAGATCCAAATCGAACCTAAATGGGAATGACATGAAAAATGTTTTTCAAAACCTATCATTAAGGGGGTGAGGACGGTATACGGAAGGAATAAGAAAAACTTGTGATTGGTGTGGAGGGGAAGATCTGCTTATGAAATTGTTCAAGAAAGAGTCGTCTCATTTCATTATTTCTTTGTTCTTTCCAATTCATTCACTCCGACGGCTGGCGCTATGCGAACTGCTAGTCTGCTATGTTCTTTTGCACAAATAGCTAAATTGTCTGATTGATCATTTCACTAGGATCTTGCATTTGTGCCTCCATTTTAACTGTTACCTGGGCATGTAGTTGTAGGCACTTCAGTCTTTAATTGGTTTGTCATGCATTGTAACTGTTACCTGGGAATGTAGTTTAGTTGTAGGCACTTGAAAGTACAGTCTTGGTTGGTTTGTCAGGCTCATTCAGTGCCCATAAGCTTATCACAAAAACAATGTCATAGGCCTTCTTTTTGCAACAGTAATAGCTTGCTGTTAAAAGTTAATCGTCAACCTGTACCTTCTGTTTTGTATTTTTCTACTCTGTTGTGCTTTTGAATTATGCATGGCCTGTTTGCCTTCTTGTACGTTCATTTAGTTCTCAACTAGTTTGTTGTGCTTTGATCGTTTATGATAGTGATGAAATGGTTGCATTGTAGGTTTTATGTTGCAGAAGTTCTCCTTGCTTTGGAATATCTTCACATGCTAGGGGTCATATACCGTGATCTAAAGCCGGAGAACATTCTAGTCCGTGAAGATGGGCATATAATGTTATCAGACTTTGACCTTTCACTGAGGTGCTCAGTGAATCCAGTGCTCCTTCGGTCATCTTCTATTACAGCAAATCACCAACCAAGGAAACTTACAGGACCTTGTGCAGAGAACTACTGCATCAATTCGTCTTGCCTCCAGCAACCCTCTTGTGCCCAAACATCTTGCTTCACACCACGACTACCATCAATTCCAAAGCCTCGGAAGCCCAAGTCCTCCCAGAAAAGGCTTCCTCAGCTTGTTGTAGAGCCTACTGATGCACGCTCTAATTCCTTTGTTGGCACACATGAGTACCTTGCACCAGAAATCATCAAAGGGGATGGCCATGGAAGTGCTGTTGACTGGTGGACCTTTGGCGTCTTCCTTTATGAACTTTTATATGGCAAGACACCCTTCAGAGGACCTGGGAATGATGAAACATTGGCAAATGTGGTCTCACAGAATCTCCGGTTCCCAGACAATCCATCTGTGAGCAGCAACGCCAAAGATCTGATCAGAGGTTTACTGGTGAAGGAGCCTGAGAACAGATTTGGATCGTTGAGAGGAGCTGCTGAAATCAAGCAGCACCCTTTCTTTGAAGGATTGAATTGGGCTCTGATTCGTTCTGCTGCTCCTCCAGAGACACAACCTTGCAACGTCGTGACTCTTGCCAAAGAGCGGAAGAAAGAAGGCAAATGCCTGGAGTTCAGAAGCAACTCCGAGGACCTTGAATTTGAAGTTTTTTAGTGTGGTTCTGGTACAGTTTAGCACCATTTCCGCTGATATAGCCTACATTTTTTTCTTTGAGTAGCCAAAGGCTGGGGGTGTACATGTAGATTCCTGTATTTCAGTAACTGCTATGTCCCTGTCAATAGCATCACCAAATTGAAAAGAATAAGCACAGCTTATGCTATTATTATCATTGCTGCTGCATATGAATTGGTTCCTATTGGAGGCTAAGTAAATTTCACTTTCACGAACCTTTGCTGATCCCTTTCATGCTAACACTGAAATGGACGGATCCCTGGAAAATTGCATTTGATTGCACGGATAATTGTTAACAGTAACAGTGAGGCAATAGCATCATGTTTTTTTCTGATTTATATAGGAATTTTCTCCAAATGCAGTTTTGTGTACAACTTTACTCCAGCTGAAATTTACAGTTCCATTAAACCCAGAGTATTTCAAAGGGGAACCCATTTAATTAAAATCCACAAATTTCTTAGTCCCCATAAATTCTCAACCAGTTTCAGTGCATTGAAGAGTCCCAAGAAAAGTCTCAAAATAATCGAACTGTGGCGATTCCAGTGGTACATCTTTGTCTGATTCCTCCATAGGATTCTGCTGCAGATGGCATCAGAACCACTTGGTCATATGGATCCGATCACATGCTGGCATCCAGGCTTCCACATGTCTGTAACATCACTTGTCAAGCGTGCATGTATCATTCATACTGTCTGAATCCCAAGCTGAGCCAGCAGCTCAGCACAAATGCAGTTCTGAACTTTTAGTAGTTCAGTTTCATCCTACAGATGTCCTGATGGCAATTCCGCAACTAACTGGCTCAGATTGTCGGATGAGCCCCAGTGCTATGAGTATGACAGGGACCTTGCTTGTGTCTGTTACAAGCTATCATTTGTGATCCATGACCGACACCGCCATGATTAGGGCAAACACCTAAGCATTACAGTAACTAAAATGTCCATGATGCGTCAAATAAGAATATTGCTGGTGCCATGTATTCTGACCATGAAATTTTATTCTGCTGTTTGGTAGCAGCGTAGCACCAGTTATATGCAAGTTTGCAGCTGACGGTGGTTACGTTAGGTTGGTGTCTTTAGGCTAGTTTTTTTTTCTTATTGCATTCATTTACATCTAATATGATGAAGAGGGAAAAAAAGCATATTGGAGTTGAAGCCTCTGTGACGGTGCCATGTCATGGAATCATCCTTTCACACTCGGCAGGCATATCTGAAAGCTGAACATCCACCTTGCCTTTTTGCTCTAGGCATGGAATTGTATACAGGAAAGTGATGGCCATGGCAGCCTTTAGAAGGTTCACTCACATTCCCAGTGCAGATGCACATCACTTTGCAGCATCCGAAGCAATGTCTACCCTAATAAGCAGGTAAGGCAACACCCACTCCACTTTCTAAGATGCTTGAAGAGTGTGGTTCAAGTACAAGTCTCGTGGAGATACATCGTCATCCATGTTCTTGCACTGATTAGCCTCATGATCCCCAAAAAGCAGCTGTGATAGGTGCTTTGGTTTGGAAAAGAGTTTCGAAATGTGACAAAGAATGATTTTTTTGAGACGATGGATCGGGCATTCTTGACTCAAGATGGCAACGGGTACCTGAAATCCGAGTACCTGACAGATTTTACCCGATAAAGAGGCGGGTATGAAATGAATTTTCTATCTGTGGGCATGTTATTGGGCAAAATCCTATACCCATCGGATATGGCGGGTACGAGTGTGGGTGTTTACTACCCATACCTGCCTACCCGCGGGTAAAAAATACCCGTCAAAATAACTAGCCACCCTTGTCATTTTAGCCTATATAGCACATGAATTTGGTCTAAATCCAACTAAACTCTCCTAATGTATATGTATATGAATTTGATGTTGTCATATGAATATTAGTTTGTAACTTGCTGGAGGTTTAGTATGATTTTCTTTGTGTAAATATATGATATTTATATGTAATTCTCGGGTATAATAGCGGGTGTGGGTTACCCGTCGGGTAGAAATTACCCGCGGGTGCGGGTATGGAATTATTTTCCTACCCGTGTGTGGGTACGGGTAACCCGACGGGTAAAATTTAGACTTCGCGGGTGCAGATACGGGTGGCCACTACCCGTCGGGTGCGTACCCGTTGCCATCTCTATTCTTGACTAGCTGCATTGAGAGTAGGGCCTGTTTGATTTTCTGATCTGAAGCTTAGTTGCCTAAAGTTTAGGACTCAAATTTTAGACAACATTAGCTCATTGTGCGGTCTAAAGTTTTTGTGAGGTGGACTAAATTTTAGACCATGGAATCCAAACAGGCTCTAAACGACACACAATTACTTGCCCCCACACTACATCTTCAACCTCTCACCCTAGCCACCCGATGTTGGCTGCACCTGCTAACCTCGGCCAACAGAGTTGCTACTGTTGGTCGTGCCACTCACCACCTGTTGACACCGTTTTTGGACACGTACCCAAAGACCAGTAGAGTATAGATCGGCAGGTGAAGCAACGGTAACTAGTCTGCAGAAGAGTTGCCGATGGGGATGGTTGCCGATGAAAAGACGAGTGATTATGACTAAGTCCAGGGGTGGTGACGTGTTCTTGCCGATGATCAATATTGGTGCTTGCCGATGGCCATAATAGGGAGACTGCCGATGACTCTGAAAGGAAGCGTGGAGGTTGCCGATTGATCTGTGGCGGTGTCCCGGTCGGTTACGAGGGGATGGTTCTATGTTTTCCTTAGTTATTTAAAATCGTTTTGTAT
>Ga0182004_10002822_pt1 | contig 13659 bp, 19 predicted proteins | sample Sormic07211540_1_FD_120479 | JGI IMG/M metagenome (GOLD analysis project Ga0182004, IMG submission 120479) | Endophyte microbial communities from Sorghum bicolor roots, Mead, Nebraska, USA - 072115-40_1 MetaG | ecosystem: Host-associated > Plants > Roots > Unclassified | place: USA: Nebraska...
AAAAAATATTTTAGGACCCTAAATGATTTTAATTTAAAAACTTTTCAACTGCAAAGTTGTAGATCACGTCGCTGCCTACAATTTTGATATAAAGTTTATCTTTATTTGAGTTCATATGAAAAAATTATGAGTTATTTTTCAATATAAAGTTTTTAGATTCGTCCTGTTTTGACCCAGATGAGACTTAAAAACAAGTTTAGGGATCGGGATGACACAATTGAACAAGTTTGAAGACCTATATGGGAGATTTTTAAGTTTAGGGACCAGAATGATACAACCGAACAAATTTAGGTACCTAAACAGCCGTTTTGCGAGTTTAAGAACCGAAATGACACACGCAAACAAGTTTAGGGATCCTCTTCTTTAAGAAACAAATGGAACACTCGGTAACTCTCAGAACATACATCATAAAAAAAATAAGGTATTGTATAGTTCAAACATAAAATTAACACAACACCCCAACCTGAATTAAACAAAAAAAAAATCTGAGTGCAAATCAGGCCGACAAAACAAAAGTCCGCCGAAAGGCCCATCAAAAAACATGAGAACAAACAGGGGTGGAGGGGGTCGAGGCAAGGGGGTGGCCAAATACAGGAATCAGGCCTATGGAGCCAACGAGCACAAATCCTAGTATATACATATCTAATAGCCACAATGAGCACAAATCCTATTATACATACACAACCGATAGCCTCAATTCCTCAAATTAAACTGAAATGATTAAACACATGTTACAGTAGTTTAGCCATCCTAATCTTCATTTTCTTTGTTATAGTAATAAATTTATATATACACCACAGGTTCTCAACTTCTCAAGAAAGACTACTAGCTATTGCTGGTGATAGAAAAGAAAGCTGAGCAGGATTTGTAGTGCCAATCAGTCCATGATTCAGTCAGTGAGTCAGGTATCTAGTGCTGTTACAACTGAAACTGAACACCATCTTGCTATTGCTTTGCCATCTATGTCACACCCGCAGCATTAATCAAAGTCCAAATTAGTAGTGTTGTTATGCACAAGTAGGCAAGTAGCCTGAACTGAGCAGAGGTAGCTCAGCGATATTATCCTAACAAAGAATCATGCAGGTAAATTTTACTGCCAATACTAAATATGTATGTGCTGCTTGATAAAATGCAGCAGAGCATCATCACAACTGAATCGCTCAAATGATTTTGTGCAAGCAAAATTAGTGATGTTCCTTGTTCTCACATCACATGAGAACAGCAAAACTCTATTTCGAACACGATTTGTACATGAACATTGGCCATGCAAAAATACTGCTGCACTCTCACATGGATCCAGACTTTTATTACCTGCACAGTACATGAACGTTGAATTTTGACAGGAGCTGCTGATTATTAGTACAATTTTCTCATCACTTGACACAGCACAAGCTCATGCAGTAGCAGAAATGTCAGTGACCAACAAGCAGAAGTTTGAGCAATGCCATCCTTATGTAGAGGCCATTCTTAGCCTGCCTAAAATATGCAGCTCTTGGATCACTATCGACTTCTACCCTGATCTGCAAAAGAATTGATCTCATTTAGATTTCTTGGTTTGCATTAGACTGCACTGACAAATGTAGCAACAAACATGCAAAGAGTGCGTAACTTCATGTCAAAGAATTTATAACCAAAATAGCTGAATACAGAGTAACTAACATAGTTATTTCATCAGTTGTGGTAAATATAAGTAGTTCTCCCCGATGTTAAATGGTTTTTGTATAGCACTTCTGTGAAAAAAATGCATAATAATGGTATTAAGAAAGTGAAAATGTTCCAACCATCAACATCTCTAAATTTCAGTGTGGTTTCCAGCCAACTTCCAGATAGACACATACCAACTATTGACTATCCTAAAGATCCATAACCTGAAATCCATTGGAATCAGCTGTGGAGCAATCTTGTGGCCAAGTAGCTCCCGAGTTTACAGGAGGCTTTAACATTGGAACAGCACATGCATACTTATGAAAAACTGGTAGTCAAAATCTACTTACACCAAGCTATTTAGTTTGATACAACCTAGCCAAAACAGAAAAGTAACACTTCCATCCACATGTCCACTAAAGACCAGTTTGTAATAGTGGTAATTGCAGTGTTATGTGTTATGCTGTATTTATTTGTAAAGTTGCTGTCGAAAGCATTTCTCAAAAAATTAGCAACGTGTTCAGAAAATTACAGTTTTAACTAGATAGAGCAACTCCAGGAGCTTTGTAAATGAACTCCCAATTTGAGTTTTTGGCAAAACGGACAAAAAGAACTCCAACAACTTGGTGAAACAACTCCTTAAAAATAAGAAATTGCAAAAATTCCCCTCCAACTCCTAACTTTCTGCACCGGATAGGAAGCACGTATCTCCCCCCTGGCAGCCACCGCCACCCCTTGAACATAAGCAGCCCTAGCCAACTCTAGCCACCGCCTAGCATCACCTGGCCACACCTGGCTACACCCGGCCACCACCTGGCCGACCATGGCCGCGACCTGGGCAGCTGAAGCCACACCTGGCCGCCAACAGCCGCATCTGGCCGCTCACAGCCAGACGCTGGCCATGCCCAGCCACGCCAAGCAGTTGCTGACCACACCCAGCCAGCTGAGACTGGCCCTGACCTCGGCAGGGGCAGTTCTAACCTGGCTGCGGCAGGGCGGGGCTGGCTGCAGCTAGCTGGAGGGTGGTTGCTCCTGTCTGGGAGCAGCAGTTTGCAGAATGTTTTTTTTTGACACGGTATTTTAATATTATATCATATAAAAAAATCATGTATACGTGTGTCGGTCGATGAACAACACTTTCAGTTTTTTTGTTGCAATTTGCGTTACATGTGAAATAGTTTTATTGGTCGATGAATAGTAGATTCTATTAGACATGTATTACAACATGTACACCTGCACAGGACTATACATGCCTACAGTACATATCTAATAGATTCACATGTGGATGGCAAATTGTTCTTTGTTGTGCTCTTGTATTTTTGGTTGATGAACAGTACATTTATATGTGTAGTGGCATTTTGTTTTATATTGCAACTTAATTTGCCATCCCATGAATAGATTTTTTTACATTTAGTTCAACAATTGTGCGTCCGGTCATGTCGTAGCCAGCTCTGGCTGGCAACAGCAACACTGGGCAATGGCCAGGACTGACCAGTGACCATGGCCAGCCAGGGGTAGCTACGGCTTAGGGCTTACCAGAGCTGGCCACAGAAGACTGGAGGCTGTGACTGCTGGTGGCCAGAGGACGGCTGCTCCTATCTAGAGGAGGCAGGGGTTTGCCGTTGAATTTTTTTTTATGAACGTTTCATACAGCATGGCCAAGGCTAGCTACACCAGACCAGGGCTAGCTATGTAGGGATCATAGCCAGATAATCCTGAAACATCCTCCCCTGCCCTCATTATTTATCAATATATGACAATACATTCTGGGGCAGAGCCATCATGTTTTCTAGCACGTTTCCTACAACTATGCAGGGGTAGGCCAGGAGAAATGATTAAATAGTATCGGCATCCCAAGAGCAATCCAATTCTTTTTTCACAAGTGAATTATGAATGCTCATACTGCCAACAGCTGTAGAACAATGAAAAAAGCCTTGGCCAACCCTAGACTGCCCTAGCCTCCTAGCCAGCACTGGCCTGGCTGCAGACGGCTGCAGCTGGCTGGGGGGTGGCTGGCAGTGGCCAGAGGCCGCCTGGCCGGCTAGGATGCGGCCAGCGGACAGCTGTGGCCTGTTTTTGCCACCCAAAGGTCAGCAGCAGGTGGCTGGGGGCAACCACGCCTGGCTGAGGGACAGCAATGCCTAGCTGCAGGAGCATGCAACAGGGAGGTGGCGGCAAACAGATGGGTTGGTTGACACAAAGAAAAAGTCGTGGGCCCTCTTTTTGTTTTTTCGGAAGCCAGTATAGGAAACTATTGGAGAGAGGGATAAATGGATGTTGCTACTTATTTTGTTATCTTGCCGAAGTCATTGATTCAGCAAGTGAATTTTACAAAGCTCCTAGAGTTGCACTTATGTCATCTATAGCTTCCCTAACATGAATATATAACTTTTTTATTTAAAAAACCCAACATACCCCCTTGCAGCATGAACAAACATAAAAGGTCTAAAAGTGAATGGTGATTCCATAACACAAAATTATCATTATCTAACACATCAACAGAAGCCTACTGTGGCATTTCAAATGCTAGTTTAAACTGTGAAACACTAAGGAAACACAGCCTAATATCAACTGGACAAAGCCAGCAGCCATAGTTAATTCCTAGCGTAAACCACAACAAATTATAATCTTGGAAAAGAATGAATACTGTGAAAAGAATGGATACTAGACATGGACTACTACGATGGAAAAGAATGGATACTGTGAAAATTACTGAATTCATAATGACAATTTCTAACCTCATCAAGCCTTGGAAGGGGATGCATGATCACAGAATGCTTTGGCAGCACATCCAAGACCTTCTTATCCACAATGTACTTACCACGAGCAGCTTCATAAAGATCAATCCTCTCACCAAATCTTTCTTTTTGAATACGTGTTTGATAAATAACATCACACTTGGAAGCCACCTCCAACAAATCTGAACTTTCTTCCCATTCAACACCTTTGGAATTTAAGTAGTCCTTGATGTCATCCTTTGGACAGAATGAAAACAAACACAATTCCATTTATTCTGGAGGATAAATGAAACGAAGTCAAAGATATTTCTTTACAAGACTCATACCTTCATTTTAACAACATCTGGAGATACAAAGTATATCTTTATGTTCTGGTACTTAGCAATCAAGTAAGCCAGAGAACGAACTGTCCTCCCATTAGCAAGGTCACCAACCAAACCAAGTTTTATTCCATCTAGTGTGCCAATTTCTCTCTTTATTGTGTACACATCCAACAGAGCCTGAAGAAAAGAATGAAATTGTGAATTACAAATGACACCGCAAAATTTTCAAGCCAAAAGATAGATGCAACACAAAAGGTATTTCAGCAAGTTGTTATAGAAATATAGAAATGCACTCCAGTGTGTATGACCTGATTTTACTTATCATCAAGATGCAGCAGATTGGGTATTCCAGATGAACCTTTGGGTAAATGACTACGAAAAATTAGCTGTAGCATGTAATGTGAATCTGTTTGCTGATTTGTGGTACAAGGAATTCTTGCAGGTGTAGAATATACCATCAGGAAGTTGCCAACACAATGAAAGCCTAGTCAAATTTATAAATAAATGGTACAAAGCATATGCCAGTACATGGTCTGTTCTAAGGAGATTTACGGATGGTTTATTTTGCTGTGCTCACTTTCATTCTTCCAATGCTCCAATCATATAACACAATACTTAATGGACCATCAGACAGGTCGAGAAACACAGACAGAAACAATGTGAAGAAAATGCTACAAGAATATCCAGGCTAAGCCCTTGCAGGAGTGTCCATCCTCAAGTCCAAGTGCAGCTTCCTATCCTTTTCATTTTTCAACCTCCCAAAGTACCCAAACTTAAAAATATCCATTAAACAGGTCATTGTCACTTGTTGATAACTTCGCAACATCCCAACCAATGACTAGACCATCATCATTCATTAAAATGCAGTTTTTAGCTCTTGTGCCAAGATTAGAAAACTCAAAAATCACTGTCTCAGGAGCTAACCTCCAAGGATGACAATTGACACTACTTTTTTAAGACAGATGTAAGGAGGGTCAGAAACTAAACATTTACCTGGGTTGGATGTTGCCCTGGCCCATCACCTGCATTAATAACAGGAATATTCGCAGTATCTGCTGCTCTCCTTGCGGCTCCACTTTCAAAATGTCTCAGAACAATAATATCAGAATAACCCTCAACAGTTCTTATGGTATCTGCGTCATGGATACACATGGTTAGTAACCTCGAATTTTGCTCTCAAGATACAGAAATTGGTAAAAGTCTGTCCGAATTGTAACTTAAGAACAACTAATTCTACAGCAGAAGAGGCAATCCGCTCGCTACATCACTTTCCTTTCTTTTCAATTAAATCTAGTTTTAATCTCAAATTTGACTAATTCAGGATTGAAATTTTGAGGGAAATGGAAATTTGGCGATAGTTAACTGGCGGCAGGCAATTGTTCCCAGATCAAAAATAGAATACCGGTGTGTTGGTGGAAAATTTGGCATGCTCGTTTCGTCACCTACTCGCGTGTGCTCAGGCACCAACCACTCTCAACAGACAACAGAACACATAATAATATAGTGGAAACTGGAGACACCGACTCCCTCACCATCACCGACACAAAGTCTAACGTATTCAACAAGGCAGCTGAAGCTCAGTAGCTCACCTTCGAGTGTCTCCCCCTTGGCGGCGGAAGAGAACTCGCGCGCGTTCTCGGTGGTGAGCACCTCCCCGCCGAGCCTCCGCATAGCGGCCTCGAAGGAGAGGCGCGTGCGCGTGGAGGGCTCGTAGAAGAGCGTGGCCATGAGGTACCCCTCGAGGACGCGGCTGGGGGCGCCGTGGGAGCCCCGCTCCACGGCCTCCATCTCCCGCGCCACCTCGAAGATCTCGTTCAGCGCGTCCCGGTCGAACTGCTGCGCCTCGATCACGTCGCCCAGGCGCGCGGTGACCTGGTGCTGCTGCGGCGCGGCGGAGGTGCCGGCGGCGACGGAGGTGGCAGCGCCGCCGCGCAGGCGAGGAGGGGCGGAGGAGGGCGTGAGGGACAGACGGGGGCTGCTGCGGCGGGAGGAGGAAGGGAGGGAGAGGTGGGGCCGCGGGAGGGCGGCGCGAGCGGCGGCGGCCATGGGCGGGGTGAAGCGAGGCGGCGGGTGGTGGGCAGGGAGGGTTTAGGGTTCAGGCGTTCAGCCGTTTTTCGGGGGAGCAGGGAGCGGCACTGCGGCAGGCGGCGGGACCGCGGGAGCTCGCATTTTAGATTTTGTCTGCCTTTTTTTTTCTTTTTCTGTTGGGCGTTGTGACTTGTGATTGTGAGGACCAATGTCTCCGCGGATTCTCTCTTCTCGGTGGGAAAAGAAAGAGAACGCCGCTAACGTTTCTATTGTTCTTTATTCTTTTCATCGCTGTCGTAGAATTTTGAACTACCCATCAAAAAAAAAGGATACGATATTATAATTGAATATATCATAAGTGAAAACAAACCGAGCCATAATCAAGATATTGTATGTAAATTTTTAGAAACTCGCACATAAACAATTTAACAGATAGCTTGTATGTGCTGTTTAATGTATGTAGATCAAATCAGATAAAACAATCTTTGTATATCATTTTGTGGTTTCTTGATTCTTGATAAAGGAATCATGTACTACCGCCATTAGATAAAGAATGTATCCATTTTTGGAAAACAAAAAATTTAAATTTGGTCAAAGTTATATTAGCATTTTGAGATGAAATATACTTGCTGGTATTAAATTGCACATACTAAAACTTGCTGCAATTACAAGAAAAACAACATGTACGAGGGTTCAAATTTTGTAGGTTTTGCTTGGCCAATTTGTCTGAGAATGCTTCTCCTCTAAGGCCTTTATAGTCCAAGGATTGAGCATCAATCTTGCTTCTAATTTCTTCATCCTCCACCATTCTTCCAAGCACATCAAGAAAACAATCTCATAACTACCCAACAGTTGCACCATCATTACTTATATGAGAGAATGCAGTCTTGCTGGATTCAAATATAGTGCAGCCCCATACAAAGGATGGTCCATTTATGTCACCCAACGTTTCTCAATGATCTTAATGATATTCTTGAGCAAGGTTTTCTTGTTTTCAGTAGCAAAGCTGAGCTTGATCTTCTCTTTTGCATGATTCATTAGTTTTGTAATCTCTGGCATTGCAGGCCTCTCATCACCATCTACCACCCTAAGAACAATAAGAAGAGGGGCTGAAGCCCTAAGACAATCTTCAACTGAATTCCAAAATTCCACAGAGAGCACAGTGTTGTGCACTTCTTGACCGGCTGCAGTTTTTGCCAAATTGTTCCCCATCCATTCTTCACTAATAAATAAAGCTTTCAAAGCATCTCTATGCTTGTACAAACTTTTTAAAATGAGGAAAGAGGCGGCAAATCGAGTGGCTGCAGGACTCATTAGATCAGCCCCTGTCTTTTCTCTCATCAAACTGAGAATTCTTCCATGCCTATAGATGAAAATTGTGACGTGTTTGGCTCTTGCAATGGGCTTCTTAAATTCCTTCAAGTTTCCTATCTCTTCTAGCATAAGATCCAAGCAGTGTGCAGCACATGGGCTCCAATATAGTGTAGGAATTCTTTCCATTAGAATCCTACTAGCTGCCTTGTAATTAGCCCCATTATCAGTGATAACTTAAACCACCTTGTCTTTCCTAATCTCCTCAATCTTAGCCTCAAGCAAATCAACAAGCATAAATGCATCATGTACCTTACTTGATGCATCAAGAGACTCCAAGAAATAAGTCCCCACAGAGCTGTTCACATGGAAGTTGATCAAATGGTGGCCTCTCTTATCAGTCCAACCGTCTGACATAAGTGTGCAACCATATATCTTCTAGGCCTGCTCATGTTCCTCCCTCATAGAACTGGTCAATTTCACAGCATCCTTAAGAAATGGTTCACCTAACATATAAAGAGTAGGAGGCTTGTAACTTGAACCAAATTATGCAGTTGCCTCAACTGCAATCTCAAATTGTATTGATGTTGCTGCATTAAATGGCACACCACACTCATAGAACCATAAGGCCTAGTGCTGATCCACATAGTGCTTATCCTCTTTGGTCCTTATCTTGTCTAGAATTGTTGGTTGTCAACATCCTTTACATCTTTCATCAACAACTTCTTCAGGTGTTTTCTGAAGCATCTTAGCAATTGACTAGTTACCCTTCGGCTTAGACTTTGCATTAGTTGATGCAGTACCCTTGAATAAATAATTTGCACACCTTTGTTTAGCTGCAGTCCCTGAACTTGGCTGCACCTTGGAAGCTTGAGATTCAATAGGTGCAGTGTCTTCAATCTGAACAGATTTAGCTCCAGCTGCTAGGGCTGTCTGAACTTGGCTGCACCTTGGAAGCTTGAGATTCAATAGGTGTAGTGTCTTCAATCTGAAGAAATTCAGCTCTAGCTGCTAGGGCTGCTATTGCTTCCACTTCCACCTCTACCACATCTGCTTGTTCATCTAGGAACAATGGCCTCGCCCTCTTATTGGATTCCAAGTAATATCTCATCTTCTTCCTAATAGAAGTGGTGGTATTAGGACACATTTTTGTATCTCCATATCCACCTAATAGATGTTGCTTCAACCCTTTTATCCCTCCAGAGACCTCAGTGTCATAAAGATTACATGTCACCTTTATCTTTTGAAGGTTTTCCCAATATCCATACTTCCAGCCTGGACCATTTGAGTTGGCTTTTCTTACTTTGTCAGTCTTAGGATCATAATTCTCATTGTTGAGAGAAGGTGGACTTGCCATTCTTTCATGTTGACTTGTGTTGCACTGCTGCATAGATAGAACCAAGAGAGTACTTAAAAACTGAGAAGACTGAGCCTACAATAATCTAACCTAAGAAGTGACACTACTCTAGCAATTCAAAGTACATAGGTCAGGAGGCACTAGGCAGTAGAAAATTAGCAAGATGGCAATGACAAGTATAAAAAATACTAGCAGGCAACTAGTACATGTACATGTAATAGATTAATAGGCAATTAAGAAATTTTATACTCTTGTTTACAATCAGAGCCTCAAAGGCACATATAATAATGACACATATCAATAATTTATCCTCTCTTAGATAGAAAAGCATATGTTAATTATTCACAACAATTAGGCAAAGACAACCACATCAAACATGCATCAGAAAGAAAGGAACACACATGTGAGCTATCCCTTCCACCTATCAAACTCTAACATAATAAATAGGAGCAAGGCACAGGAATGAGGGGGAAGAGTAGAGGAAGAAGGGGAGAAAGAGCAAAGCCACGAAGCAGCATAGGAAAGAGGAGGGGAGGACATGCCTACTAGTCCGATGAAGCAAAGTCGGTCGCAGGCTCATGGCGAATGGCATGGGAATCATGTCACGGACGAGGCGATGTCATGGACAGGGTGGACTCTTGTGGGCGAGGTGGACTTGCGCGGACAGGCTTGGCTCACGCGGGGCAGTCGCCTGCGCCAATGATGCTGCAGCCGCTGGATTCAGTTGTGCCACCGCACTCTCCTCCTTTCCTATCTCCTTCCTATCCCTCTCCCTCTCCCTCTCCCTCAAATGAATTGACATGATAGGGATTGTGGAGGCCGGGAGTTGTAGGCGCGCAGCAGCTTCTTTCCCAAGTGTAGCAGCTTCTTTCTCGCATGCGTGCATCGCTGCACTCTTTTCCCGTGCAAGCCCGCGACGCCGCTCTTTTTCCCTGTGTGTTTCTATCTCACGATGTCCGCCTCAGAGAAAAGGACACCTTTTGCTACCTTATGATACCATACACGAGACAAATACGATGATTGTGCTGCCCCGTTTCAAATCTCGCCTAGACACCTAGGTGACACCTTAAAAACTATGGTGCCAGAAGAGTTTCATCTCCATAAAACTTATTTTTTCTCTCTTCTTAAATACGATGCCACATCATTGAAAATGCATCGGAATATGTGGCAACTTATTAATGCGGATGAAATTTAGATGTAGCTTGCATTGAAACTGGCCTTATGTTTATGATCTACCTTTAGATGGGTTTCACATATATAAAATGAAAAATCCCAGCCATTCCCTTCTTTCCCATCAGACCTTCTCTTCCATGCCTCATGTGCAAGAAGTTATTGATCACCTATGCAGAAAATCCTCTATCGACCTTTTTATTCCTTGAAGCTAGATCTTAATTTTGGGATTGGTCCTAGCTTAAGGTCCCACGTAAGGTCAGCCTCATAGTGTATAAGGTTAGCCCTAACAAGCTTAAGAACTCTCCATCCCCTTATTTTCCACACTACTTGAAAGGTCCAAAATGGCTAGAGGAAGGTGAATAGCCTATTTAAAAATTCTACAAACTTCACTAAGCAAGTGTGTTAGTAAAACAAAAGGCAAAGCTATCCTAGCACTAGAACAACTATGTTATGCAAGCCACATACACAAATCTAGCAAGAAAGCTAAACACTAAGTCACAACAACCAACTACAAACTAAGGGCTAGTTACACTCGTAAACAAGAAGACTAAACTACACAAGCTAAACAACTAGTAAGGTTCGCAAGTAAGTAAAGGAGTGGGGAGTGATTGTTAACCGACGTTGTAGAGAAGAGATATATCTAATGAATCACTTACAATCACAATCGTAATAGAGAATCCTCGGCAAGACATGACACAAGATTTTTTACCGAGGTTCACTTGCTTCACGGCAAGCTAGTCCTCGTTGTGGCGATACACCCACTTGATGGATCGTGAGCTAATTGGCAATCCAAAGCCAAACCTCAGTGGGTGCCACACATCCACTCACAAGATGGGGATCCTCCAAGCCACGAGCAATCCACTAGAGTAGCCAATTGTGATCTCCTACGGGGAAGGCTCAAGAACTCCTTATAAATCACTTGGTGAGGCTCGAAACAATCTCCAATCATGAGCTCAACACCTCTGCTGCTCCAAGCCATCTAGGGTGTTGGGAAACACCCAAGAGTGATAAGAAATCCACAACAAACTCAAGGATCAAGTGTCACTAGATGCAACTCACTAAGCAATGCACTTGAATCTTACTCAATCTCACTAGGATTAGTAATCAAGCAAGGAGATGAGTGGAGTGTTCTCTAGCTCAAAGTATGTCTCAAGTGTTCAAAAGTGCAAGAGAGAAACCCCCAAAGCTGGCCACCTTCTATTTAAAGAGGTTAGCCCGGCAACTAGATGTTAGGGCTTTCTACGGGGGCGTCGGACGCTCTAACACCACCCCTTCGGACGTGGAAGAGCGTCTAACGCTCGCCTACCTTACACACTTGATTGCTGCCACATGTCTCTCTTTAAACATAGGCCGTTAATCTCTAACGGTCTTTAGAACATTAACACTTCGGAGACTCCTAGCGTCAGACGTGCAGATGCTATGCATTGGACGCGACATCTACGCATCGTATGCTACTCAGGGAGGTCTACAAACTACAAGGCCATCAAACATGTTTGACGAAGGGTCATCAGAAGCACCCTCAGCGTCTTGTGAGTTCATAGACGAAACCCTACTACTATAGTGTGACTTTGTGAGTATCAGACGAACCGAAGCTATAGCGTTGGATGCTCCGACGCATAGTTCGAGTTACGCCTCACAACGCTACACACATCAGACGCGGCCTCAGTGTCCGATGTTGTCTGACCCAACGTCCGATGAGTGTTTCTTGTGAGAAACACTTGCGTGACTTTTTGGAAACTTTCCTCTGGTGCAATCGATAAAAAAGCCTTTTGATTTCTCGAAAGCACTGAATCCCGCATCACAAGCTCGACGGGAGGGAGAGAGAAACCCAAACCCCTCTCTACCCTACGAACTCTACCTCTTTTGTAAATGTGCTAACACCATGAAATGTCCACCACCATTGTGCATCCATGTTAGTATTTCACAAATATTTTATGAAAGGAGTTAGATTAACACTTTACTAGATCCTAATGCATATGCTCAAGATATGGACCTAGTGAAAGGTCTTTCTTTGGTTTTGGTAATTGAGTGATAGCTTAGGTGGACTAATAGTGTTTATGTAAGATACACATGAGATTAGTCCATAGGTGATTATATGATGATGGAGGAGCTCATTGAATATGAGACATGACATGGAGTCATGTGACTAAGGTGGAGAAGATCAAGATGAGGCTTGGCTCAATGGACCGGTTGTAAGAGTGAAGGGCAAGTCAGAGGCTTTGAAGTGAGGGACCGTGTGTGACAGTAAAGCTTGAGCAAGACTTGGCGCCGATGGACCAAGGCAACGGTGAAGAGCAAGTGAGGTTAGGATCGATGAACCAATACGGTCACGTACTCACGTGATGATATGAAGTGGATCATATCATTTGGTGATTGGTTGGTGCATGTGTTGTGTCAACATCGGAGGAGATGGAATGGAAAGCGCAAGGCAAAGGTATAACCTAGGGCATTTCCATTTCACCGATCATAGGTGTGTAGAGAAGTTTATGACTGGATTTAGGATAGATGATCGTACTATTAAGAGGGGCAAACTTGTTTGCGTATCGGTCATCTAGTGCCACTTGAGCGATCTAACTTTACATGCGTGTTAGGATCGAGTGGCGTGGCAAGTTGAGAGGCTAACTCCTTTGGGAAAATGTTTGTGAAATGCTAACACACATGCACAATGTTGGTGGTCACTTGGTGGTGTTAGCACATTTGCAAAGGAGGTGGAGTTCCTAGGGTAGAGAGGGGTTTGGGTTCCTCTCTCCCTCCCGCTGAGCTTGCGAGGCGGGATTCAGCGCTTTTGAGAAAATGAAACGCATATTTTTCTATTGCGTTGTGGAAAGTTTGGAGAAGTTACGGAAGTGTTTCTTGCTAAGAAACACTCACCAGACGCTGGTGTTGGCAACATTGGACGCTGGCCCAAGCGTTCGGTGTGCTGTTAGTTTATGGCATGGCTATTGTCTGAGCATTGGACGCTCAGTGTCACGGAACCGTCCAAATTATAAGAGCACAAGTACAAAAACAATCACCGAAGCGATCAATTTATCATACTTGAGCCCATATAACTCCGGTAGTCCAACAAAATCACGAGGGATTTCAA
>Ga0182004_10002823_pt1 | contig 13659 bp, 10 predicted proteins | sample Sormic07211540_1_FD_120479 | JGI IMG/M metagenome (GOLD analysis project Ga0182004, IMG submission 120479) | Endophyte microbial communities from Sorghum bicolor roots, Mead, Nebraska, USA - 072115-40_1 MetaG | ecosystem: Host-associated > Plants > Roots > Unclassified | place: USA: Nebraska...
GATAGCAACTTGACAAATCTCGACAGTAGAAACCTCTGGATAGCAACTTGGAAAATTTAGCAAGTTGAGATAAGGAGTTGTTGGAGGAGGATTTTTATACTTTTAGCAAATTTGGTAGGATAGCATGTTGAAATACCAAGTTGTTGGAGATGCTCTAAGTAAGGTAGTAGTTATTATATAGGTGCCCAACTAACAATTAGGTGATCTATTGGCTGATGAGTCCATATCCATCCATCAGAAGTAATTTTTAGCAATTGTACAGCCTTTGTCCCAAATAAATCAAATTCTAGAGTTATTCTAAGGCAGACTATTTAAAATTTGACTAAATCTATAGAAAAAAAATCTCAACACCTATCGCACCAAATAAGTGCAATATAAAAATACATTTCATAGTGTATGTAATGATATTAATTTCATGATAGAAAAATATTGGTATTATTTTCTACAAATTCATCAAATCTACAGAAAAAACAACTTAGAATTCATTTTAGACAGATTATTTTGAGCAGAAATGGAAGGGGTTCACGTACAAAACAGAAGTATAGAAAACAGGAGGAGAGACAGAGAGAGCAACAACTCTTAGGAAACAAAAAAAAAATGAAACATGAAAAATTAGTGTGACGACGGCACCGCACCAAGCTACTATAAATTTGCATCCCATAGATAGATGAATTCTTGGGGAATAGCTTCTTTTCACTCTTAACAACAGCAGCTGTAATTCATCCAGGAAGTTTTGTTTCGTAAACTGAATATTTGGGGTAACCTGTCGAAAGATGATGTCATTTCTTGCCTTCCAAATCACCCAACACATGAGGATTATAATTTCCACAAAGAAAGGCTCATGCAACTGATCAACCTGAATGTTAATGATAGCCCAACAGCTCCCAGCAAAAGGTAAGACAGATATTATTAGCCCCGTTTATTCTCTAGTGATGCTTAAAAAACAGTTATTGATATTGAAACTTGTCAGATGGCCAGATGGGGACAACTACTTCCAAGGGAAAGACCAAGTGAACCAGTCACTAAGCTAGCTAGCTAGCTAGTCCAACTCTACCTGCGTGGGCACTCAACGAACAGCAGGGGCGGCGGCCGGCCGGACGACACCAAATGTGACAAATCCGCAGGTTCTTTTGCATGCATCCAAATGATCCATCATATCGGTCTCTATATATGACTATATCATAATATTAATTTGCAACGACGACTTAATCATGCATGCATGGGATCGATGGATCAGTACGATTGGGTGGTTGCTTACGTTTGATGCGTGATATGCTCCCCGGCCGGCCCGATCGAAGTGTGTATACACTGATCATGCAGAATGCGATCAGATCCCGTACCGTGCAGTGCAGTCAAAGCATGCATATATATATATATGTAGAGGTAGCTATAGGCCAATCAATGATAATCCCGCCACGCCTAGCGAATCAGGAGCCTTCGCGCGCTAGCTTATCGGCGGAGGGCGGCAAACACGGTCGATCCATGCAGCGCAGGCATCATCATGTAATCCACCAACCCGACCGAGGACCGACTAGTAATAATCTGCATGCACCGGCGCGGCCCCTACTTCCTAAATTAATGGCGCCACATGACTATCATCATTGTTTAGTGGTATATACTACTACAGTATTTGTATATATTTCCCCTTTTAATTGGGGCATTATTTATTTCATCAGTCGATTCGTATATGGATGGCCTTGTTTAGTTTCTAAAAAATTTTGTAAAATTTTTCAGATTCTCTGTCTTTTTTTTTTTTGCGAATTTAGCTTCTCATTTCATTCATCCAGAGGGTACAGAATTACATTCTTCGGTCATCAAGTTCTCAACGCAGGTTGGGGCTACATGCCACTCACCCAACCTGATGACACTTGTGACTTGCTTAGCTAAGACATGGGCAACTCGATTCCCTGTCACATCGAATCTTTAGACACATGCATGAAGTATTAAATATAGACAAAAATAAAAACTAATTACACAGTTTGGTCGAAATTGACGAGACGAATCTTTTAAGCCTAGTTAGTCCATGATTGGATAATATTTGTCAAATACAAACGAAAGAGCTACAGTGTCGATTTTGCAAAATATTTTGAAACTAAACAATGCAAGGCCTGTGTTTCTTTCCAACCGCTATGTTATGATATTATGACGTGTCAAATCTGATCTCTTATATCGAAGACCGTATATATATATCTTTAATTTCCAATGAATTATTAAAGTAATAATATAGACTAACAGTACGTCCTATATATATGTTCTGATTTTCTCATATATAATGTTTGCTTCATGTCCATTTCTGTCGTTACCAAACTTATCTTATATTACTTTTTTTAGCTGATCTGATACTATACTATTATTTATTCTGACTCTTTTGGAACGGCGGCCCATGGCTCACGAGGCTAAAAAAAAAGGATGATAATGTTAAATTATAAATTATTCTGAAGAGTTAAAATATTTTAAATTTAACCAAATTTATGTAATAAGATGATAACATTTATGATACTATCTAAGTACCATTAAATTCTTCATCAATTACCTATTTTGATGTCATAAATCTTTGTATTTTTCTTTATAATTTTAGTTAAATTTGAGATTGTTTGACTCTTTAAAATTCTAAGAATGACCTAATAATTTCGAATGGAGGGAGTAGGAAAAAAAAGAACGATTGGCCCACGAGGTCACCCCTAACCAAGGCCCAGAGACATCTCTATATACATGGCACATGTGACTGAAAGGTTAATGATTAGAAATTTCGAAGGTATCCCGTGTACGTGCACAGGATGATAAACAAGCAATATTATATATAAAATTGAGTTCGATTAATTGGAAGCATAAGGCTATATGGATTATTATTATCTGGGACTGATCATATATAACGAGGTTGGCAACGGGTCAATCGTGCGTATTCATTCAGTTTTAGCCACGCACGTTAAGTGCGACAAGTCATAAGCTCCATCATAATTCTGGAGCATTCCGTCAGATCGGTCTGTGGCTTGTAGGTGTACAAGTCGCGTTCACTCTCGCTCGCCTTTATTAATCCGCATCTATCGGTTAAATTAACTAGTCTATATCAGGATCGTAATTTGGCTTTAAATCATGATGCAGACTTGCATCCTGATCAACATGCATGCAGCTTCTGGAGTCGTCCTTTATTTTCTCGTGGAAATTTGAAGCGAGAGAAATATATATAATTGCCGAATTAACCAGATGTTTAGTACACACTAGTACGTCCGACACAATGGACTGCTCAACTGAATACTAAGTACTGTATTGGAGAAGAAGGAATTTCTTTGCAGCCGTATACGTACACCCCATGCGCTGATTATTTATGTGCATGTTTGGTATAGCTCAACTTTATTAATAAAGCTGTTTTTTTACAAAATAATTTTATGAGCAACTTTTAAAATGAAGCTAAGTTATTTTGGAAAAAGTATTTAGTAAAATAGCTTCACTAACTATTTCTTGCATAGATGAGAGACAGAGGAATATAAGAAGGAGAGAGCTACAATATGCTATCTTTTTTATCTTTATCTCAACTCATGTTTTTGTATGAGAGAGAAGAAAAACAACTTCGTTCATGAAACTGTTTTAGACACAAGTGTTTGGAAAAAAAAAGCTCACAACAACATATGAAGCTGTTGTAAACTTTATCCTATATATTTTGAACAGCGATCACCTCGATAGTTCTTCCTCACTCTCTATATATTAATCACTGTCGAAGCGCTTAAACAACAAGCGCGCGCGGCAGTTTGTCGGTCGGTCTATCGGCTATATCGCCCCTTCGCCTCAGGCAGTACAGTCGTAGACATGCATATATTTGCTCCTAAACGTGATATATATGTAAATCCTGCAAGATGATGAGTCATGAGCGAGCCAACTCTAACGTAGTACGTATAGCCTGTTATATATGATCTTGTGGGCACTCATTGCATGTTAGCTCAAACTTGTACGAGTCTTTGATCCATCGCAATAACAATTAGAGCTCATCATCACACATCACGTTAGGCATGGCGCGCCATGCATCGATCTATCGACTACTGTGTATCAGTGTACTATCTCTTTTTCATTATTGTTTTCGTTGAATGAGTAGTACTAGTAGTATACCTTTAGTCGTAGAGTATATATATATTTCTACGTACGAGACGAGTACCGGCGGAGGAATACATGCAAAGGCAATGCAATGCATGATGTTGGACGATGTTGGATTCCGAAACGATCATATGCATGGGCTCCGCTCCGGGAAACTTGCACGGAAAGCCAAGCTAAGCTTATCCTAATCAGGTGAGGTCATGACGAATGCCGAGCCAAATTATGAGAGCTCGAGCGAAACCTAGCAGTACTCCCATTATCATGGAGATGGAGTTTACAAGATTTGTCCCGTAAATTATAGATAATTGTGTAATTAGTTATTTCTTTTATTTATATTTGATGTTTTATATATGTGTCGTAAGATTCGATATAACGGAATTTTTTTTTTAAAAAAAAACTAAATAAGGCCCAAAACCAAAACCCGGAAAAGCCATGCAAGGAATGATGGTCGGATTCTCATGCAGTTTTTATTCCCCGGCTAGTACTAGTGGTACTAAAAGAAAAAAAAAGATAAGGTATTGTAGTACATTTATATCTATAGCAATTAATATCCAATAATAAACTAATTAGGAGTTAAAAGATTTATCTTCCAAAATATTTGCAAATTGTGTAATTAGTTATTTTTTAATTTATAGTTTTCGATATAATTGACGAAAAGATTTTTTGGGTGGAAATTAAATAGGGTCAAGCATGTTTTAGAGGACTTTTTTCTTTTAGCCTAGCTAACTAGGTATAGCCGGCGGGCCATGACTTAGCTCTAGTCGTCCCCACGCGACAGTGGACAGGCGCTAAAAGGGCAAACTACTGTACCATGCAACATGCATCCACAGTAGCTGGGGCCTGCAGTGGCCTTGGCTTTCGCTTTGAGAGATGCACTCTCGCCTTCACCCTGCAGGAGGAGGGGGGCCTGCCCTGTTATCTCATCTCAATGTGCTAATGATAGGCCATCCATAATGCTGGACTGCTGGAGGGTGGGCCGGGTCCGGGTCCCCTGTACCGTTGGGTTCTCCTCCTCGTTGTCGTCTCCGTTATTTTTGCCACGGCTATTAAGCTTGATTGGCTACAAAGCCAAAGCTTGGTAGGTGGGAGGTGCATCATATATAGGGAGGAGTACATGCATGTCCTATATTATGGGCCTAGCTATATCCTCGTAATAATAAACAAGAAGAAAATTACAAATGGTCGATGACATGGGACCCATATATATATAGATATATAGTAGAGTACTAGTTAGCACGTGAACTTAATTTTTTATTTTATTTTTGAACGAAGCAGCGCGCAAGACATTAGGGGCGAGGTCTTAACAGCTAAGAGCAAGTATAATAATAAGAGGCTGTAAGTGGGCTGAACGTTGAGGAAAGAGAAGATAACCGGATTGTAAGCTTACAGCCAGCTTATACACAAGAACTAAGAAGTCATGTGAGATAGACAAGTGAGTTGTAAACCAGCTAACTATTATACAAGTGGGCTGAAGTTTCTATATAGCCGGCAACCAGCTAAGCCTTCCTCTAACAGTAATATAACTAAGAGAGTTCACTTCAAGTAATATCACTTGTATGCATGACAATTGACAAATATGCATATGCCCCCAAGCAATTAGGTCATCCTCGGTGAGAGTTTTATGACCAAGTCTCCAACATATCCATATTTTATAAATAGTGTAGAAGAGTTTTATCTCCATAGAACTCTCTTTACTCTAATAAAATTATTATCATCTCTCTCTTTATCAACACGGTGCCAAATCAACATACTAGTGTGTATAAAACTCTAATTAAACTCTATTAAAACTGGCTCGCGGTTTAAAGTCCACCTGTGACTGGCCGGTCAGCGGATGTCCGGCCGCACGCACAACTCCGCATGCACCTATTATTTGCCTTTCGATTCTTTTGAAGGTGCGTGCCTGTCTGTCTGCATTGCAATTGCAAGAACTGAATGTGGAAAGATGCATGGGGCCGGCCGGCTGGCCCGGATACAGATACAGTAGTGATCGATACAGATTGCAGCCGCTCGTGCATGCATCCCAGTTCCAGATCGTCAGCACAGTAGCAGGTGCACACGTAGCCATGCACATGATCGATGAGTGTACGTTCATCATGCATCCCGGCCCGGCCCGTGCATATGCCTGCCTGCCTGCTCGCTCCTGCTCCCCCCCTGCAACTGCAAAGCACACGCGAGATGCACGCTGCAAACGCGCGCGCGCGTGGGGATGTGTTTTGCATGCATGCATAATGCTAGCTGCTGCACTGCATAATTAGCTAGGAAACTATAATAACTAAAGGTCCAGTAAAGCCTGCTGTGCCAAAGTGGGCAAGTCCTAAAGACGAACACGAACCTATACCCGTGCGTGCGAATGCAAAGCAATACACGGGGGGAGACCAGACCATGCACCACAAATTAGTTAATTATATAATCTGTTGTCTTTTCTTCTCACCAAACACGCAATTAAAAAAACTTATTAGACACTCATGTAGACTTACAGTATCATGCAAGTTATCTTGTCTTGATTTGTACCTCTGAAAATTGAAAATTGCTGATTTGCTAGGCCTTGTTTAGTTCCCCAAAAATTTTGCAAATTTTTTTCAGATTCCCCGTCACATCGAATCTTTAGACGCATGCATGGAGTATTAAATATAGACGAAAATAAAAACTAACTGCACAGTTTGGTCGGAATTAACGAGACGAATCTTTTGAGTCTAATTAGTACATGATTAGATAATATTTGTCAAATACAAACAAAAGTGGTACTATTCCTATTTTGCAAATTTTTTTGAACTAAACAAGGCCTAAGATATGGTATGATACTTTGGATACACAGTATGATACCTCTGAAAATTGATATCAATCAATACTTTCTTAAAATTGCTGATTTGTACCTACAAGGAATGAACAAGCAGCAACAAGACGGAGGAGTACTCGCACTCGTCGACAGGAGCCGGCCGGCCGGAGCAGTAGTAGGCACAGTAGCCGTGTTGGGCCGGATTCGATCCCGATAGATAGATTCCGAGAATGACGGACGACGTGACAGCAAAAGCGACCGGCCGGCCAGCCGGTCATTCCCAACTCGAAAAGCACGCAAAGCCACCGGTAGACGACAGAGGAGACGACGATATGTATACTACGCCGCACGTTGCTCGATTCTCCGACCCGACACTGTGTCTGCATCCGTGCATCGCCGTCTCCGTGCTGCTGGTCGAATTTGTTGGATCATCATGAGTTGGTTGTATATATACGTGCCCCAACAGAATTCCAAACAACAAGTTAGGTGAGACATACATACAGTACAAAATAAAGACGACTATATAATGGACAAAATAGGTTATCAAATCTCCTGTGGAAAACCAAAACCCAACAGCGTACGCGCGCTGAGAAGCGCAACAGGCACAACAATTTGTTTTTGGAGGTTCGCTGCTCTCTCGATCGGCCGCATGCAGCACAGGGTCTGTACATCTCCAAGGACATACTAGTGCAAAAATTGGCTGATGCAAAAGCTAGAGACTGTTTCAGTCACTTGACTTATAGATACGTGATTGATTATCTGATTATTGCTTTTTTGCTGTCAGATATCCCTACGATTACTGCTATTACATACTGGGTTATTGCTAGCAAGCTTGGTCGTTGGTTCGTTTTTTATTTCCTAAGCAATAAGTGAGCTACATGCTTGTATGAGCTACGTAGAAATTGTAGCTGATCCAAGTAAGGTTCTAACACTTTTTTTTGCCATGCCATATTATAATTCACCTTAGTTTTATCATGACACTCATGAGTTAAGTTTGATGTATCTAAATTGGATCATTTTCTAAGAAAGTATTGATATTTGTAACTTAATTTGATGCATAGAATTTAGTTGAAAGATTCTGATATTGTTGATATTGATACGCTTTTTAATTTGAAATTAGAGGATTTGACTAAGAACGGCAAGACCCAATAATGAAATATACACCTACAAGTTTTGCCTCTTTTTCTTTTTGATGAGAATGCAAGGGGACGAACGGTTCCCACCTGATTTGATTACCACGGATCCCAAAGGTTCCGTATGTATTTGGCTGCCATCCAAACCTTGTTTAATTTTCACTCAAATTTTTTTGTCTCATCATATTGAATGTCTGGATACATATATAGAGCATTAAATCTAAAATAAAAAATAATTAATTGTATAATCTATATATATATATATATTATGAGATAAATCTTTTAAATCTAATTTATTAATGATTAGATACTAATTACTATAATTATAAATATGCTATAGATTCAAAAAAATCTTTTCGTGAACTAAGGCCTTGTTTATATCCGAAAAATTCGAATTTTGACACCGTAACACTTTTGTTTTTATTTGACAAAAATTATCCAATCATAAAGTAACTATGCTTAAAAGATTCGTCTCGCGGTTTACAAACAAAGTGTGTAATTAGTTTTGTTTTCATATACATTTAATACTTCATGTATGCAAGTGCCGCAAAATTCGATAAGATGAAGAATCTTGAAAAGTTTTTAGTTTTTAGGGTAAACTAAACCAGTCCTAAACAAAACCTCCAGGAGCTTAACCTACCAGTTCTGAAAAGTGGGACCTACTGACATTGCTGCCTTGCTGGAGCCGCATGCCGGTTGGTCAATGTGCAGGTGTGGCTGGTGAAGCGTGAAATTGCATGTCCACAATTTCACCCCTGCGGACCCTGCCACACCGGCCCGTTACCGCGTGGCTTGGCCGTCACTACCGGACAACTCTGCTGCTTGTCACGCCGTGAGCGGAAGGCAGACCGGGGTGACCATTCTACCCCCTACGCGCGCGGTGACGATAAACACGGACGATCACGTCTCCTTTCGTCTAACCTCTCACGTTATGTCGGTGGCTACTTGGTAAAAAAAAAACACAAAAATTCCATGTTGCACGTACATTAGTGTATAGTGGTTGAAAAGAAAAAGGGTAGAACAACGTGCGTGTTTATTATTATAACTACTAGGTTCGTACATTACTAAATGCCTGCGAAAATGGAAAGCAGAAAAAGGTACACGAGTGAGGAAAATGAAGGGCGGACAAGATATACAGTACTCTAGTATCTTTCCTTCCTGATTGTTGAGTCCAACGTAAAGTGTGGTAAAAAAAATACAATTCTAGGTACGTATTATGAATCTGAAATATATTTGTACGTACAATTATATTTTTCTTAAATAACAGAACATGGTCTTTTTTTCTCTCACAATAAAAGTATAAGACATGTTTGATACATAAGACTAATTGTAAGTCAAATAATCTTAAGTCTTTCAATCCCTACTCATATTGCTCTGTTCTTTTGAGTTTGTCAGTGGAATCTGTCAGTCATTCATCAATATTTTCTCTCACAATAAATTAGTGAACAGTACTTTTCAGCCATAATTTTTTAGCCAAGCGCATATTATTATAAAGAAACCTACTCATATAGTGCCTATTTGTTTTTTGGCCACACTGCATCATGAGAGTTATGGTGACACCGAACTTTTGATGGCTAAAACAAACACCATAACTATGGCGAGATTTTACACTTGAGAAACTTGTGGCTGTGCATGCAAGTAACAGACCAAAACAATAACCTTAGGCCCCGTGAGAATATTTTACGAGACGAATAATTTGAGCCTAATTAGTCTATGATTGGACATTAATTGTTAAATAAGACGAAAATGCTACAGTATCCATTAAACTTTAACAACCCCAACCAAACAGCCTAGTGTTATATATAACGGATTTCGAGGGACAAAGCTAGTAGAAAATAACAATAGTATTCATCATACATATCAAGTGAGCTTGATTAGTAGTACTAATATGAAATGGTTTGACTGGAAATCCTTGTATGCTTGGCAATCCTTATATGTTTGGCAAAAGATTTGGGATGAAGAAATCCGTACCGGTGCCGCCGGATTTTCAACATAGCGGCGATACACGTGGTGGTAGAGCGGGAGGGGCAACGTCGGTACCACTGCCACAGCAGCACGCGTGGGCCGGTGGGCGCGCACCTGTGAGCTGCTGGATCTGGACTGGAATAAATAGGGCCGGGCCGAGGGGGTAGGCTCACGATCGCAAATACTCCCTCCTGTTCTGCTCTGCTCTGCTCGGCTCTGCTCTTGTGTTGCTGCTTCGCCCTGCTTGCTCTGCAGTATATCGTCTTGGTCTCGCGGATTCGCGGCCGCCTCGGCGTTGCTTCCTGCTGGTTTCGCTTCGGCGAGACGGCGGCTGGTCGGCATCGGGGAGGGCCAGGCCAGGCGCGCGGCCGGTGCCGATGCCGGTGCCGACCTGACAAGGAGGAGGAGGAGGAGGAGTGGCAATCGAGGTGCCGACCACACCAGCAGAAAGCACCCTCCCAGCCCAGCCAGGATCGGTAGGTGGTCAGGAGCCCGAAGGATCAAGGGCTGCTCCGTGTGCGCGCGCTGCCGGCGATCGGTCGTCGGCTGGTGATCGAGGTCAGTCCACAACTGTACTGTACATCCTCTGTTTTTTGCAAATTAACCTGACTGTCCGTCCGAGGTTTGAAAAGGTACAGTATACTCGTACATACCGTCCTTGCTGGTCGTGCCCTGCTGCGGACACGATCGATGAATATCATATCACATAGGATAAGGAAGACCAAGATTCATCTCCGCCCGCCGTATGCTTCCGCGACAGTTTCCTCCTCCTCCTCCTCTGGTGTTTTCGAATTCGATCTCTATTATTATCAACTATTCAACGCGTGGCACCGTGTGCCCAACGTCCCTGGTAGGAGTACTACTCCGCAACCAATACAAATACTCCTACTCCTACTCCTCGTCCGGCACTGTCCGTACTCCGTAGAGATAGAGATTCATCTTAGAGAGAGTCCGTCGTGGTCCGTGGAAGCTGTACGCGCGCTGTACAGTAGTAGTACTGGAGTACGAACGTGCCGGGGGCAAACGGAGCGTGGGGGGCCCACGCGACAGTCAGACAAAAGCCTCGCAGGTGTACTCCATCGTACGCTGCCCGCTTGCGGTATAGGTACAGCCTACTGTAGTAGTACAGGGGCTACTGCTCGACTTGTGGTCAGATGGCCGTGCGTCCTACTCGTAATTCACGCACTCCTGCAGTGTTCGCTTACTGGCCCAATCTATTAGTTATTTAATAGTTTTCTTTTATAATAAATTAACAAATAATATTTATGTTATGATTTTTCACTTTTCAGCCAAATAGAGTGTACTGTACCAGTCTTAAGTAAGCCCTTGTTTAGTTCACCCAAAAACTAAAAAGTTTTCAAAATTTTTTGTCAAATCGAATCTTTGGGCAAATGCATGAAGCATTAAATATAGACGAAAAAATAAAAACTAATTGCATAGTTTAACTGTAAATCGCGAGATGAATCTTTTGATCCTAGTTAGCCTATGATTGGACAATATTTGTCATAAACAAACAAAAATGCTATAGTAGCGAAATCCAAAATCTTTTCGCATCTAAACAAGACCTAAGTTGCATTTGCGGATGTAGCATCCGGTAGTGCAATGTCCGTAGCGCTCTTGATCCCCATATGGCCATATGGCTAACGGGATACAGTGGCGAAGCTACGTGTAAGGTCACGGATGTGGATGCACTTATAAAAAATTTGAGTATCAATTAATAGGATTCAAATTTCACCATGATTTTGATTCAAATCTATGTATCTATAGGGCAACTACACCTCTCTCTCTCAAATTTAGTCTAGCTTCACCATAGATACTGTAGAGTAATGACACCGGAGGACCCTTAAGGCTAGTGACTGTTCCTGGCCACTTGTTTCTGAAAATAGTATGCATCTCCTTCCTGCTGCGCCTTCCTGTGTCATTTGACACTTGCGACCTGCACCGAGCAGAGCATTTGCAGGATGCTAGTACGTTCCGCTGTTGCTAACCAATCTTTTAATCTAGTATTACTCTATTACAAGTAGTATTTAGGGTCTAAAGTTTAGGGTTTATATTCACCGCGGCAGTACTAGCACTGCATTTGTCTATCGTGGTCCCACAACTTAGCTGCAGCACAGGACATTTCCGTCTCCACATTGACCGCTGCTCCTGTGCGTGTGGACCGGACCTCCTCATCAGATTATTAGGCCTTGTTTAGTTGGCAAAATTTTGTTTTTTTACCTACTGTAGCACTTTTGTTTTTATTTGACAAACATTATCCAATTACGGAGTAACTAGGCTCAAAAGATTCATCTCACAAATTTCAGGTAAACTGTGTAATTAGTTTTTATTTTTATCTTTATCTAATGCTCCATGCATGTGACCAAAAATTTGATGTGACGAAAAATCTTGAAAATTTTTGCGAACTAAACGAGGCCTTAATACAGCACGAAGGGAGGCTGTCATTACAGCGCTGTAAAAGTATAAAATGTTCTACTACTCGTTTTTAAGGCCCAGTGACTGACTGGAGGACAGATACACATTCCTACGCTACCGAACACGGCAACAGTTGGTGTATTCGTGGTACCGCCCACTTTCACTTTTCCTGCTCCTTTTGTTACCGACTCCATCACGCACAGTACAATAGTGTGCTTCCCTCTTCTTCTCCTTCCTATTGTCGTGTTCCTGTAGCAGCAAAAGTTTTACTACGGTGGTTCTGATGCGATGAAGGAAGGGTGCACGTGGCCGCTGCCGGTCGTCTTCGTGTTCATCTGGGGAAGTAATAACACAGTACTCCATTCACGATCACATTTTCTTCACGTGCACGGTGCACATCCTCCACTTTGGTTTGGCCCCCCTGCTCACGTTTTTGCCCTCGCAACGCAGCAGACATCTTCCTTCCAATTGCCATGCCTTCGTTTTCCCTCCCTTACACACGAGGGGGGAATGTTCCTGTTATGCCCGCGGCCCGCCCGTGAGTCAACGTCCACTTTCACGACCTGACCAACCTACTCCGAGTCCGTCTCATGTTTGTGTAAAGACATGAGACGTGGCCCGAACTAATTCTTATGGTCAGTCGCCTACCTAACCTCGTTTAGTGTCAATTTTTTTTAAAAAATAGACATTATATCATTTTTATTTATATTTGATAAATATTATTTAATTATGGATTAACTGAACTTAAAAGATTTGTCTCCTAAATTACAGACAAACTATATAATTAATTATTTTTTTATTTATATTTAATGTTTATGTATATACCGTAAGGTTCGATGGATAGAAAATCTTGAAAAAAAATTTAAAACTTTTTTTGACTAAAAAAAGAGTTCTACTACTCCAGTAGTGCTCCTGCTCCTGCTACTTCCTTGTCCACGGAAACAGCGAGGTTGTTGTTAGCAGGGACTGTAAGGTGCATGCACTGTCAATGTGCTACCATAGTCACTAATAAGTGGTGGGAATCATTGCAAACAAAGCAGGCAACGGATCCATCCATCAGTGCTACAGCACGGCCGAACCAGGCCGTGTGCTGTGCTGGTATCATCCTCTTCTCCTTTCTTTCTTTCTTTTTTTTTTATTAAAAAAAGGGGTCATCGTGTCCGTTGATGCCCACATGCCAACTTCCCTTCCCGTACCGCAGCAGGCCGCCGCATCCTGCTGGTGTGCTCTGATGACTTCTGAGAATCAAGGCACGTACTGTAGCATGTTGGGATATACACAACA
>Ga0182004_10002824_pt1 | contig 13656 bp, 6 predicted proteins | sample Sormic07211540_1_FD_120479 | JGI IMG/M metagenome (GOLD analysis project Ga0182004, IMG submission 120479) | Endophyte microbial communities from Sorghum bicolor roots, Mead, Nebraska, USA - 072115-40_1 MetaG | ecosystem: Host-associated > Plants > Roots > Unclassified | place: USA: Nebraska...
AATTATGATAGTTATCTCTTCATCCACTAACATGCATTTAGTTGGCCAGCCAAACCATTCACCAAAATTAATTTAAGATAGTTTCATCCATATAACTATAAATATAAATAGTCTAATTTCTTTTTAAATTATCTGGAATCCCCGCAGCAACGCGCGGGGTATTCTTCTAGTAACCTAAACGAACAAGTTTAGAAGCTTAAATAATCTATTTACGAATTTAGAGATCTAAATAATATATATTATGAACAAATTTAAGAGTTTAACCCTAGTGACACAATGAGACCACCAATCACTTTACTCAAACTTAATTATCTTGTCTTCTCTTTTGTTTGTGACTCTGCGTTGAAAACGGAAGAAGAAAAAATCAGAAAAGAAAGGGCTACCTAGTGTTTTGTGTTTTTATTTTTATTTTTTATGGCTACCCTAGTATGTATTACAGCTTACAGGAAAACCAAAAACCCTTAGCCGAGGATGCGAGGCGAGGATCCATCGGCTCGTGAGACGTTGCTCCGAGTAGCGACGATTGAAGGAGCCGTCGCCGCCGCCGCCGCTTGCCGCTGCGCGCCCCCGCCCCCGTCCGGTCTCTCCCCCCACGCCGATCTGCTACTCCCAAGCCGGTGGCCGGAGTTCGCGCGGCCCTCGGTCTCACCCGGATTCGGCGTCCGAGCCATCGCTAGAGCTCGCACCCTCTGCGGGACCGCCTGCTCGGTTCTTTACATTCACCGCTTCGTGCCTCGTTCCCTGCCGCGACTCCTCGACTTCAACGCCCTCGCGAGTCGCGAAGCCGCGACGGCGCTGCTGCTGCACGAAGGCGCCCGGTGAATCTCCGACTTGACTCCGGCGAGACCACGACGGCGACCTTCCCTTGTCTCCCCACTGGCTGCGGCCCCTCGCCCCCTCTGCGGTGACTGCTGGCCGCCTGGCTGCCCAACCAGGTGAGAAGCGAGATCCAAATCTCCATTCTTATTTCTCCATAGTCTATACTCTCAGCAACATTTGACAATTCTTAATTCTTAATTCATATCCAGTGTGTCTTAGGATGGAAAGATATTATGGTAAGAAATATGTTATATCCATTGGTGTACTGTGTACAGTGAGCAAATTTTTCTCGATCCGCCACTAAGTATATACATGATTCTTGATTCATACACACTAACTTTGATTTTTAGCAAAATTTATCGCACCCATGTCCTGTATTGAACCCGTCCCTGTCTGTGAGTGCCACCAAGAATTTGACGGCACAAGTTTCTACTAGGAAGGAAGGAGTGCAGTGATTAAATTGAAAAAAAAGAAAAGATTTTGCTATGTCTGTTTGGTCTTTTTTGCATGCGAGTGAATTGGGGAATTGATGAAGGGGAAAAATGGCTCCCCAAAAACCTTTGTTTTTGAAGAAGATAACTGTAAGGGAAATGGGAAACATGGTTCCAAAAGTCTCTTTTTTATTGAGTCTGCATACATTTTGTAAATGAATATGATGGATGTTTTATATAGGCTTGGAACTGAACAGAACATCCATTCAAAATTTCACAGATTGATATGAGCTGATCATCCCTGGCTGTGTAGTTCCTTCTGCAATGGTTTACTGCACTCACTGCGCTGATTACTGTCCCTCCATAAAGGACCCTGACAAAGGATACATGTGAGATCTCCCTGTTCTTTCTATATTATTCTTATGGGATACCTTGCAAAACCAGTCAGTATGATTGTTATGAAGATGACCTTATTTACAACTCTGTTAATGGTTGGCCATCAAAGTTTCATAAACGCAATTGAAGCTCTTGTGCTTGTTTGTTCATATGAAAGATGGCATGTTTCATGATCAGATGTTGTGGTACATGTGGGAAGGTTCTTGATCAGGAGGTATACACTGAGGAGCCTACTTTTGTTAAGGGTAACACAGGGGAGGTTGGTTTTATCTCCATGCTTTATAATCCTTGAGTTTTTCTTTTTTGTTTACCAATTGCTGAGATTTGATATATTTTGGGGCTACACAGAGTCGCTTAGCTGGAAGTATTCTTGCAAGTATTGAGTCTGGATATTCGATTTCTCATCAAAGAACCTTAGACAAAGGTATGGTTTTAGGGCACTTATTTATTTTACTTTCCTTGGTACTCCAAAATCTCTTTTTTTTGCTTTATTTTACCAGGGAAGGATGAGATTAGACAGATTGTCAATAACTTAAATGTCAGTGGTGGAGAAACTATCGTTAGCAAGGCTTATCGCTTCTATGAGGTATGTGTTTCCGTTGTCAGTAAGTTGTAAGGTTATTTAAATGGAATGCAGCATCTTGATATTGATGTTTCTTTGTTCTGAAGCGCAGCTAGCTGTTGACCGTAATTTTACCAGGGGCCGTAGAACAACCCATGTTGCAGCTGCTTGCCTTTACATTGCCTGCAGGTATACTAAAACCTAATTGTAGGTTCACTACTTTCTTTGTTGGAACGTCAGAAGCATTTAACCTATTCTACTAACTTCAGTTCGAATGTGAACATTCACTGTGCGACTTGCCCCCTCCCTAGCCACTTTTGTTGGACTACTAGTAGTTAATGTTATATATTACCTTCTTTTTTTTTTCTTTTTTGAGAAACTCCTACAAGTTACTTTTCTATCATATCCTTCTTTAAACTTGCAAAAAGGTTTCTCTTGTCAGATACTTAGATTGAAAATTGAACTAATTGACTGCAGGTATACTAAGTGCCTTTTGACTTTATGCCTCGTGTTTATAGCCTCTAATTAGAAAAGTAAATACTTGACCTTGAGAAGGTCCCTCTCAGTGGCCCATAAGGATTAGGATGTTTTAAATGCCTAAACTGTAACACAACTACGCAAGTAAGCTTTTCCATACCATATAAACACATGTCAAACCCATTCAAGAGGCTTTGTTATATTAAATAAAACCTATTCCCTGCACATTTACTATACTTTCTAGTGAATGCCCTACCACTGTAATCTGTTGTTACTAAATTAATAAATTTTCTTTCGCAGACTTTATTAGCAGCCAGGATGTATTAGACTTGTGGGTCCTTTTTATTTCTTTTACCTAATACACCATGAAGCATGAGTAACATTTATACCATCATCTATTTCTTCGAAAAGCTCTTATGTTTCATTAATTATTCCTGAACTCACAATTTAATTTATTTTATCTTTCTCAATTCTCAAAACACTGCTTTTCGCCTTCATGCTTTTGTTAGTGTATGTTGCAAAGTTTATTTTGTTTGTTTTTTTGAGCAAGCATTGTAGTACTAATGTTCGGTTTCTCCAACTTTTCTTGCCAGGCAAACTAAGAAAGCTTATCTTCTTATTGATTTCTCTGACTATCTCCAAATAAGCGTGTGAGTATACCAACTCTTTGGCCTTCTATATGACTCAATGAAGGGGCTCATTTGGATTTTCTTTCAGTTATGTCCTAGGTGCTGTTTTTCTCCAGCTCTGCCAAGTTTTGCTACTCGCAGATCATCCAGTTGTTCAGAAACTTGTAGATCCCAGCCTTTTCATCCATCGTTTTACACACCGTAAGCTGATGACATATGTTGCATTGTATATTTCCTTCGTTGGATCTGCTGTATGTAGTTTGTGCTATTGTTTGAAGGGTTGAGGTATCCACAAATATTTATATGCTGCATTGTATATGGCCATCAGGTTGGCACAGGAGTTGTTGTCTGCAGGTTTTGATTAATGGCATTGTGTGTTCGGCTAATCCGTTGAGTGCAATCTGAGACTCATCTTCATCTAATCTCACCTCATGGCTAATTGAAAATTGTGCCATTGAACAATCTGTAGACTGCTCATGTTTTTTGTGCAAACGTTGTGATTTAAATGCCATATGGGCTATGTTTGTCAGAACATTCTACGTGTGCTATTCTGTTTGTTGCAACTAACGGGATCCTTATGTGAGGATTGACCTGAAGTAGTTCCCCCTATTTATGTACATGGGTCTGATTTTGAGGATTTTATATATTGGTTTTGTTTTTAGGTTTGCTCGGAAAAAGAGATAATGCTGTCTCAGACACAGCTTTACGCATTGTAGCTAGCATGAAGAGAGATTGGATGCAGGCAGGCGTTTCTTCTTTCGTTTTTCTTCCATAATTATAATTTTTGTTTCACAAGGCTGTGACTGGTTTACTGCCTTGCTCTACGTTGCAGACTGGGAGGAAGCCAAGTGGATTGTGTGGTGCAGCATTATACATCGCTGCACTCTCTCATGGGAAAAATTACACCAAGGCAGATATTGTAAGTCCAGATGCTCATGATATATCTTGAACTAATTCAACAATCTATATTATGTATATTCTCCTTTGTCAGCCTACGACCTTTTGCTTTGAGTTTTAGTGATGGCATCAACTATGTTTTACGTTTGCAGGTCTCTGTTGTGCATGTGTGTGAGGCCACTCTAACGAAGCGATTGATAGAGTTCGAAAATACCGATTCTGGCAGCTTAACAGTATGTTCCTTTCTTCCACAAAATTTCCAAATTTGTTGAAATTTATAGTATTTAATTGAAATTCCTTGTGATATTCTGCAATTTATTCTTGGGACACTGACTGCAGACTGCTAAGTGTTAACTCATGCAGTGTTGTTCTCATTGGAACAGAGTCATTTGTTGGTAAGCTGCTATTGTGCAGCATACTGAATTGCTCTGCCAAAGCATGAGCTGTATTGTTTATGGCCAGGATTAGATCTCATGCTAACGGTTTGAAATTCCAATTTTTGGGAAAAAGCTCAGATCCGTGGCGATACTGGTCCTTTCTAAGTAACTGTTAGGAACCAGTATTTTGTCCATGGATGCACAATTTTAGGCTGGCCATTTGTAGATCTGTTCCCACACAGAATTGCCAGTACCTAGCTAGTTCCCTTTCAGAAACACATTTCATTAATTTGAATTTTTAATGCTTCTGGATTGTTATTAGTTGTCCTGCTACCTTTTACAGAACATAGGTCACTTGTGGATTTTCAACTCTGATCATGTGTAATACACTAATAAACAAGTACCAACCTTAAGGAGTTAGGAGGCAATAATAATGCGTCCCCTATGAAGAATGTATTGCTTCTGTTGTCATTCTTAATGTATGTTATCACCCGTGCATTTTTGAAACAGTTCTCTTAAGATGTGAGCATGCCTATATCTTCATGCCCTTTTGTTAGATTGAAGAATTTCTGGCAACAGCTGATGAATATAATGAAGAGCCTGTTCCAAAACATTCGCCCAAGTCTGGAGAAATCCTTTGCAAACACAAGAATAAAAAAGGTTTTGAACATTTTGCCCATGGACTTTGCGAAAAATGCTACAATAAGGTAGATCTTATCTACAATGCGCACAACACATTGATTTGCAGACTAGACTACATTTGCTTTTGACACTTTGTCTGATTGCCCAGTTCACTAAACTGTCGGGTGGACTAGAAGGTGGTGCTGACCCTCCAGCATTCCAACGAGCTGAAAAGAAAAGACTTGAAGCTGCTAAAAGGGCTGAAGAAGCTGCCACAGTTAAGGAGGCAGCGCTGGAAGAATCTCTTTGCAACACACAGAATTCTGAAGTTGAGAGTACCATAACTCCTAGAAAGGTAGTATACACATTGGCATGGCCTCAAGTTCTTTATTTTTCTCTTTTGGGGCTGGTGGGGTGGTGGGTGGGGTTGGGGCAGGGTTCACTCCCACTGCAAAGTAACGGTACCTCATAATCTGTGTGTGAATTTATGGAAACTTATCCTTATTATAAGTTTGTATACGAAAATAAATTTAGTTGACGATGAAACTTGCTATTCTTATATGTAGTTTCAATTTAGCCTGCATAAACAGAGGTTTTCATCCTCCTGACTATAAGAATCTATATAGTTTAGTTTCATAAGTTGATATCTTTGTTTAGTACTCCCTCCATTCTAAATTATAAGATGTTTTAGCTTTTCTAGCTGCATAACTTTTGTCATGCACTTAAGACATGTATGTCTAGATACATAGTAAAAATAATGTATCTAGAAAAGCCAAAACGTCTTATAATTTGGAATGTAGGGTGTATGTTTTCTGGTTGGACACGAAAAATGTCCTATAATCTCATTAGACATGCGATGTTACCTGTCGATTGTCACCTATGCGACCAGGTGATGATTAATACGTGAACAATTCTTTCCCTCTGCGGAACTTGTTTTTCCTGCAAGCAGAACATTTTCTACTTACCCCTTAATGGTGGACCATTTTTCTCGTCTAGGAACAGCTAAATGTTCTAGAAGAAAGAAAAAAAATCTTGTAGTGCTTGGCATTGGCACAGCCCTCAGTGGTGGCCACGGCTTGGGCTGTATCTATTCCATTCAAGCCATGCTCTGCCAAATGCTGTCAGCAACATAAATAAAATTTTACCATTAAAAAAATATCTTTGCATTCTTTTTTTTAGAATGTTTTTCTTTAATTCTTTGAAAGCGTTATTGGGTGGGTAGCAATACTAGGTGGGTACATGAAAGCCACCCCATGAAACGTATGTAGAAGTTTAGAACAATTTCTAAAATAAAGTTACCATATGCTGGCTGGAAAGCTGATGTTCTACAGTTATACAAATTGTCAAGAGGGAACTCAATTTCTAATATGAGATATGAAATTGGCAAAAAAGGATAAAAGGCCAAAAATTGGTATAACTGAGTTTGTCTTTTTCTTCATTGTTTCCCAATTTCACGTGTCAAAAGAAATGAAGTCTGATCTGGAAACTTTGCATGGTTGTGTATTATCACGTCCTCTACCTGTGAGATCTTTTTGGGATATTTTAAAACTTCACTCTTATTTTATGAACTTCTTTCCATTTTCTACCCAGGGCATGATTTCTATTAAATATGCACCCGGGTAACAAATTCATTTGGCACCACTGGGTTGGACCATTTAGACCCCAAACAACAGTAACGTCGTATGAATATTATAGAAGGATTAGCCACTATAATTATTAAATGGTGCATAATCTATTTTTGTTTCTGAATTTTGTGACGTGTGGCAATGTGACATGTTATCTCTTCGATTAGCTTTTTTGTTACAACTCTTGTGCTTATTTCCCACCTTTTTCTGTTCCCTGGGAACACACTCCGAACAGGGTTTAAGCGGACATAAATCTTCAACAGTTGGATCTGGTGAACTCATAAATGACTCTGTGCCACCCAAGGATCCTGAAGAGGGAGGTTTGTTACTTCCTGAACCCATCACACGCTGCAATAATTTCAGTTTTCCTGTTTTGAATCCTTTTTTGAAAGCTGGATGCTATCTTACATCCTTAGGTGAAAATTGTGAAGGCAATGCTGATTCAGAAAGCCTTTCTGACATCGACGATGCAGAGGTGCTTTCTCAATGAGTCCTTTTTATCATATTTTTCAGGACTATTTCATTGCACAAGTAGTTAAGAGGTGTAGTGATAACAAAACAAGCCTTTGCAATTTGTTGTAATGCTATCTATCAATTTTGTAGGTTGATTGGTACCTTCACAATGAGGAAGAAAAACAGTATAAAAAGATTATCTGGGAGGAAATGAACAAAGAATACCTTGAGGTAATTAGGTAACTCAATCTATGGTCGCATTTTTTTCATCTTGACTAGAGAATGCTACTACCTGTTTTTTTTTTTTTTATTTTTACAGGAACAAGCAGCCAAGGAAGCTTTGGCAGCTGAATTGGCAGCTAGAGGGATTGTTGTGGAAGAGGGAAAGAAGAAAGTAAGAAACACTTTTGGGCGATCAAACTTCCTGTTTACCATTTTAAGTTGAACCGTATGATTATCTGTGGCTGTTTGAAAACATAGAAACGAAGACGTAATGAAGACACCAAGAGCTCGACACCTGCTGAAACACCGGCAGAAGCCACATACAACATGCTGAAACGGAAGGTATTCACTTGTGCTGACACATACAATCCAAAATAAACTTGTCCTTTGGACACTGCATGGACATTCTGAACCTGATGTGCAAACAAACCGAAAGCCTGAAATTCAATATTCAGGCCTTGTTTAGTTCTCTGGGTGAAAAGTTTTTGGATAGTATAGCACTTTCGTTTGTATTTGGCAATTATTGTCCAACTATGGACTAACTAGGCTCAAAAGATTCGTCTCGTAAATTACAGGCAAACTGTGTAATTAGTTATTTTTTTTATCTATATTAATTGCTTCATGCGTGTTCCGCAAGATTCGATGTGATAAGGAATCTTGAAAAGTTTTTGGATTTCGGGTGTAACTAAACAAGGCCTCAACTTCTCTTCTCACAGGGACTTGGTTCAAAGATCAATGAGGGAGCTGTTGGCGAATTGTACAAGGTATACCTGTTTGTTTATGCTTGAAATGTAGAATCTACAAATTGTATCCTGCCTCGAGTCGAAAACTATTCTGCAGTTCCTTTTTAAATGTTTTTGTTGTTGTTTAGCTGATTTTATTTTGAAAAGCTAAATGAACTAACAACACTGACTCTGTAATCGTCTATTATGCTACATTTTTCTGACCCGGTGGTGATTGATTCTGTGAGCAGACTAAAGATGAAGTTGGCAGCGCAAGTAAGGAAGAAGAGATGGACTTTGACGCACTGTTTGGGCCGGACAATGCTGATGGTGAAACTGTTGATGATGGTTACAATGGGGGCTATAACGACGATGGCGTAGAAGCCTACAATGGCATTGACGATGATTTTGATTTCTAGGATGTAGCAGCATTTGCCGAACGGCAAAGCTGACCAGCACGGGCACGATTCTTCATGTGTACATTATATAGTTTCTTTTGTTTTGGCTAAGTTTCAACTATTATTACGGAGCTATTGGATAGTCAACATAGTTTTGCTTGTATAATAATAATATTTGAAACTAGGTTCTGCCTGGTTGTAGTTGTAACTAAGTCCTGTGTGCTCAAGCTCCTAAAAGGGCATTGTAGATCCACCCCAAAAGATTGCAAGCGGTGATGTAACATTTGTATTATTAATAATAAAGGAACTGAGCCGTCTTAGACTATCTCTAACAATTCTCATCCAAATACAACACCTATTTGACAATTCTCATCCAAATACAACACCTATTTGTCCTTTGGGTAGCGTTACAGATAAAAAGGTTATACCTATTTTTAGTCTTTTCCAACAAGATCTAAAAGACCACATTCTGCAAATGGGTCTCAAAGGGAGGATATCTAAATTTTGGTTATATCTCTCGTAATACTCAAAATAGATCTTTTATATAGGTACTCTATTAAAGGTTATATGCATTATGTTGAAGATTTATTTTAGGTTTGGGTTCCCCAGTAGGTGGAGACAGCCTTACACTGGCCTTGTTTCGTTCCGAAAACTGAAAAGTTTTTGAAACTGTAGCACTTTCATTTTTATTTGACAAACATTATCCAATAATGGAGTAACTAGGCTTAAAAGATTCATCTCGTGATTTACAGATAAACTGTGCAATTAGTTTTTATTTTCGTCTATATTTAATACTCTCTGCATGTGACGGGAATCTTGAAAAAAATTTGGTTTTCGGGCTGAACTAAACAAGGCCTAAAATGCAGCCCGGGCTTCCTATGGGATCCCGTGCCGGTGCCCAAGTTGAAGCTCTCCCCCGACCAAATCGATTGGTGAGGCCATGGGATGGAAGTTGACCTGCCTTTGAGGCCGAGGCCGACCTGTGCTGACATGCAGTGGAGCAAGTTTCCACAAAAGCTAGCTCATAGAATTACTTTATTCAATAATATAAGGAGAGAGGATGGTAAGCTAGTTCTTCATGAGAGCGTGTGTGTGGTTTAGGAAGTACGTATAGTAGGCTGGCGAGGAGCTTAGTCACGGTCTGGATGAGTGGATGACTCATGACCAGGTAGATAGAGCTTACTGGAGGCTGAGGCTGAAGCCTGTCTAGTTTGACCCTGGCCTGTGCTGATGCTTGGCATTCTTTCTTTGCAACCAGAGTAGAAGTCAGAAATATATCGTAGATAAAGGGCGCTGTTTGAATATTCCAAACTGGAATATAAAAGGTTGCTGGTTGTTTGAGCTTCTGACTGGGCAAGGCTAGCTCCTAGAAAGTTTCAGAAAAGGGGAAGCGAAATGGTAGAAGGACAAGGGCACAAGGCAACGGTACAGTTCTGTATCTGATCTCCAGTTGTGCTGAGCCTAGCAGCAGCAAACGACGATTTCAGATATTCTGAGAGTTCCCCTTTTTCTTTAGAAAATAGTGGAGTTTTTTTTCCCCTTTGGAACACTAAATTGTCATTCAGAATTAGGAGGCGACTAGTGATACGAGACAAGCCAACATTTAGCACGTCACCTGGAAGATACGGACGAATTTCAGAGACGGTTGTCCTGAAATTTGGAGCGTTCTTTCTGAATCTATGGCGTCAGGCAGACCTATCTCAAGGTAATCAGGTGGTGCACAACAATAATAAATCCAAAAATATTTTTTTACAGTAATCCCACCGGTGATGGGTTAGGTGACTCTAATAACACTTCTCAGGTCTTAGATTTGACTCCCGTGGGAGCCAAGGTCAGAATGCCAGGGACTATATCTTACCCTCGTTTAAGTTTTTTTTACAGCGAGCGATCCATATTAAATTTTTTAGACTGCATGAGAATCAAAGAGACGTTTCATACATGGTTTGAGAAGTCATCAGAAGTTAGAAAGCAGTAAGAAAGTCTGGTGACTGAATTGACAGCACATTCTGAATCTTTATTCCATATCTAAAAAGCTATCTTATCTGAACAACACAACTGGCTAGCCTTAGTTTCTCCCTTATAATAATAATAATAAAGTGACGTGGGTGTATACATGCATGGGATCAAGATCAAACCGTTCTGATTCTACTCATTACAGGAACTCAGCAAGATTAGATACCAGTCCAGTGACCAGAGCGTCATCACTCATCAGTCACCGGACTTTTACCCTGTTCTTGGCTACGCAGGATGATGGAAGTGACGTGATCAGTGTCCATTCCCTGGCTTCCTGCGTGGATCATGTTTGGGGTTGGACCCACCGTAGTCGTAATCCTGAACGTCCGTCAGAACCCTCCTGCTGCGTCTCTGCGTTTGGGGAGTTTAGTGAATAGGGTGGAACTGTCATTTTAAAATATCTAATCTTTGGAAAGCTTTTTATCCAAACAAATAATAGTCCACTGATTGAATTGTAGCAAACACTATATGCTTTCTATAAAAGTAGCTAAAGCTTTCACTGAAAAGATAACAATGATAACAGAACCGAAACAAAACGTCTAGAACAGCATGATCACATAGGAAGGATGAACTTTCCTGTACTCTACTGCTCCTTAAAAAAAAATCAGAAGAGCACATGTCACAGAATTGTCAAACAGTAGGTCTATCTGCTATTTATATTTCCCCAATAGCTAGTTAGTTTCACAGTCAGCTTCTAGCTAAAGAGACTAAATATACTCCTTACATGGCAAACCAATTAGTCTTGAATGATGGTTCTTAAACACGATTTCACTTTCTTTAACAGAAAGAAAAAGTAAAACCAACTGTTCTTATTTCTGTCATACTGTTTCAACCAAGTTTAGCATATACCGACCTCAATCACTTCAAAAGTATCTGCATCATTGGCTTGTGTAGTCGTAGTTTGTCCTGCATTCAATCAGACAGGAATCATGTACGACTAACCAACCATCAAGGGAAATGTACATCTACACATCTAAACGCAAGGAAACTGGACTGTGAAGTGGCGTACCTGAAGATGCACTGAACAATAGAAACACAAACACCACAAGGATAACGGTGAAGATGAAGCTGAGCTTAGGCATTATTGGTCTAAGCAGCGATGTGAGTCGGCAGAGTCTCCTTCAATTCCTTATGCAGCTCAGGACTGTCAACTGTGGCGAGGAGCTGAAACGTAGCAAAGCAATGGCCCCTTTATATACGACGAAACGATGCGCTGCTCCTACAGCTGGAAAGGAAGAGGGCACACACCAATTGTCCAAGCTTTTGCAATAGTGTGGCCTGTGCTGTGCCACCAGTGATCTGCATCTGCTCTGCCTCTACGGGCTAGCCATGAAAACGAAAGCCAATATATGGTCCTCCCAGCACAAGGTCAACTATGATTCGCATGCACAAGAGCGACCTTCCGAACCACTCACTATTCGATTCATCACCACCACAGCAGCTAGCACACAGTGGAAACTGTTCATGGGCTCATTTTAATTTGTTGGGTGCTGGTTGCGCGAAGCAGCACATGTACAAACTGTTCATTGCTGTACAGTGTTCACAGCAGCCATTTGCTGGGTGCTGGTTGCTGGCGCAATGGTGCAGCACGCACGCACGGCACAGTTGCACGCTCTGGAGGTGGAGCAGCACTGCGCGCCGCGCGCGCGCGATAGTGCGTGCAGTGCCATTTCGATCTGCAGCGGTAGCATGCGTACCTATCACCCTATGACCCTAGCACCTACGGCTGGGGCGACGCACACGGGCGCAGGAGGAGGAGGAGGCAGGACGATGGGATCCTGACCAGTGCTACTAGTGCAGCACGAGCGGCGCCCACTACCGGAGGCAGCGCGCACCGTCGCCGCCGACCGGTTGCTCTCGCGCGCGCGCCTGCATGATGCATTGCATGTACTACTGGCCAGCAGCAACAGCAACAGTGGCCTGCGGGCGGGTTGGCGGGTGACCCACCGTCGCGTCGCGGAAAGATGGCGGCTTTGTGCAGGCGAGTGGAGGTTGAGGTTGCAGATCGCATCGCACATGGGCGACCGACCGAGCCGGCCTGCGTTCGCTCGCGCGAGGTGACTGGCCGAAAGCGGTGGAGATGGAGGTGGAGGTGGAGGGGGAGGGGGACGACAGGCGCAGCGACGATCGTCCGCCGGTACGCGGACGGAAGCGCAGGGCGGCAGGGGTGCTAGTGGGGGCTCCTGCAGCGCGAGTGGTCTGTCGTGCGGTCGAGCCGGCCATCTGCCCGTACAGGTATTCCTAACCTACTCTAGCACAGTGGCGTGTGTATGTGTATATGTATGTGTATGAATATAGATAAAAAATAACAAAATACGGGTCAAACCTGTTCGCGAAAAAAATAAAAAATAACTAATTATATTAATTTGCATAGAAATCACGAGACAAATTTTTAAGTCTAATTAATTTATAATTAACCATAATTGCTACAATAACACATATGTGCTAACGAGGGATTAATTAGGCTTAATAAATTCTTCTCGTGGTTTCCAGACGAGTTATATAATTAATTTTTAATTAGTATCCGAACGTACCTTTCAATATCTCACGAAATATCTGATGTGACATCTAAAAACTTTTCACCCACAAACAAACTACAAGACCCATGATATCATGCAGTGGTAGTGGCAAACTGGCAATGCGGTACTCATCACACAGTTAAAAAAAGGTTATTTAGAGTTTCGTTGGAGTCAAACTCTTAATTTTAACTAAACGTTGTTTAGAGTCTAGATCATTTTTTTTTCTTAAATTCAACTAAATTTGTAGCAAATTTCAATAATCTCTAAATAAATTTATAATAGAAACATTCCAACGATTAACCTAATAATAATCATCGTACATCACAAACATTAATAATCCGATGCATATATTTGGTCAAAGTTAAAGATGTGAAACTAAACAAGGCTTTATTAGCAAGAAAGAATCATTGAACCCATCCTTCCGTTTTTATAATACCATTTGTTTTTTTAAAAAATGGGCCCAACCCAGTCATCACCATGTCTAGCTAGTAGATC
>Ga0182004_10002825_pt1 | contig 13655 bp, 12 predicted proteins | sample Sormic07211540_1_FD_120479 | JGI IMG/M metagenome (GOLD analysis project Ga0182004, IMG submission 120479) | Endophyte microbial communities from Sorghum bicolor roots, Mead, Nebraska, USA - 072115-40_1 MetaG | ecosystem: Host-associated > Plants > Roots > Unclassified | place: USA: Nebraska...
AGAAAGGAGTTTGGAAGGAATTCAAAGGAGTTTGAGACGTACTCCAATAGAAAGGTTGAGAAGGGATTCGCTTCGCCTTTGAGATAGGCTCAACGGAGATTCGGGAAGACTTTGCTACAGATTGTGCACTCCAAAAGAAACTCAAAACCATAAACAAGACCCAACTTAAGACGACTCACGAACAAGAGCACTCGTCTACAAACAATTCTAAATGAATGCGACGTTTTGTTAGCGGGTTAAGATCGAGTTAGACCTAAAAACTATATGCTTCATACGACTATAGGAAAAATTTTAAAAAGCTCGTATTTTTGGTTTACGTAAAAAATCTGGGATGTTACATAGTACATGTTCCAACATTTCCTACATCACTGTCTCAAGGTGTGCCATCACAAACTAATAGCATCTGCAACATTTGCCGTAGAACGATTCCCAGGGTGCTCAATGCTGGACCATGGCGTGCTGTGAAGCCCCATCTTGACAAGGGTGCTTGTTTCTGCACCTAGTGATATAAATATGCCATCGTTATTTTTTAGAGAGAAAGTTGGAGGGATAAATATTTCTATTACAAGTAGGGCCCATCTTAGTTTAGACTATGAGTTCAAATAGGTTGGAGCAATTTAGCCCATAGCATTACTACACATCCTGTGAAATCAAGCAGAGGCTGAACTGGTTGTGTGCTGGGTTCTTCTCTTCTTCTACCTTGGTCCAAGGAGTGAAGTAGAGGTGGTAAGCAAGTTGCTTACCTGTTGTGGTTGTGCAGGGACCAACACTAATGCTACATTGGTTCAAAAGTTGGGAAACTCTGAACTTTTGAACACTCACTGCAGAAGTTTCAGCGTGGGCTGTGAGAGCAATTAGCCTCGGGATTACATGATTGATTAAGAGGTACAGGGGTACATTATATAGGCAAGGATCCCTAAGGGTTTATAGAAACACCCAATCAACGTTGATCCTTGCCTTATCAATCTATCTTAATCCCTAAGGTGCTTAACCGCACCGGCCCATTACAGCCCATTAGGGCGCCTATTGCTAACACTCCCCCACAGTCGAAACGTCAGCCACTTTGCATGTTTAGACTGGACCTAAACTCCGTGAACACTGAGGTAGGCAGTCCCTTGGTGAAGATATCATCATACTACATGGTGGTGGGAACATGCTGGTAGGACACTCTCTCGAACGAAGTGAAGATCAATCTTGATGTGCTTGGTGCGCTGATGTTGCACCGGATTGGAGGTCATGTAGACAGCACTGATGTTGTCACAGTACATCAGTGTGGCGCGCCGAAGAGGGGCATGTAGCTCCAAGAGAACCTGACGCAGCCAGGTCGCCTCTGCAACTCCATTAGCCACTGCGCGATACTCGGCTTCAGCACTTGATCTTGAAACTGTATTTTGACGCTTGGAGGACCAGGAAACAAGATTGTCACCGAGGAACACTGCATAACCTGAGGTGGATCGGCGAGTGTCGGGACACCAGCTGATTCTAATCAGCGTTGTTATAGACAACAAGATCAGTCGAAGTAGACGGTCGCAGCAGGAGACCGAGGTGAAGTGTGCCCCGAACATAGCGAAGAATCCACTTCAGAGCAGCAAGGTGAGGCTCTCAAGGGTCATGCATGTGGAGGTAGACCTGCTGAACAACATATGCAATGTCTGGGCGAGTGAATGTCAAGTACTGAAGAGCTCCAGCAAGACTACGGAAGTCTGTAGCATCAGACACAGGGGCCCCTTCAGCTGCAACAACCTTGGAGTTAGTGTCAACTGGTGTAGAGCACGGCTTGCACTCAGTCATTCTGGCATGATCTAAGATATCCAGCATGTACTGTCGCTATGAAAGGAGGAGTCCATCATCACGTCGCTGAACATGCATATCAAGGAAGTGATGAAGTTCACCAAGATCTTTCATGGCGAACTCCCGCTGGAGTGCTGAGATAATCCGCCGAAGAAATCTGAGGACGAGGCTGTGAGGACAATATCATCGACATAGAGCAACAGGTAGGCTGTGTCGGATTCGCGCTGGTAGATGAAGAGTGAGGTGTCTGACTTGGCTTCAACAAACCCAATAGACAGCAAGTAGGAGGCCATCCGGCTGTACCAAGCACAAGGGGCCTGCCTCAGGCCATAGGGGGACTTCTTCAAAAGGCATACAAAATCCAGATGAGCTGAATCTTTGAACCCGGACGGTTGCTGGCAGTAAACTGTCTCAGTCAAGTTGCCATGAAGAATGGGCCAGTGGCGTGTGAGCGCTAAGGTGAGCACCGTGTGAACAGTAGCGGGCTTCACCACAGGACTGAAAGTCTCATCAAAGTCCACACCAGGCCGCTAGGTAAAACCACGAAGAACCCAACGTGCCTTGTACCGCTCGAGGGAGCCATCAGACTGAAGCTTGTACTTGAAGATCCACTTCCTAGTGACAACATTGGCCCGAGGCGGGCGATGCACAAGGTCCCAGGTGTGATTCTGAAGAAGAGCATTGTGTTCTTCCTCCATAGCTGGTCGCCAATGGGGATCAGCAAGAGCGCTACGGAAGGTCTTCGGCACCGGAGAGAGAGGCACGACGTGGTAGATAGAGGGCATCCTGTAGCCGCTCTTCGACCGAGTGCCCATGGAGTGCTGGATGGTCACCGGAGGGACTGCAACCGCACCCTTTGGCAGCGGGGCTGCTGGAGCAGCAGCAAGGGCGGGGGCGATCGGTGCAGCAGGAGCAGCCGGGGCGGCCACCAGCGGCTCACGTGGTCGATGCTCGTAGACGTGGTGAGCTCCAGGGCTGCGCGTGGCGCGGAAGAGGGTGGCCCTGACACCCACAGCACAGGAGGGATGTAGAGCGCGGGCGTCGGGGGGTCCTCAGCATCCTCGGAGGGCACCTCAAGCACCCTTATCCTCATCTTACCAACTTAATTTGCATCCCTCTTGATAGTGCGGCGTTTCCTATAACTCAAACAAAGAATAAAACTATGTAGCCACTGGAGTCGAAACGTCGCTCATTCATTGAAAATTTGGGGGTGCTGTGATTCACCAAATGTTTTCGTTTAATTCCATCAATAAACTAACACCTGTAGATTATACTTGATAAACATGTTAGTTCCCAATTTGATTGTCTTTAATTATCAAAACCCACATCGGGGGCGAATGCACTTACAAACGTCGAGGACAGTGGTGACGTGGTTCCGGATGTTGCTGACGGCGACAGCCTGGGAGTGGAGTTGTAGCAGAGCCACAGCTTCATGATGAAGCATGGCGGCGCGGAGATCAGGTGGTGGGCCGTCGAACGATGCAGAGGCACCACCTGGCAGAGCCTCTGACGACGAAGGAGCCACGGCGGCGGCGGCGGCCGCCCACTTCAGGGCTGCGCGTGCGAGGGCGTTCGAGGTGCGCTTGGCCGCGTCGTCGCGCTCCTGGGCCGCGGCCTCGGCCTCCTGCTCGGCCTCGAGTGCACGGGCCAGGGCGTCGTCGCAAGCAGCTGCGCGGTCGCGCTCCACTTTCTGTGCGGCGGCGGCGGCAGTGTTGGCCTGCTCCTTGGCGATCCGTTGGGCGACCTCGTCATCTTGAACGGAAATAGAGGAGTCGTGGTTGTCCTGCCCGTCGTTAGGAGTGGTGGGCGACATGGCAGGCGGGCGCGACACAGTAGGGCGGGCGCGCGGGATGGGGAAGAAGCGCTGCGCGGTGAGAGGCCGGCGCGGCTAGAGGCCAGCGCGCATGATGTAGCGGAAGCTGACCTAACCTAGGTGTGATACCATGAGAGCAATTAGCCTCGGGATTATTGATTAAGAGGTACAGGGGTACATTATATAGGCAAGGATCCCTAAGGGTTTATAGAAACACCCAACCAATGGTGATCCTTGCCTTATCAATCTATCTTAATCCCTAAGGTGCTTAACCGCACCGGCCCATTACAGCCCATTAGGGCGCCTATTGTTAACAGGCTGAAACTTTGAACTCTGAATGTTGGTGGCAAAATGAGCTGCCTTTGCTTGATGTATTGCATACATATTTATACACATATCTAGTACCTCTATACAGGTACATAGATCATGGCTGGTATAGTCCTACCTACTCCTAGTACAACACTATTGCTGATGTACCTTCTACCAACTAATGGCTACAGTAGTGGCCTATTGCCATACTCTAAAAGTACCAGAACCGATCAGCTGATTGCTGATCATCTACAGTTCTTGACTGTACCAGGAAAGCAAAACAATTGCAATTGGATCAGCAGATTATGTCTTACAATTACTAGGTGATATGTCTTTGCTTAGTAATTTCTAGTAGAAAACCTATATGTTGTAGCTGTTGTAACTGGCGGGGCGAGTGTCCCTTCCTTCCTAGTCTTATCTAAATGCTGAGAATTTGGAATCTAAAGAATTATAACACTGAACATCAACCTCTGACCATAATGTCATTAATGGAATATAGGTTGAGCTTTTGTTTGGATCGTCTGACAAGTTATTAGCCAGAGCGAAAAATTAGCCAACTAACTTTTTCTTTAGGAGAACAGGAGGGGTTGCCCCCTACTAGAATTTATTAGAACAAAAGAGGACCCGGGGTCTTACAACATCTTATGAAACAGAAAAGGAGAGAAAAAAGATTAGACAATTTCCAGGTAAATATTAGCATGTATATGTTTGGATTCCCAGCTAATAGGTGCATATGTCCCTAGCAATGAACTATTAGACCAATCACAGGGCCCAACCCAATGGCAGCAGCAAGCCGGCAACCCCCTCACAGCATCAGCATTCGTCCGTCATGGATGTCCCTAGCAATGAACTATTAGACCAATCACAGGGCCCAACCCAATGGCAGCAGCAAGCCGGCAACCCCCTCACAGCATCAGCATTTGTCCGTCATGGATGTCCCTAGCAATGAACTATTAGACCAATCACAGGGCCCAACCCAATGGCAGCAGCAAGCCGGCAACCCCCTCACAGCATCAGCATTCGTCCGTCATGGGCAGGAACACACAACTACACATCCCGTGAAATCAAGCAGTCTGATCTCAGCTTTTCCGCCGCTCTGCTACTTCAAATAGGCACACAGGGAGTAGCTACCAGTGAAGGTCGCAACGAGGCAGCAAGGCCAAACCTAGCTGGCTGGTACAATCCTATCCCTCATGTGCCCAGAAGGCAGGTATGCACCTAGGAGTACAAACAAAGATCCATTGCAAGATTTCTTCAAAATCTAGTCGAAACCACATGATTTCATCCACACATTCGCCTGTCCGACACTTATTTATTTTATTTTTTTTCCTCTATTGTTCACGACTCCTGATTCGCAAAGACCACAGCTCTTCATTGCTACCTCTTCTTCTGTACATCAGAGCTAACACAGACAAGCTCGGCATGTCATGCTGTTCTTTAGAATTTTACATAGACTGATTAAGCCCTCTCATCATAGGCAGTGTGCCTGCTGGATCTATGCTTGAGCAGTGGCTGTTGGGCTGGCAGCGGACATGCTCTCCAGGTACCTCTCGACGACATCCAGGCCGCAGAGCTCCTTGATGATAGGCATCGTCGCCGGCACGTCCATCTGGAACGTGATGGTGGAGTTTGCTGGACCAGTGCAAACCGAGAATTCCTTCCTGGCGGCCCTGATGGCCTCCCTCATTGCACAGTGAACTGAGGAAGCTAGAAGAAGCGGAGGCTCGCCCGATGCTGCAAACAAAGATCCGAAGCACATTATGTCACAGTTGCAGGCAGCAATTGTCGGTGAGTTCAAATTGCAGCTAACACAATCTGTGGTAATGTGTGAGGGATTGAATTATGAGAAAGGGATCACCTTTGGAAGAGAGGACACGCTTCTGGTCATGGGCGCTGTTGATCAGCTCAACATTGAACTGCTTTGGGATGGTGTCGACCGTGGGGATCTTGTATGTCCATGTACCATCGTGGATAACCAACCCGTCAGAGTTGGTTGCGTAGTCCTCGTTTGTGAAGAAGCCTACTCCTTGGATGAATGCACCTTCCACCTGTGTTAATGATGGATAATGTTTAGAGGAGCAGCATATTTCTTTTGAAGTGATCAGCAGGTGCACTTTTTATTTTGGGGCTGACCTGGCCCAAATCGACAGCAGGGTTCAAGCTTTGCCCGCAATCGTAGACAAGGTCACTCCTTAGAATTGTTGTGGCTCCTGTCAGGACATCAATTTCCACCTGTGATGAAATTTCCAATCATGTGTCAGCATTCGCAGGACTGAAGCTGCAGCCTCCAACAATTTGGCTTGCTAACTGCGCTTGTTGTGCTTTTCATGCAATTTGGATAAGGGGTACCTCACTAATGCCAGCTCCGTAGTTCAAATAGCTTGTGAAAGTTGGATCAGGGGTCCAGTATGCATGTGCTGATAAGTTCACACTCGCCATACTTGCCTGCAAATGAGTGACAAAATGACATGACCAATTGAAATACTGAAAAATATTGTGTTCCTCAGAATCACTAAATTGCTACTGCTATTGCTTGTCGTTTGTTAATGTCTCAAAGGAAGGAGACAAGAATTTAAAATTTTTGTTTTGTTGGCATGGTTGTGAGAAAATTAGAATTTACAAGCTTATCCTCGCCTGAGCAATCAAGGCACTCCATTCCACTGTGCCAGCCTTAGCCTCCAGATTCTCCTTGATTGGCTTTAGTCTCTCGACTAGTGCAACACATGACTGTCGAACCGCTTCACAGCTAGTTTCAGAAGTGGTGCTCCCACCGGTGAACCCTCCCTGGATCATGCTCAATGTATCGGCCTGAATGACGCGAACCTTGTCTAGTAGGCTTTCACCACCGTCAGGACACAGCTCTCCCAATCCAAATGCTGTCATCTGCTGCACTTTTGTCCACAACCCTTGGCCTATCTCAACCCCTCCGACCTCAACAGCAATGGAACCATCATTCATGATAGACACCTTGCCTGGAGTTGGCCGAAGCCTAACCTCATATGTAATTGGCACACAAGAAATGCCACGCTTCTTCCACTTGTTGCTTCTATTGAAGTGCTCCACCATTTCAGCTCGGCGCTGGTATTCTGGAGAGGAGGCCAGCTTATCAAACATGGTAACTAGGCTGTAGGTAGAAGCTTCACCTGCGGTATCTCCGTAGAACACCACAAGGCTCTCGAAGTCATGAAGGTTCTTCCTCCTTATGGTGTTAGTGTCAACTGAAAGTGCCGAGGCAACATGCTCAATGATGGCTTCAGCGATGAAAGAGCCCTGCACATCTCCAGGCCCCCTCATTGCTGATTTTGATGAGACATTTGTTTTGCAGACCTTGGTGTCAAATGCAAGATTGCCCCAGTTGTACTTTTTGAGAGAACCTATGATAGCAAGTGGCATCATTGGGCTCACATCAGGCGATATTCCAGCATTGATCCCAAGATCAATGTGCAAGGCTGTGATCTTGCCATCTGACTTGAACCCAACAGAGTACTTCACCTTCATAGGATGTCGACCGCCTGCCATTATCATGTCTGTCTTGCGATCAAGGTACATCCGAACTGGACGCTGTAGCTTGAATGCGGCAACCGCACATGCACATGCAACCTGACAGAGGAAATTCAGTCATCTGTAACACATTTTTTCTCAACATTGTGAATATTAGTTTGATGTACATTGGTAACTGAAAATAGAAAAGTTCAGAATAAGCTCTAGTTATTTAGGACTTACATGTATTGCTTTCATTGCCTTTCCACCAAAGCCTCCTCCAACTCTTCTGGTGATGAGGCGGACATTGTGAAATGGAATGCCAAGGCACTTTGCAACCACATTTTGCGTGACCTCAGGAATTTGTGTTGAACAATAGATGGTTATGCAGTTATCTTCATCAGGAATAGCTAGCGCCACTTGTGTCTCCATGTAGAAATAATATTGGGATTCCAGTTTTACCTGCAGAAACAAAAATGCCAAGCATGAGTTGTTTGCCTTTGTGGGAAAGTCAAGTATACATCCTCTTTAAACATTACAAAGTATGTACCTCCGCTGATAGAATCTTGTGATCAGCTTCAGACATCCCTTGGTTGTAATCACCAACTGGCGTAGGAGCTAAAAATGGGGGGGTTTGGAAGTAGCTGTTTCGTTGGATTGCATCTTCTATTGTCAGAATTGGTGGCTGCAGATTTTCTGTGCTATACTCAATAACGGCTTGCTTTGCTGCCATGTAGGCATACTTCTGTGTTTCAGCAATCTGATTGATTGTAAAATCAACATGATGCAGTAAGGTTGGATAGACATAAACATATAAATGATTTTGTGACCAGCAAGGAAAAATCAACATGATGCAGTAAGGAAACATTACCACGACACCAATATTTTGACCAGCAAATTCAGCAACTGGATCTGCAAAAAGTGCTTCTTCTCCCATCCCTGGGAAGCTTGAACCAATATTTTGTCCACCGCTTGGAATATCCTTTGCGGTGATAACGGTAATGACCTTCTGTGAAGCCAAAGATGATTTAAAGTTGATAGCCTTTACATGGGCATGAGGGTGGGTGCTATAGATAAATGCTCCATAGAGGCAATCTTTGGGAGCAGGGATATCATCAACGTACACAGCTTCCCCTGTGTCAGTAAAAGGAATATGGTTAAGGGGTCTTGCGAAGAAACTGCAGGCACTAAAAATGTTTTGGGGTGATGCTTATTGGACAGTTCAGCGATGACTAAAATTAGTGTGGCAGAAATGTACAGGACCATTATTTGGTTTCTTTGTGGAGTATGCTGAAGAAAAAAGTTATGATGATCTTATGAACATGTTTATTTGTGTATTGGAAATAAGATTGTATACCTGAAGCTTGGATCTCTGCCCCTGCTTTCTTAATTGGCTTGCCAACTGGCTTGTACTCATCAGTCAAAAACATTTCTTGTCTCGATCGTATTGGCAAATCATTGCTGTCAAACTTAAGATGCTTCTCCAATGAGTGCTGGATGGCACCATTTGTGGCTCCATTACTATATAACCCATTGGGACCATTAACCTTTTCTGATTCATTCAAGCTGTTGCCAAGGGAAGATAGGAAGGTAAACAAGAAACTGACAGCCAAGCTGATTCTATACTCAGGATGTGTTGTTCCTTCTGATGGTTTAACAGTCCCTTTAAGCAACCGAACAGCTTCAAGTATAACAGACGAGCTCACTGTTTTGCCCTTCAGGTAATCCTCAACCTTCCTAGCTCTAATAGCATGATCAGCTCCATACGCACCGAACGCCAGACATATATCCTCAATGAGATGGTCCCTTGATCCTGCATCCACTGAAGTCCTTGCCAAGAAAGCTGAATTGACATATGAGACAGCATTGCCAAGTGGACGAGGTGCTGCTCGGAAGGTCTCAAAGGTGATGCCATCTGAACTCCAATCGGGGATAAATATGCTCAGCAGCAGGGTCCTAGAATCACATGGAGGCTGCTGCAAGAATTCCTCCAAGGCGAGGCAATGCGTTTTGGAAGCCACCTGGATAGTGACTGTTGTACTTGCAGCTAGTAGTACAGTCACAATGTCGGATGGAAATTGCAATCGTTGCGCCATAATGATGTTTCCACCTATGGTTGCTGTGTTCCGAACAAATGGAGAGGCCACTTTGGTCAGGTGATCTGCAATCTTTTTGAAAACCACATTTCCATCTGATAGCACCTCAATTGCTTTAGAGATGGAGACAACTGATCCAAGCTCAACCCCCTTGCTGCTTCTGTTGATGACTGAAAGCTCTGGGATCTCTTTGATGTCAATGTACTTGTCATAAAGGTCTTGATCCTTATACACCCCAGACCCAGTGTTTGAAGCTACTATCTTCACAGAATTTTCATCGAATGAGTCAGATTGAAACAGTCTGTGAAGCTCGTCAATGCTCTTAGGACGGTACCAGCCATCGTCAGAAACAGGAACTGCAGCACTGTTAACCTGCTCAATCGAGGACTTTATCTCAGATTTGAGAAACTCAGGGAAAGTGCAGACGGCACCACTGTTGTAACCTGGCAGTTTGCTGACATCTGCAGGCTCATCACCCTTCTTCCAGAAGCAGTTGAGGCCCAGGTCCTCAAGATCAACATCGGCTGCGAAGCTCTTGCAAGCGTCGACGATGGGCCTGTACCCAGTGCACCGGCACAGGTTGCCGGAGACAGCCTTCTCCGCCTCCGAGGAAGTGAGCTTGGAGAAGCCGTCAGGCGGGGCTGGTCGATCAGCTGCCTTATCGGCTTTGACAAGCGCAGAGAAGATGGACATGCACATGCCAGGCGTGCAGAAGCCGCACTGGGAGGCATGGAAGCCGGAGAGGCGCTGCTGCACAGGGTGGTAACCATCCTTGGTGTTGCCAATGCCCTCACTGGTGGTCACCGAGCAGCGGTCCACGCTATGGAGCAGCGTCAGGCAGGAGCTCGCTGAGAACTCGGTCACCTCGTCGGTGAACGGGTCGTACTTGGAGACGAGGACAACACATGCACCACAGCCACCTGTCACAACGGTAAAATTGCAAAAACGGCAAAGAGGTTAGTTTCCCTTTTCCCCTAAGCACGCAGAAAATTTGTGCATCATTAGTTCGACATAAAAGAATGCAAGTTGATTAAGGTTGGCACAACTGTTTTGTGCAAAGCGCACACCCTGCAGCTACTGTTCCTGATGCAGGGTGTAAAGGTGCCAATTTGTGGTGGAGCGTCGCAATAAACAATTGAGCCTGACATTTCAAGATCTTGCGTACTGTACTTGATCTACAGAAAACGAAGGGGCAAGAAAAAAAGGTTTGGCCCTATCCTACAGCCTAGAAAGTGGTTCGTAGCAACTTTTCCTGCTTTTTCTGGTGTGTGCTGAATTCTGATGATATATATGACGAAGACCTGAAGAGCAGGGATTGGATTAGCAGTTGCCTGCCGAAAACAGAGTGTGGTCTGTGACTGTATGTTTAGTTTCTTTGTCTGTTCTTGGGTGTTTTGGCAAAGATAGCAAGCTAGATGCCTGGGACTGGGAAGCTCTTCAGTTCTTGGTCGTCTTGGATTCTCGGTCTTTTCTGGCGAACACTGTGATCTCGTTGTTGTTGTTGCTGTTACTGAATTTTATCCTATCAGAGAGAGAATTGTATGAATTTGCACTGGGATGTCCCGTGGCTTTCTATGGCTCTCAGCTTCTTGGCACGTCCGCCGTGAGACGGCTCTGACGTCCCAAGAAAACTGGGGATGAAAACGAGAAAATCGAAGGCAGCCAAGCCAGGAAGAACAGGGACGCAAGGGACCCATGCATGAGAAGAACCAGGAAGCTAAATCTGGTGCTGGTGAAAAATACGGTGAAGCCTACACGTACGTGTGCGAGAATTCCCTCTCCACCTATTCTCTACTACTACGAAGACACACAGAGGCTAGGAAATGAACTCTCATGTATGGACATGCTTAGTATACCTTCACCACCACCAAAAACTCGGTTAGGAAATCGCTTTCAAGTAGCTACGTGCTACCGTTCGATCGTGCGTGTTGTCGTGATGTTCAGATGAAGATTCTCTAGCAACCAAGCTAGGAGCTCAGCTGCGAATTAACCCATATACAAGGATGCATGCGCATGGTGACGGCGGGCACGTACCTTCGCCGCAGCCGAGCTTGGGGCCCCTGACGGGCGTCTGTGTGCGCAGGAACTCCAGCAGCGTCGTCGACGGGTCCGCGCCGGCGGCCTCGTACCGCTTGCCGTTCACGGCCAGCACCACCGCCGCCGCCGCCTTCCCCATCTCCAGCAGCCTTCTTCTTGACGACTAGCTCGAGTTGCCTAGCTCCACTCCGGCCACCTCGCGCCCCACTCCCGGACGACGACTGCACCGAGAGAGCCGGAGGAGGCACTCACAGTCACAGCCGGCACGAGCCCGCCTATCGTCTGCTATTATACACGGAGCGGCGGGTGATCCAGCGCTCGCCGGGGTCGTGTGGGTGATGCACGCGCTGACGCCGGGCGGTGGAAAGCGATCGGCGCGAGCCTGGAGGGGCCTCTAAGTCGTCTCTGGCTACGCACTGTGCAGGTCTAGGACACTAGTATATATCAGTACGTGTGATGGATACCGTATCCACCGGTCATGCACGCACATGTACAGAACTCTATTCTGGTAGCTGTGGTAGTCGTGGGTACGAGTTAACCAGTGCCACTATAGTGTGTGGTCTATAGTGGCACTGGTTATTAACTGGTACCACAGCCTTGTCAGCTTCCAGCTTAATTTGTACAAGCAGAGATACATATGGCCACATGGATTCGTGTGTTCGGAATTGGGTGGCGAGAGGACTCTCTGCACGGGGCAGGTGTCGCCGTGTACTAGTGTGTGTACAAGCGCCCCTTGTTTCAAAGAGAGGAGGACGGGTTATTCACATTTAATTTGATGGTCAGAGGCGAAGCCAATAAATAGAGCTGGGGTTATAGTTAAAGCAGCCAGTAGAAAACCGAAATAACTAGTTATAGTAAGCATGAAGGGGTTAAATTCCATTTTTTTTACTACACTACATAATGTTGGTAAAGCACTTACCTAAGTTTAAGTTTTAAGTTATGGAAAATTCATAATTCATTGGTCTATTTCTCAACCTTTCTGACTTGCTCCTACGGAACCAAGGTCGAAAGGATTGAAAAAGTCAGTCATTCACAACCACTAATGAAGGATTCCTCGAAATGCAACAGGTGAACAGCCGGCAGGCAGAGCTAGGCCACAGCGCCACACTGGCACGGATGGTTTGCTAACAACAATTTCGGCATGCCGGCTACAACCTGAGTTCTCCGTGGCACGTCATGTGCATGTATGCATGGATGGCACCCGGACCCGGCCGCCTAGTTGCTCGCGAAGTCAAAATATTCGATATGATCCATCAAGGCGAGAGCGACTATATATATTATCTGTTTCCTCCTTGTTCGTCGGGTGAATGATCAACCGCCGGCTGGAAGAAGCCATTGCTTTCTGCTGGAGTTTTCTGGTTAGTAGCTACGGCATATTGCGTCGAGACTCGAGACTCTAGCATAGAGTCTAAAGTTATTTATTATCTTGAATAATGTGGACTTGGAGTCTAAATAAGACTTGAAGTCTTATTTTTTCTATCTCTTTCTTCAATAAATATGCTGCCACATCAGCAAAATATCATAAATAATATGTAATTAAGTGTCTTGGACTCTGTGATAGAGTCTTGCATTGTGAGTGCTCCTAACAAACAAACAAAGCAAACACATGATGACAAATAATAAAGATATAAATATAGTCGATGAAGACGTCGTTAAGCAAAGTACCACTCCTGTAACTCGATAGCAACCGGCACTATATATATGCATCGATCGTCTTGCCCCACCCAGCACTCGATCGCGGCCGGGATGCACGCGCATGTAGTAACCTTAACAAGAGCTAGAGGTATACTAAGAATCTAGCTAGGATGGTGATGTGAGCGCGCCAAGAAATTAAATAGCGATCTTTAAAGTCTGTTTGCTTATTAGTCGATCAGTCATTCAGTGATATTTTTTTATTAGCTAAACAAACAGGCTGACGCCAGCGCGCACTGCTAACCTTCCGGCTCCTTCCTTGATCGGCCATCAAGGCCTTGTTTAGATTGCTGACGAAAATTTTTTAGGTGTCGCATCGGATGTGTCGGAAGGATGTCGGGAGGGGTTTTTAGAAACTAATAAAAAAACAAATTACATAGCTCGTCAGGAAACTGCAAGACAAATCTATTAAGCATAATTAATCTATCATTAGCACA
>Ga0182004_10002826_pt1 | contig 13654 bp, 9 predicted proteins | sample Sormic07211540_1_FD_120479 | JGI IMG/M metagenome (GOLD analysis project Ga0182004, IMG submission 120479) | Endophyte microbial communities from Sorghum bicolor roots, Mead, Nebraska, USA - 072115-40_1 MetaG | ecosystem: Host-associated > Plants > Roots > Unclassified | place: USA: Nebraska...
GCAGAAAGGGTGGTGACTAAAGTGGCGACGATGGAGCAACATAATATGAAAGGAAAGAGAATGAAGAATATGAGGCTATGACGCAATGATAGTAGGGCCTTGTTTACTTCCGAAAAGTGAAAATTTTTCGGAACTGTAGCACTTTCGTTTGTTTGTGATAAATATTATCCAATCATAGACTAACTAGAATCAAAAGATCCGTCTCGTGATTTACAGCTAAACAGTGTAATTAGTTTTTGTTTTCATCTATATTTAATGTTTCATGCATGTGCCACAAAATTCGATGTGACAGGGAATCTTGAAAACTTTTTGGTTTTTATGATGAGAGTTGAGACGAAGCTTGAGAAAAACGAAGAGCGTGGATTGTAAAGTCATACGTCACTCCTTTCCTAACACTTTAGGAATAAGACCCCGTAACCTGATTTATATAATTTTTTTTAACAAATATTTAAACTATATTCATCAATTTTTGTAATGTATATAATACCAAACAAGAAGGGAAAAAAATCTAAGTGCGACGAACACGAGAGGAAGTTGAACTAGTTGCTGAGCCGAAGAAGCAAAAATCCTATCAATATAGCCACAGAACGACATTATTGTCTTGCGCGTCCACCCCTGCGCTTTTCAGTAGCTTGGGTTTGGATTCGGACTTCCTGAGCTCCGCCGATTCCTTCCTCCTTCACCTCCTGTCCTCCCCCAGCCGCCGCCGCCGCCGCTGCCTCATCTCATCCCCATCGCCCACCCCCCGCTCCGTCCCCCGGGGATCGTCGATGGCGGCGCCGGCGATATGGCAGCCGCAGGAGCAGGGGCTCCACGAGATCTGCACCCTCCTGGAGGCGCACATCTCCCCCAACTCCGACCAGGCCCGCATCTGGCAGCAGCTGCAGCAGTACAGCCAGTTCCCCGACTTCAACAACTACCTAGTCTTCATCCTGGCCCGCGGAGAGGTGAGCCTTCCTTTCCTCCTAGTGTCACCTTCACCTCAATCGCTCGCTGGCTTATTCCGATCGCCACGCCGTCAGCAAAGCCTAGGGTTTTCTCCGATGCTACTAGAGATTTGAAGCTTGTTGTTTGACTCCATAGACTCCTAGCCCTAGGTCGCCACTGGAGTTTAGCGCTTGGATCGCACGTTCTAACCTCTAATCCAAATCGATATTGATATCCTGGTGTTTTAGTGGAAATGATAACGTACGTTGTGTGTATGTGTACACAAAGGCGGAAAACATGCGCTGGCAATCAAGCTAAAATTTCAGTGCCAACGTAAGGCTACCTATATATGTAGCATTTCAGTTTCATTCGGTGGTAATTTGAATTGTCGTGTTGTGGCGTCGGAGGTTCAAGTAGGGCTTAGCCTACGTGGATATGTGCCGATGCACAGTAAGAGATGAGAGCTTGTTTCCATGTTAATCTTTTATGTCTGTCCTACATGCCGCTGCATCATCGCTTATTGTGGTAATGATTTCTCAAATTGCCCAGAATATTTAAACTGCAAATCATGTGACATTTTTAAAATCCTCGAGCAGTCATGTGTGCATGCCAAAATCTTGCTCAGATGGCTAGTTATTTGGCCTACTTGAGTTCTAGTAGTGTTTGAGTGTCGATCGGTGATGCTCCCATGGAGATCTAAGTAACCACTGGAGGTGAGTGGCCGCTTGCTCCCACTATCTAAAACATTTTCCTTGTAACTTACTTAGAGATACAGATGACAGGAAATATCTATACTTTTATGCTTTGAGGGGTTGGAGGGAGACCACAGCAGAAACCATATGGTTGCGTTGGCGTGATCTAAACTCTGGAATGATGACGAAAAAAAAACACATTCAAAGTGACTGCTACTTACTTTAACTTTCTGCCCACGGTTTGTATTTTGGTTATTACCGAATTTAGTTTCACGTGTGATCGGCAAAAATAAGAAACAGTGATAAACAATGAATTGAATCAATGAGGGTGTCAATTAATCATGGAGTTAATGTGGGATGAAAATTGTGGATTGTGTGCTTCCCTTGTGTTCTTTTCCACACTTATTCGTTCTAAAACCTTTTCGACATTGGGATGTCTTTTACAGGTAGACATGCATGTAGATGTAGTTCATAAATTATCAAACTTGTTATGGAGCAAAAGTCTCTTTTGATGACTATGCTTGTAGGTCCAGATATTTTTTCTTCGGCATATCTGACATCTGGTGTTTGTACCAGGGGAAATCTATTGAAGTTAGACAGGCAGCTGGTCTACTACTGAAAAACAATTTGCGAACGACTTTCAGTTCCATGCCACCTCCGTTCCAGCATTATGTTAAGTCTGAGCTGTTACCATGTATAGGGGCAACCAATAGGGCAATTAGATCCACAGTTGGAACAGTGATCAGTGTACTTTTCCAAATTGTACGAGTTGCTGGATGGATCGAGTTATTTCAGGCACTCCATAAGTGTTTGGATAGTAATGACCTGGATCACATGGAAGGTGCCATGGATGCGATATACAAGGTAATGTGCACTCCTGTCATACTAGGGGTTCCATGCATTAAACCAGCATGATGTAGTGTATCTTACAATTTGCGTTCTCAAAATCTCTTTCTGATGACAGATCTGTGAGGATGTCCCTGAAGAGCTCGATGTTGATGTTCCTGGTTTGTCTGAACGACCGATCAATGTGTTTATGCCGAGAATACTGCAGGTCTATATCCAACATCCAGAAATAGCCATTACATACCTACGCGATTGACACTTTGACATCCTCTCTGTAAATGGTCATATTTATGTCTTCATACACCAATTGCCTATAATTCAGCTATGCATGCATTTGTGGTAGCATGTAGATGCTTGAACAGTCTGATTTAACATATTTATGGGGTTTCATTCTGATACATGCTGATTTTCTTTTTCTTCCTTCAGTTTTTCCAGTCACCACATCCAACTTTGAGAAAACTATCGTTGGGTTGCGTAAATCAGTACATAGTAGTGATGCCATCGGTAAGAGTCCTAACCCCATCTTCAGCTTATCTTTCTCAACGCTCTTGACTCACTGTTAGATTTTCACAGGCACTCTACATGTCTATGGATCAGTACATTCAGGGATTATTCAACCTTGCAAAGGATGCTTCAGCAGATGTTCGGAAACTGGTATTCACCATAGATAATTACTTATCGTACTAACTTATTTGTTATAATGAAATTGCACATTGTGGTGTGCTACTTATTTGCAAGAGAATAAGATTCAAATGCATACAAATGTAATTATTTCATAATTAAAGCAGGATTTATTTATTTTCTAGGCTTATAGCTGATTTGTCAGCAAGCAAAATGCCAGTAATGATTGTTCAATGGAACATATCAACTTGCTAATTTTCCTTGTTTATTTGATAGGTTTGTTCAGCCTGGGTTCAGCTCATTGAAGTTCGCCCATCAATTCTGGAGGTGTGTTATGTTTGCTGTCTATTAGACTTTTTTCCTGCTCTCACCTAATATGTATTAGTGATGCAATGTAACTATGCTCCAAACTTCTCCATTTTCCTATTTTCCCACAATTTTTCTGATGATGTACACAATTTTTGCCTTGACTCGAATTAGTTTGCCTTTGACATACTGGATCTGACATTGGATATTGAAACTGCAGCCACATCTTAAAAATGTTACTGAATTGATCCTGCAAGCTAATAAAGATTCAGATGATGAAGTCGCCCTGGAAGCTTGCGAGTTCTGGTATGTTTTCAGTGAGTGAGTGTAATGAGGGCTGCACAAAGAATGCACCAATCCTTTAAAAAAATATAGAATACCCCTAGTAATATAAATTAACTATCTGAATCTGAGTTATATTGGTAGTACTAATGGGGCACATACTGTGATGGACACTTTTACAACAATTTAATTAACTGTTGGTTCTAACTTATGAAGTTCACAAATTGTTTTTGCTCAAATCCAAAACTAAGTCTGAATAACTAACTATATTGCTAGGAATCGGAAGCCTATTATTCTCACTTTTAAACTGTTAAATATTTCAGGTCTGCATACTGTGATGTGAGTATGCCACCTGAAGGTTTACGGGAGTTCTTGCCACGCTTAATCCCGGTATATGTCTTTCTTGTACTCCAAATTAGTGCAGCTGTATCCTTGGCGCTGGATATAATTTCTTACATTCCAATTTTTTCCTAGACTTTGTTGTCGAACATGGTATATGCGGATGATGATGAGTCTCTTGATGATGCTGAGGTGTGGTAAACTTTTAATATCTTTCATGTTTGATCCAGTGGGTCATCAGTGTCAAATCTTATTCTGATAAATATTATTTATACATTTTATTTCAGGAAGATGAATCCTTTCCAGACAGGGACCAGGTTGGTTTTATTCTTTTTGAGCAATATTCATAACCAATAATGGCCTAATTTTATGAATGGCTCCATCTGTGGCCATCCATCGTAGCGGTTAGTCCTGCGTCGGCAGAATGAAGTGATCACATTATAGCTTTAGCTCATTTCAGGACTATCAGTGAGATCTAATTTTTGGGCGGGGGTGGATTGGTGCATCAGCAATGCATTGACCAAGCTGATTCTATTTCAGGATTTCTTTTTTGTTTTGCTGTATTTTACCTAATAACTGTTGGCTAGCTTTGTCACTCATGTGTGTATCACCACACCTCTCACTCACACACACATGCTGGAGGTTGAAGTAGAGGAGGTCAGAGCACGCACACACATGAACATACATGCGTGAATGAGCTGCTGAACTACTCTGGCTGCAGCTAGCCACTTCCTTCATATAGAAGCAAAGATTACTGAAGTCAAACTAAGGGCCATACTGATACTGCCCACTAATTACTGTAGCCATATTATGTACTATATGTCACTATAGCCATACACCCAACTACTGCTGTCCCATTGACAGGAAAGGGAGAGAGCAGTCACTATTCCTATGCTCCTGTGACAAAAGAAAGATGTGAGAGCAGTAGATTATCTAACAACAACAGGAAAGCTTAACCTTGCAGCCGTATACTACTGAATTGTAGACACACATTGCATATTGCAGCTTTGTCTGTAGTTAATTCTTTTGGAAGTCAGTTAACACTAGCAATATAAAGAATAATGTGAGCCTCTTCCAACATTTATGTACACAATGTGTAACAGGATTTGAAGCCCCGCTTCCATGCCTCTCGATTGCATGGATCAGAAACTGGAGATGACGATGTGAGTTTAGAATTTGTTTTTGTTAAGCCATTTGGTTTTGATGGCTTTTGCCATCCCTTTACTACCTCATCTATGTAAAGTGTTCAAAAAATTACTGGTGATTCGAACAGGATGATGATGCTGTAAATGTCTGGAACCTGCGGAAGTGTAGTGCTGCTGGGTTGGATGTTCTCTCTAATGTGTTTGGTGACAGCATCCTTCCAACTTTAATGCCATTGATTGAGGTAACTTGTACTTCTGATAGTTTAGTAGTGGTGCTTTTTGTTGAAAAAGTTTCTCAAATGGCCTGAACTCTAGCTTTTGCATGTCTCATGGAAAAGCATTGTGGGTTTATGATTTCCTTATTATAGCCCTATTGTTCAGGCTCTGTGTTTAGTTGAAAACAATGTGTAACTCCTCAATAGGCACTGAAAATTGTTATTGTTAGTACTAGTCGAATAGCATGACTTGAAAAAACCCTAAAAGCCATTCCTGAAGTTGCGTAGTCATCAAAAGTGCAAAAGTAATTCATAATGTAAAACTATTATTGCAAGGTTTCTTCAGAACATATTTCCTGATTATTTATGGTTGGATCTGTCCAAGTGTATATGCCTTTTGGCTGCCTTTGTGTTACTGTTAGTATGTGCTGCTCTTAACCTTTCATCTTTTGGTTAAATATAATCTGCAGCAAAACTTGGCCCGAACAGATGATGATTCTTGGAAGGAGAGGGAAACTGCTGTTTTGTGTCTAGGCGCTATAGCAGAGGGGTGCATTAGTGGTCTATACCCGCACCTTCCTCAGGTAATTTTAATGAGTAATGGATAATTGTGGCTATGTTCATATGCGCTGCAAGAATAGTAGTCAAATATATTTTCTTTTCTATAAATGATTAAATATCTCATTGTGGTAGATGAGTATGTGCTAAATCTTCTTTATACCACCATAAATGCTAGTATTACATTTTTTATATGCAGCTCTATAGACTTAATGCTTGATTATGGTACGAATCCTCGAGAACATAGCTATAAGATTGCTACAATATGTGGCGATTTTAAAATGCCTATTGCAGGAGCATTCTATTGTTGCAATCATAGTATTTACCAGATAAATCAAAACTCAATATTCGTTATTATTATCACTCAACTATTTTTATTAGATTTGTTGTCCTCTCTGCAATTGTGGGTTATTGTGATTTTTCTTATTCTCTATACTGTACCACAATGCATCTTGCTGTATATGTTGTACGTTTTATAAGATATCTTCATTGAAATGCAGATTGTTGCCTTCCTAATCCCCCTTCTTGATGATAAATTTCCTCTTATACGGAGTATTACATGCTGGACGCTCTCTCGATACAGCAAATTCATTGTTCAGGTAACATAGCACATTTGTTCCCTGATATTATTCTTATTCCTTCCATTCTAGGGTTTCAGCGGAAGCTCATTACGTTCAAATCATGTTTTAGGAATGTTGAGTTGACATTTATGCATCATCTTTGGAGAAGTGTCACTTTTGCATTTTTAAATTTGTACATTATGGTTCTTAGAGAACTGTATATTCTTGTCTCCGATGCAGAGCCTTGATCATCCAAATGGACGTGAACAATTTGATAAGATTCTCATGGGATTGCTCAGAAGGATATTGGATACTAACAAAAGAGTGCAAGAGGCTGCTTGTTCGGCGTTTGCTACTCTTGAAGAGGTTATTGACATATTTTAGTATCCTTTCCTGTTTTTAGGGAATTGCGTAAGAATTATTATTATGCATGCAAGTAACTTTGCAGATCCTCATCTGTACATATTGGTTCTCTGTTTTCAGGAAGCTTCCGAAGAATTAGTACCCCACCTGGAAGTAATTTTGCAGCACCTCATGTGTGCCTATGGAAAATACCAGGTTCTTCGAAATATAAATAATCTTATTTTGTCCTTGCACTGATTGTTGTCAAGCACTTCTATGTCAGCTCTCACATTCTTATTTCTAGTTTTATGTGCTGCTTCTGAGCAGAGACGAAATCTCCGGATACTTTATGACGCCCTTGGTACCCTGGCTGATGCTGTTGGAGCAGAATTAAATCAGGTGCTAACATTTTCTCAAACCTTTCACTGGTTTCTTCTGTATATCGTGAAAAATCATTTCGGTTCTTTCAGAGTCCAGACTCCTTGATGCTTGATCCCATGTTCTCTTGTGAAGATACTAATTCTTCTAAGTTGCTGTGCAGGCGAAATATCTAGATATATTTATGCCACCTTTAATCACGAAGTGGCAGCAACTTTCCAACTCTGACAAAGATCTATTTCCACTCCTTGAATGCTTTACATCTGTTGCACAGGTACTGTGGTTTTAATATGCGGAAACCATCTATGTAGTTCTTATCTTACCTGGAAATAATCTATTGCAACGGTTTGGAGTAGAGCTGCTTTTAGTTACCTATTGTGGTTCGAAACTAGAAGAATGTGAATAATTGGAAGACTTTCTACGGTTTTGGATTTTTTTTTCCTGAGCTGTTCCTCATACAATATTGGGATTTCAATGTTATGTTGAATCTTCAGGCATTGGGACCAGGATTTGCTCAGTTTGCGGAACCAGTGTTTCAAAGGTGCATCAATCTTATCCAATCGCAACAGTTGGCAAAGGTCTGTCTACTCTTTGCCTTCTATAACATATTTGAATTTGAGTCATGTTCTCTGAATCGCTCATCTCATCCAAGTATGCTACTTTTTCATGCAAAGTGCAGCGTCACAGTTATTTGTTTTTTGTCAGACCTGATCAGTGATTTTTCCTTTTTCCTTTTTATTTCAACCACAGTTCTATTGTACAACCATACTAGCACAATGATGTACTCACTGCTAATACCAAATTTCTATAAAGAATGAGACCATCTAGTTGGTAACTAAATGATTGGTTAACATTGACTGCTCAATCTTGATTATCATGTCAGAGACATCAAATTGGAGCTGTCCAATCGTGCAAAACACACATTATTCTAGCTGTTTCACAGAATTGGTGAAACTTATATTATATAATATGTCATGGTTCATGGAAGAAATTAGATGTTCACCTTAGTGGTTACGTGGCCTGTGAGCTGTTTCTATGTATTTCGGTCACTTGTAAGCACAGAAATCGTCCTCCAACATCGTAATGTGCTTTCTGTGTACCATGGATCTTGGTCATCTGAAAAAACAATAAATATGATAAGCTACAAGGTCAAATCACATATATGACTCATACTTTCTTTTCCTTTATGATTTCCCTCCAATGTGCAGATTGATCCTACTGCAGCTGGTGCAGTGTATGATAGAGAATTCATTGTTTGTTCGTTGGACCTACTGTCAGGACTTGCAGAAGGTCTTGGTGCTGGTATTGAAAGTCTTGTAAGTTATTCTCTTTGGATATGATATCCTTTTCCCTTCCAAGTACATTTTAGACACGATCACATGAACACACCACTCACATACCCACATGGGTGCGTCAGGGGTAGGATTAAATTATTTAGTCATTGGGTTCAATCATACTATCATATTGGGGCCATGCTGTAATATGTACTTGGAGGAGGAATTCGCTATTCTTAAAGCAGAACTATAGTGGATTAATCAAAAGTCATCGGGGCCAGCTGGCTCTGATGGAAGCACGTAGCTCCGCTCCCGGGGTCTGTCCTAGCGCACATCTAAACTAGGGAGGGCTACCCAGAATGGACCCACATGCACACGCTGGGTCCTGAGGAATGGTGAGCCCTAAGATCTGAGTGCGCTCGATCCTAAACAACTGACGACACTTGGTTCTCTTTCAGTAGCATCCGTTGCTTTTGCTGTATACACATAAATCTCTTTTATTCAATTTGAATTTGAACTTGTTAATGTCAGACAATACATTGATTGTCCCAATATCTACTGTATTGTTTACAGAAGTTATCAGTTCTATTACATGGGGCTGTACCATGTGTGCTGAGTAGATTGTCAAGTTGGTAATTTTGCTGGGTAGCTGAGTTTAGGCATTTTGTCTATTTAGCATGTATCCTGGATGAATGTTAGGTGTGACTCCTTAGGTTTGAGATCTCACTTGTCACCAGGATGGTTGGATATGCTTTTCTTTTCCATCTGGAAAGAGTTAGTTCCACTTGTTATGTTGGCTTTACTGATTACTGTCATATAGCAAAGTTTGAGTTTATTAAAACTAAGTGCTGATGCTTGACCATGATGCTTTGTGCGGTAATGATATTGGATTAAAACCAGAGCACAAGTATGAGATCAATTGTTTGTGAGAGTAAATTGAGCCAAAATTATGTTTAGGGGGTTAATTATACAAAGTGGATTGTTCAAGGTTGTAAAGTGGGCTTTTTTCATCTATCTATACCTAGTATCGTATTAAAGTACGATAATTCCTCTCAATCTGTCTATCCGTCCCTTGGTCCGCCATCTCTTTTACTTTTCTAGCCTTGAGTTTGGCCTTGCAAAGCCTTTGGCACACCATCTCATGGCCTGGCTGCCCGAGCCTGTGTGCGTTGTGGCACACCTATGGGCATGTGATTCGCCTTTCACCTTTCTTAAACTCAGAGCAGGTGCACACAATAGCCACCCATTTAAGTTGAGCGCTGAACCTCCCTAGGGCCAGCATAGTATCCATGCGCAATTCTGTTCAGGTGAACAGTGCACGTGTGCTCCTGTTCACAATGGGCTCAGGGTGGGTATGTTTCTCATTTGTTGGTTAGAGATTAGATTAGATCAGATTGCATTGTTTAGTATTTCCTTAATCTAAGAGAGGTTTATTAAAGGTCAAGTCTTCCCATCTCATTAATTAAGCAAGAAATATATTGAAGTTCCTAGTTATCTCCATGCCCTTATGGTTGGTCACAGTATTGGGGTTTAGAGCCAAGTAAAGTATGGCCATGACATCTACACTTTTGTGAAGGGCAATTACTGCTTTTCCTTTGTTTGCTGATTATACTTAAAATTTTAGTACCAAATATGCAGAAGTTTTGATGTGCCATCTTTATTTTGTTGTAGGTTGCACAGAGCAGTTTGAGAGATCTACTTTTGCAATGCTGCATGGATGAAGCAGCCGATGTTCGACAAAGTGCCCTTGCCCTTCTTGGAGACCTTTCTAGGGTTGACTGCATACCACCATAGTTCATATTATCTTGAGATAATTTTCACACTACAAAAAAATTAACACTCTTTGCTGTACTAGGTTTGCCCAATACATTTGCATCCACGGCTTCAAGAATTTCTTACTGTTGCAGCAAAGCAACTGGTAAGCATATTCTGTGCGGTCTATATGTTGTTATCATAATTATCTTGATCCATTTCTCACTCATAACTTTGCTGCAGAATCCTCAGTCTGTGAAGGATGCGGTATCAGTAGCTAACAATGCCTGTTGGGCTATCGGAGAATTAGCAATCAAGGTTAGTGCCTACTTTTATACAATCTGGTTTAACTCAATGCTGAATTCTTTTGCAATCCATAAAATACCTTTTTGTTTGTTTCGATGCTGTTAAAGTTCAAACTGTTTGGCATGGGTTTCCTCTTGGTATATGTCACTTATAAAGTTGCAGTGCACCAGCCCCACCAGAGAGCTTATTTCTTTGACATATCAGTACTGATTGGTATTTATGAAGTTTCGTACACGTGTGACTGATTTTATTTGTTTCCAGATTGGCAAAGAAATTTCACCCGTGGTGATCACTGTTGTTTCTTGCTTGGTTCCCATTCTAAAATCCCCAGAGGTGAGTGATTTTTAAGGTTTCTTGCGTCACAGTTCATTTAAGAATTTAACTAAATGGCTACTTTTTTTTTCCTCCACATCCACAGGGTTTGAACAAGTCACTTATTGAAAATAGTGCGATCACTCTTGGGAGGCTTAGCTGGGTCTGTCCAGACATTGTGGCCCCTCATATGGAGCATTTCATGCAAGCATGGTGCAGTGCCTTGTGCATGTAGGTGTCCCTTTTCTTGAGTCTTTAAACACATCCAATGGGTTAGAGAAGGAAGGATGGTTTTCAGGTGTTTCCTCTATGGTTTGTTGCATGATGAATGGAACTTGTTTCTTTGGTGTGATCCAGGATCAGAGACGATTTTGAGAAAGAGGACGCTTTTCATGGACTGTGTGCAATGGTATATCCAGACCTCCTGGTTATGGCTGCATTCTTGCTATCTGGGTGATTTTCTTCTGAAATCTTATTTGGCTACACCAGGTGGCAGCAAACCCTACAGGAGCGGCTGGTTCATTAGCTTACATCTGTCAGGCCTGTGCAAGTTGGACTGTGAGTTGTGATTCCTATTAGATCGAGGAGTTTCTTTGAGGTTCACCTATAGCCCTATTGAATTCAATGCACTCTCTTTTGATTTGTGTACAGGAGATAAAAAGTGAAGGTCTTCACAATGAGGTGTGCCAGATTCTGAATGGCTACAAGCAGGTAAGCTGGCCTCTTTGCCCTCCTTTGCGTTTGCATTATGTGATGACAAGGATGATAAATTAACGGTGGTAAACTGTTTTCTTTTGTCTAGCTGCTTGGAAACGGTGGGTGGGAACAATGCATGGCCACCCTGCAACCAGATGTTGTGCAGAAATTAGCTAGATACGGAGTATGATGGCAGTCGAGAAGCAAGCTCGTGTGGCTTATTCACCTCATAGGCCATCTTTATGGCGGAGACACAGAGAGGAGCAGAAAGGGATATGAGAATGTCTGTCTGTCTGTGAGGGGTCGTCGAGAGTGTGGGCTGCTGATGCATCTTACAAATGTGGCACTTGAGAATCGATTTGGTTCGTTGGGTGGTTTGTTGGTACCCCATTGTATACTGGTCAGCTAGTTGGTGCACAGCACAGCCCCAACGGGAGTGAGTGAGGTGGACAAGACATATAGTGGTAAAAAGGCAACGGGATGGTGAGAATGTTTGTCAATCTGTATTGGTTGGTTGGGTCAGTGGACTTGGTTTTGTTTTTGTCATTCCACTGGCAAACAAACCCACCCTATTGAGAAAACAGAAAGGTTTTGTAGCGTGTTATTCTTTTTTATTTTATTTTATTTTGGTTCATTACTAGGTGTAGGATCGTTTTCGAGTCTTGTTTGACAGGAAGGGTTTGTATGAAATCAATTCATTGCCCAATAATAAAAAGATTGATGGGGTTTGTTTCTCCTGCGACTGCACTGCGTTTCTCCCATTGGTTTTTGCTAGTACTCCCTTTGTCTTGAAATAAATAAACGTATTCGTGTGGATCAAATTTTTTAAATTTGATTAGTTTTTTTTAGAAAATATTATTAATATTAATATATCTGATAATACTAATTATATATCATAAAATACTAATATTTTATTGTATATATTTGGTTAAACTTAAAAGCGATTGCTTATTTTGGGAAGGAGGGAATACATTATAAATCGATCAATGTTGCTGTTTAATTGGCAACAGCTTGAGTATGAGGTTTGCTTGTTTCTCAGTTGGCATGAACGTATGTATCGGAAATGCGCTTGAGTTTTGTTACAAAGATGCACAGACACAAAAACAATGGCAGTGAGAGCAGATGCCCTGGTGGCACTGCCACACGACGACACGAAAACGGAATGGAGGGCCTGGACTCACTGGGCCGAATGGAAATGAAATCCCCCAGAACCTTATCGGCTTATCACCCCCGTCGACTCGACTCCGAGCAGAGAGAGAGAGAGAGAAACAGAGAAGAAAGACAGGATGCTGCTGCCGAGCTCCCCCTTCGTGTCCGTGTCCGTGTCGCCGTCGCCGCCGCAGTTCTCCTTCTCCCAGCCTTGCTATGGCGCTCGCCCCGCGGCTCTGCGGATCGAGGCGGCCAGGCAGCTGACGGGGCGGGTGGTGACGACCAAGGCGGACAAGACGGTGGGGGTGGAGGTGGTGCGCCTGGCGCCGCATCCCAAGTACAAGCGCCGGGAGCGCATCAAGAAGAAGTACCAGGCGCACGACCCCGATAACCAGTTCAAGGTCGGCGACGTCGTCGAGCTCCGCCCCTCCCGTCCCATCTCCAAGACCAAGCACTTCCTCGCCATCCCGCTCCCACCCCGCGACACCCGCCGCAAGTCCCAGCTCCTCCCGCCGCTCCAGTCCCAGTCCCAGGCCGGCGACGACGACGACCAGGCGCCGCCGCCCTCGCCCTCCTCCGAGTGATTGATTACTGCCGCCCGCCTATGCATTGGATTGGATTGGCTAGCTAGCTTATTGTAATGCCGTCGTATCGTATCAGCTCCTCTCCTCTCAATCAAACGTCCAATGCTTTGTTTATTTGCTGCTTCCCAATTCCAGTGCTCCTCCTATTATATGATCCATGCCCAGAGATGTCAACTTAGTTTGTCTGCAAATTTTCTGTAATACAAAGGATTTCCTTTCATTTTCATTTCTTTGCAATGCCAAGATGGATATGTTCCGTTCCGCTTTATCAGTCGTCTGGCGCTTTGATGCTCGACGAACAATGAGTCGATTGTGTCAAAAGTTATGAAACCTAATGCAACCATCACTCTTGGAATTGTTTTTTTTATCA
>Ga0182004_10002827_pt1 | contig 13650 bp, 7 predicted proteins | sample Sormic07211540_1_FD_120479 | JGI IMG/M metagenome (GOLD analysis project Ga0182004, IMG submission 120479) | Endophyte microbial communities from Sorghum bicolor roots, Mead, Nebraska, USA - 072115-40_1 MetaG | ecosystem: Host-associated > Plants > Roots > Unclassified | place: USA: Nebraska...
TAAAAAATTTAAGTTTCGGGGAAATGGAAAAAATTTTAAAAAATTTTTCGGGAAAAAAAAAAAGCCACAATTTATTTTTTCCCCCCCCCCCCCCCACCTTCATTCAGGGGCTCGTTTAATTTGTTCTCTTATTTAATTTGTTTCCATTTGAATTTGGCCTTTCGCTTTGTCCGTACTTGGGGTGATTATTTCCATTTTTTTGTATGTATTATTATTGTTATTAGCAATCATCGTCAGGTGACAGGTGCCTAACTCAGACTCTCGGACGGTGCATATATGCCATCCTCTCACGCGGCCATGCATGTCCATGCATGTGTGTGGAATCTGGGAGTAGTATTCTACTACTACTAGTGAGATTAACCTGACTGAGAGTACCATGCATGAATGTTGGAGTACAGAGCATTGTTGTTATTCATTCATTCCAATCTCTGTCGGTAATCACTCTATAATAGTAATATCCTAGTGCATTTGGAAGGGTTTCTGGTCGACGACCCGATCCGCGTCGTTGATTTGCGATCACACGCGGCCGTGGCGCACACTGGTCGGGCTCGGGCTCGGCAGCCGATCCGATCCGAGGGTGTAATTGGATCATCGCGGCATGCATGCAGTTCAAACAAGCGGCGTGTACTACGTGCATGTGTACTGCTGCATTAACACCCCCCACCCTCGCACACAAGTACGTACTATTATTGGCGCTCAGCTCACCACCTTTTCCTTCATTTGACGCACACACAACATAGATAGATAGATAAACAATTATAAGTACTACTGCCACTGTTACTGCCCTGTAACCAGGATCAACATACGGTCAGACTCCCGCCTGCAGCTTAAGATCCGGTAGAAAAAAGGCTACTAGTCCTAAAAGTAACTGCAGCTGCAACAGTTCCTCCTCCTACCTCTACTCTCTCTGTACGGTAATTAACGCGGGAGTTTTATTTTACCATTAAATACTGTACCCCCGGCCCGGCCCGGCCCAGTGGTCATATGGTCATTCCACCACACCACCCGGATGGATCGTCGGCAGTGAAAAAAGGTGCTGAAAAGGCAGCACATGTGCAACTGGAAGCATGCTGCTGTGGATGAAGGAGAGGACTAGGAAAGGCTGCGTGTGCATGAGCATGGCATCCCGAATTTTATGTGAGATGGTAGTACGTACGTGTACATGCAAATTGATTGGCTCGATCATCAGGGGTTTTAAATCTTTGGTGGTAGAAGTAGAGTAGGAGGAGGAGGATTAGTTTTGCAGCATTTCGAATATATATTTGGCTCAGTTGATTAGAAATCTCAATTCCAAAAGAGAGGGTGATGAATTGATAGTAAGAGAGAGACAGTTCCTTTTTAGTTAGGAACTGATTTGTGAAGCTTTAGCCAGCTCCAGCTCTTCCAGACACAGAAAAAGTTGTTTTTATCTTCTTTCTTCTTTTTTACTTAAAATGAAACAGGAACTAATTTATAAAGTATATAGTGCACCTGGCAAAATAAATTCAAAGGCAGTGTACATGCATGTTCCCTTGAACAAGACCTAAGATCCACGACAAGTCCAACACAAGAGGTAGAGAGAAAGTAATGTGAGTGGAATAATCATGGATGCCTTTTTGTGGAGGCTGTGGTGGCTTTGCCCTTGCCCTTGCCCTGCTGCTCCAACTAGATTTAGATGCATCCCCGGCCTGCCTCGCATTATCCCGTTGCTGCTGTTGGCATTCCCCTTTTGCCCGGACCAAGTGGCACTAGCGCCCGCCGCTGCATAATTTGCACACTCAGCTTCAGCTCAGCCTGCTGACAGCTCTGTCTGATGATACCAGCAGTGAGTGCTCTTTTCTATAAGCCTATCTCTTCGTCACTTGTGGCAACCCAGGATAGATTAGATGTATGGATAGATACCCCGCCAGAGAGCCCCTTTTTCTTCTCTTTTTCTTTTGAGAAGGAATCACTTGTTCAGGGGAATACTTGTCTTTATTTGCTACCAGTAATCTCACTGTCTTTTCCCTGTATTGTAAATAAAACAGAGGAACATGTGGAAATAGTTTTGATTGATGTCGTATTCACTACGGGCGGGACACCACCTTGATACCTACAACCAAAAGTTTGCATTTTTACACGGTTGTGACTGACGGCTTTCTGATGGATCAACCCTGGTACAATGTGACACCACCAAAAAAAAAAGATGCAGTTGACCAAATTTTCATGGGTAAAGTATATTTCTTAACCTTTAACCTTGTACATCAATACAATTTTTGACTTAAAACTATGAAACCAGGAAAGGGACACCCTCCAATTATCAAAACCAGACAAATTTGGTCCCCTGACATTCATGGATATTTTTTCTATAATCTAAATTAATGAAATCCAGGTTTGTTGATCTCAAAAAGTATATAATTAATCTATTTTAAATAAGAAAAAAAATGATGCTAGTTTGATTTCAGAGTTATTTTGATCTTATTTTGTTTTTTATTTTATAATGAAGATATATACTATATCGTTTCAATATAAATATAAATAAAATTCTGCATTTATTTATTTATTTATTGCCGAACGTGCGTATGGTGTGCGGTGTGCACGGCTCTAGTTCACACCAACGTAAGCCAGAGAAATAAGGACAGGCATGATGCAGTATGGTGGTGTGAGATGTGCACGGCTCTAGTATATCCGTAAGAGTAGTTTGGCATTGTTTAGTTCTAAAAAATTCTGCAAAATAAATACCGTAGCATTTTCGTTTGTATTTGATAAAAATATCTAATTATGGACTAACTAGGCTCAAAAGATTTGTCACGCAAATTATATATAAATTGTGTAATTAGTTATTAATTATTTATATTTAATATTCTATGCATGTGCCGCAAGATTCGATGTGACGAGAAATCTAAAAGATTTTACAAAATTTTTTAGAAACTAAATAAGACCTATATATATTTCCACCAACACATGGCAAAATAATAATTGTAATAAAACGATGGAGCAGAATTACATGGCAGAATAATAAATCGCGGAACATTCAAGGATGGGCAAACCTAACAATGGGAACAAATTAAAGAAGCAACCATTAAAGACGGCCGGCCAGTTCCGTGCCGATTTTAAATTCGAGGGGATAGATGGTTTGCTCGAGCGCGTCAAATAAAATTCTCTCCGGCCGTGCCAACAGTGAGCATAATTTATGGCACGCATGGACAATTGGACACGAATACGAGTCTCGCTTTATTTCTTGTTTTATTGGCTCTTCTGGGGCGCTTGTTTATTACTAGTATAAATGATGCTGTAACTCCGATCGAAACCCCCTTTGATTTGAGCTCAAGTCGTTGTCACTTGCGGACCAAAGTCCAGTTCGTTAGGTGTTTCTTTTTTATGGTGGGATCCACACTTATCTTGGCTCAATACTCAAACCCCGTTAACTATTCTTTCAACTGTAAACGACGGTACTAATAATCTAACGAGCGGTTGATGATGATTTCATCGATCACGTATAGAATTTGCTTGTCCAACTTAGCTTCCAGAGATACTCGTTATAACTATTCTTTCAACTGTAATACTAATAATTAATACTAATAATTTGACGGGCCGATAAGACACTCATTTTAACTATTTTTTCAGTTATATATGACAACACTAGTAATTTTGTCAATGGCAAAATTTACCGTCTTATTCGTTTGAGCTTATCAGCCGAATCTGTCAGTCATTCAACAGTGTTTTTTCACAATAAATTAGCCAACAGTATTTTCTGCCATGACTTATCAGTTATGTCTAGTATTCCGAAGTTCCGAGGGGGCAGAACGTGCACAAACGTGTTAGAGGGATGAGTTTGCGTACATATTTGCATGTGTTTGAAGAAAACAAAAGTCGTTGTCACATTATCTTGTTTTTGTCATGTTAAGCTCTGAACTCATTAGTTCCCGGTACAAGTCAGCCGAGCGTTTTCGTCTACCGTAACAAAGCGAACCTGGTGGTTTGATTTAATGTGTTGAAGCACAAAAGTCAAAGGCGGTTGCACGTCACGAATGCCCCTAATTTCAGCAATTAGCTGCAGCCCGTGCCGGTTAGGCACACGTAAATAATGTCGTGGAAGAAGTGGCCCGTAATCATCCATGTCACTTATTTTCAATGCAATGAACATGATACAAATAAAAAAAAAATTAAAGGTAGTGTCTGGAAATGGAATTGGAATAGGAATTGGAAGGAAGAAAGAAACATGCATATATCTTGTTGGGATCACGTGATTCCTCACTCACGTCACGGGCTACAAGAAGAGGGGTGAGACGACTTTGGTTTGTCCTTGAGAAGGCGACGAGTTGCAAAAGGAGGTCTCCTTTAGTTCAGAAAAGTAAAGCTTTTTTTGGTTAATATAACACATTTGTAACTATAGTAATTAATATCAAATCATAAATTAATTAGACTCAAAATATTTATGTTGCAAAATACATGTAAACTATATAATTATTAGTTATTTTTATCCATATTTAATGCTCTATGTATATGTTTAAATATTCTATGGGATGGAGTGAAAAAAATTTAGATGAAAACTAAACAAGACCGGAGGGAGAATCCCGAGGAGACCATAGTGCTCTGTCTGCTCTTGTCAATTTTGACAACGTAGGCCGATGGAGGGCAGAACGGTAAATGTAACGCAGGGGGCAGGACGGTAATTTGGCGAAAAACGACGATGGGTGGGGCCCCGCGGGGCATGGCACGGCACGGCCGCAAGTGTGATGTGTACTCCACGTCGGCCTCCGTCCGGGTCCCGCTCCGGACGACCAGACCAGGGAGGGATGCTGCCGGTGCCGGCGGGCCGCGTGGAGCGGAGCGATCGATCGTTTTCTCTTTTCTTTCAGCCCGCTGCAGCAGCTGCTTTTCCCGGCCTGAAAATGTGCGTGCGTGCGTTGCTTGCTGCCGTGCCCGACGATGGCCGGCCGGCCGGCCGGCGAAAAGTCCTCTCCTTCCTCTCGGCCTGCGGCGGCGCACGGCCGTCGTCGTTCCGTGCTGCCGTGACGTGATGCGTCATGCATGCACAGGCACAGCACGGCGGTGTGTCGCCCGCCGGCCGGCAGCAGCGCCAGATGATGATGCATGGCGGCGGCAGCGGCGGCGCCGTCGATCGGAGGGAAACGGGACCTGTAGGCTTACGCCGGCCGTGGAGCTGCTGTTAGGTCGGCCGGCCCGGCGACACCGACAGGTGCATGATGTGGATGGATGCAGCTCTGGATTCCGGCTTTTTGGTGGATAAGGTTGCCGGCCGGCCCCGGCCCCGGCCCCGGGGGAAGTACGGAGAGCTGGAGGAGGATGCAAAGCAAAGCCGCGACACACCTAGTACGTCGGTTGCACACGTAGTATGTTCCAGTACCATGCACACATAAAAAAAAGGCTGCTCCAAGTTGAATACCACTCACATCCACCATCCTAAAAAGTTGTTCATCTCGTGTAAGATTCATCGGTGGACTTCAAGGCCGTGTTTAGTTCACCCAAAAACCAAAATCTTTTCAAGATTTCTCGTCACATCGAATCTTATGCCATATGTATGGAGTATTAAATATAGACGAAAATAAAAACTAATTGCACAGTTTATCTGTAAATCATGAGATGAATCTTTTAAGCCTAGTTACTCTACGATTGGATAATGTTTGTCAAATAAAAACGAAAGTGCTACAGTTCCGAAAACTTTTCAGTTTTCGAAACTAAACAAGGCCCAAGTTGGATCAAAAATCAAATCTACAAAATCAAAAGTACCAATATTTATATTTATAGTACCAAACAATTATCATGCTTACATAACAATCTTGCAAAATATTCTCTTAGGAAATCTATTTAGAGACATAATACTATTACCATTTTTCATTGATACAGAAAAACAATCCCAACCATAATTACGCATTGCATAAAAGGCCAGTGGAAAAAAAATAAATAGTTTAGTTAGATGTTTCATCTTAAATATGTCGTTGACGTATTGCGACCAATAGTTGGAGTTGTTAATTTTCACGAGTAGTAAAGTCCATGAAACCCACCCCAAAAACAAATGCATGTAATAAATAATTAACATTAGCATATAATTTTCTTATGGACTGCTAATATCCATCCCCATAGAAAAAACTTATAACATCATGTTAAACTTGCATTTAAATAACCCATGTCTGTAATTACTAAAAAAACTATGTTAAACTTGCATTTAAATAACCCATGTCTGTAATTACTAAAAAAACTAAATAACTTCACCATGTAACTACATTTAAATAACTCTATCTTTTGTGATAGACTGGCAATCCAAGTATTTATTTTTTTCACAAACTTGTACAAAATGTTACAACTCTTGAAATTACTAGTCGTGCGAACACAAATTTTACTATGGACTAGTAATTGTAAATTGCAACTCCCTAAGTCCTTTAATAATATAATAGTTTCAAGTGATTTTCAGGGGGTCCAACAAAAGACGGTCTTGCCCCTCACTAATTAGGACGAAGGGAGTTGGCTAGTTATTTCTTTTTCTAGTTAGCAGATATAAAGTGAGTAGTTTTTAAGGAAAGGATATGTCGATACCAAAAATAGAGGGGAGAGAGAGAGACAGACAAAGGGGTTGGGTAACTCAGATATAATTTTTCAAATCTTATAGATCACTTACATGTAGGGAGTACTACTGATTTAGTTTGACGCATCTAGAATGACATGCTTTTATTAGATGGAAAGGTGGGCATGCAGTTCTTCACCCAGTACACATCCAAAACCACGTGCTCTTTATTTTCCCCTGAATAGACACGGAGCCTTAATCAAAGTCTCCGGAAACACACACACACTCGGAATAGTACTAGCAAACCTAATTTTTGGACCACTAGAAACGATCACGTGGTTTCTTACACGGTGAAGCCTCGGATGCATAGATGGATGGTGGATAAGATGACCCCCTGTCAACTCCTGCTCACGGCATGCATAATTCTGACCTTTCCAGAAATCCTCTCTTTTTTATGTTCCATAAATACATATATACAGTATGTCAATCAATAAATAAAAATAAATAGGGAGCTGATGGTCCTGCTGCTTCATGATTAGCTCATCACATCACCAACCCACCCGTTTCTCTCTTGCTTGGGTCCGAAATTTTTTGAGAAATCGACACTGTAGCACTTTCGTTTGTATTTGACAAATATTGTCTAATCATGAACTAACTAGACTTAAAAGATTCGTCTCGTCAATTCCGACTAAACTGTACAATTAGTTTTTATTTTCGTCTATATTTAATACTTCATGCATACGTCTAAAGATTCGATGTGACAGAGAATGTGAAAAATTTTGCAAAATTTTCTGGCAAGTAAACAAGGCCCTGCTCTCACGCCTCAGCGCTGAGGTCGTCGCAAACGATCCAGGACAGCGACTCCCCGGATGCGGGGTCCCCGCACCAGCACGCCATCCACTCCCCTCGCGACGCGTGGCGCGCCACCGCACCGGCACGGCACGGTCGGATCCACCCATCCCGCTGCGCCGCCACGCCCTGTGCCCCCTCCCCGGCCCCGCCGTGTGGGCTGGTTCGTTCGTTATCCTCCCAACCAACCCAAGTGACCGGCCGCCCTCTCCCGCGTCGCGTCCCTGTCGATCCCTCCTCCAGCTCCAATGGCGGAGGCCAAGGAAGAAGATCGAACAACACTAGCTAGTGCGGCCGGCCGCCATGGTTGCTCGCATTGCATTGGTCAGTTGCTGGGTCGGAGTAGTACGTAGCTTGCTTTCTTTAATTTAATTTCTTTCGCGCCAATCGGGTGGGTGGTGTGAGCGCGTGATGATTGAGTCCATTCCAAGGAATTTAGACCTGGTTTAGTTTCGAAAACCTTTTGTTTTGGGCCTTGTTTAGTTTGTAAAAATTTTTGTTTTTGGCTACTGTAGCATTTCGTTTTTATTTGACAAACATTATCTAACCACGGAGTAACTAGGCTCAAAAGATTCATCTCACAAATTATAAGTAAACTGTGCAGTTAGTTTTTATTTTCGTCTACATTTAATACTCCATGCATGCGACCAAAGATTCGATGTGACGGAGAATCTTGAAATTTTTTGCGAACTAAACAAGGTCTTGGTATTATAGTGTTTTTGTTTTTACTTGATAATTATTTTCCAACCATGGATTAATTAGACTTAAAAGATTAATCTCGCGATTTACAGATAAATTTTGCAATTAGTTTTGTTTTTATTTATATTTAGTGCTTTATGTATGTGCCGTAAAATTTGATATGACGAAAAATCTTAAAAAGTTTTTTTAGTTTTCGAGTGAACTAAACAAGGCCTAATATCACGAGAGGGATCGAGCTAGGGCAGTGACATGTACACAGTATATATGATAGAGAGATATAGTAAGATGTTAATTGTTTCCACATGGCACACAAGAATATAACCTGTCCACCATGCAAATTGCATGCATGCATGGCATCCTTCTCTATCTATTAGTAATATCTACACCTGTGTCTGTGTGTGCTTGTGAAAGGAGGAATTCCATATCAGTTTATTCCCTTTTATTCCCAAACACGCACAAGCCTTTACCACCGATGCCGACAGGCTGATGATGTCCGCTGCTAGCTAGTTATTACTTCTACTACGCGCATTAGCACAACCTTTGTTTATAGCAGATATATATACTGTTGTAATTGAAAAGATGTCCAGGCACAAGGATTCTCTCTTTTTTTAAAACCAAAGCATGTTATTTATCATATATACGCTTCTTTCCTCCATCATCACTCCTAAGTAGTAATAAATTGAAGTGTTGTTTTGCTAATATATAAAAATAAGTTCCTGGTTTGTTTATCTTACTTTCCCTGCTGATAATAAGAAATATACTCCCTTTGTTCGGAAAAGAAAGCTAGCAATTCTAGCATAGTACGTATATACCAGGTTTATATATAAAGAGAGGTAGTATCAATATTTATGATACAAACCTTAAATCTATTTTAATAATACTTACCTATTTATTTAGTGTCATTTTCAGTCAAAAATTCATTTAGTGTCATGAATATTGATAATTTTTTTTTATAAATTCATACAAACTTTAGGTAGCTTAACTAAATACAAAAGTAGACTTGCATTCTTATTTCCAGACAGAGAGGTAGCACTAGATAACGATAGTGCGTCACTGTTTGTTTGTTCCGAGAAAGATACCGTGTAGTTATCATGTATTTCTTTGTTGGCCATGACCACGTTTTTTTATCTTAAAAATTGCACTCTTATTTGCAGTGGTGCGTGCATGCACCTTATATATTGCGAGCGCTCAGTGAAACTTTATTCCTCATGTACTTTGAGCATTGATTAATCGTATTATTGGGCTAGCTACACCATTTATTTATTCCCTCTTCTCTGCTCTTTTTCCTCCATCCAAGCAGAGCAGTGGGTGTTTGAGGGCTTTTGTTCCTGTAGGGCCAAGCGCGGTTTGGTGTGTGTTGGAACCAAATTTGAAATTTCTCAGGGAAGCAACAGCAAAGCACGGAATGAAAATTTCTTTAGCTTGGAAAAACATGGGCCAGTCATGATGCTTACTTGCTGATTAGTCCTAGCTAGCTAGCTAATATACACGCAGATGGGTCTTTGTTGTCCGTCTCCTCGATAGATCAACTTGTTTATTTATTGGTCCGGCCCCTTTGTCTTTTTAAGATGTTGATGCTAAAGCTACTATAGGGACCTCACTTCCAAGAAAGTCCCTAGATATTAATCAGTGCTAATCATGCTGTTAATTCATTCCTAAATTAAAGCCCCCATACTTGTTGTTGCTTTCACAAGCATCCATGAGGATACAAGCAAGGCTACTTTGATCCGGCCACTACAATCAAGACACATCTATCTGGTGTAGTGGATCCAAGGCCATCTGTCGTGCGTCGTCTTTACATAAACAAAACGAGCCAAGTAGTACTTGCTACAGATGTTTTCTCAAACCTAAGTACCTAACCTTGGCTTCCAATGGAGATCTACACACATAGGAGTATACAACATCTATCACCTCCTATAGCAGAGTCCTAAACATTATTGTACGTAGTACTACTACCAATTAAAATACAATATAATAACCACTCTCAAGAGAATTGTTCAAGATCTATATATATATAGGTACTTGTATATGATGTAATATATAGCTTCTAGTTGCATTTTGTGTTTGTCTTGATGATGTTTGGATTTTAAGAAAAAAAATAAATAAAGTGCAAGCGCATGCTGCGCACTAAAACTGGGGCGGGGCTAATGGAATCCATTCGACAGCAAGCAGCACATTTGAGCAGACGTCATGCATGAGAGCGGCGGTTGGATTAAGCTAGCGTACGTACGTGTCTTAATGCCCAAGGACCAAGGTGATGATAGAGATGTAAAGCTAGCTTTACTTTAAAGCAGGCACTCTAGTCGAATTATGACACGTGGTTATGCCTGGAGATTACTTGCATTGCTCGGCCACTACAATAGAATTAATAAGAATGTTCCTTCCATTACCTAACGTGCCATATATAAAGTAGCTATAGCTAGCTACTACTATGGTCTACACAAAGCATTAGCATGCATGTTTTTTCTTCTTTGTTCCCCACAGCAAGTTTATTATAGGCATACTTTCATGGCATGATGTGATGTCCAAAAGATTAACAGTAGTGTGAAAGTAACAGGAGATGGCATCAATTTATGGGGATCCGGAGAGAGTACTAATAATTCTGGCCTTAGCTTGTGTACGTCCATTGTGATGAGTAGTGGCCCGCCAAAGGAAGAAGCACATCATTTCTTGACCTGATATTTTGGAGGTTCATTTCTTATTATATCTATTGCACAGTGGCTATATTGTCAAAAGTCACATAGGCTGGATCGAAAATAAACAATATATATATGCAGCCGGATAAGGATTAGATAGCTCCACACAACTCGATCTCAGTCAGATGCATGATGGATGAGAAAGATTATTTCAGCATAGAGTTACAGCAGTATTATTAGGTATACATACGGCGCCGAAAAGGAGACCATATAGCGCGAAGCACAAGTCCTACTGCTACAAGCTACAAGCATGAATGTTAGTCTTGCATAGGCTAGCTGAACACAGACACTGATGATCTGAATTTTCATGGGCAGCAACAGGATCATGCATGCATTGAAATGGATCGATCGATTTCGGCGGAGGTAATGTAATAATGCGGAGAAGGAAAGTGATTGATGCAGATGGCGAAAAGGGGCGGATCGGAGGAGGGTTTATAGGTCGGGAGGTGGAGAGGGTCCCTCCACTCGCCTCTCTCTCTCATTGTATTGTCCCTTTTAATCATGTGCGGTGAACACAACAGAGACAAGCCACCTAAAGATGGGGGGACTTGGACTTGGATTATTATTGGATACATGTGCATGCATATGGACCATTTATATTTATACATATTTATATATTTATTTAGGTCAGCAAAGGCTGGTCGGCTGAATTGTGTTTCTGCATTTCGTTCGTTCTCTGCATGCATGCAGAGATCCACACAGCTAGCCATCCCTCCTTCCGGCCCCCTAGGTAGCGCTCCTGCCTGTCTATAGGTATCAGTCTCACTGCATCGATTGATCACAGCTGAAAAGGATGCAGCAGGCAGATGATAAACTAGGGCTCCATCTCGACGAATTTTGGATTTGGATCCAATGCAATGATGGCAAGGACCAAGCTAATAAGCTTATTCGCCTACTCTGCATCTCGATCATCTGTGTCTTCCGTTTGCTGGCCCTTCCTGCGATCCAGCAATACTAGTGTTCAGTGTTATTTGAGCGATCCAGCAGTAGCTCGTGGTGTCGGCGGAGTGAGTACGTACAACTCTGTGTGTCCAATAACATAATGCAGCAGCCTGCATAAACAATCCAGCATGCAGTAGCTGATGGCACGGCCGCATCTTTGCTGGTGCATGCCTTTGTGCGGATGATTGGATGAGGTTGAGCAGCAGCAGCAGCCAGCATCCACAGCATGCGACTCCCCTGTCTTGTGCATAAACAAAACGACTCGACAGAGCAGGTTTTGGTTGCTCGAGAGATCCTAAGATCCAGCAGTATAGTACAATACAGTAATCCGGTCAACTGCCTCTCCCACAAATTCAGGCGGGCCTGGACCTGCCGAAGAATTAATCCTCATATAGTATCATCTCATCTTGGATCACATGTATATGTGTGTGTGCGCGTCCCTGTCAGTTTCGTAGCAACCAAACGACAGACCATCCAAACCGCGAGCATTAAGGAAACATGCATGCATGCGGCGGATAAACTAAAAACTAAAGCAGCACATAGTACTGTCTTGTTCTTGTTGATAAGCTTTGACCAATAATGTGCCGGCAGCTAGCTGGCGATTGCTGCTCGCGCGCGGCCATATTTAGTATTTGCCCGTTGTCTCAGGAACGGGAGCACACATGATTGGCTTAATCAGCCTGGCGTGGTACTAGTACCATATACAGATCCAATATTAGAGAGAAGACTGGACAGTGCGTGTAGATCATCGATGGTTAGCTCAAAATTGGATCTTTTGCTTTCCATGCATATGGCCATTCAGGTTCAGAATTGCTGTGCTGTGTGAGAATTTAACGCAGCTCCGCTGCGACTGAGAGCTGGTAGCTGAGCCACGACTAACGCAAGTACCTGACCGGCAGATCATCGAGACAGGCAGGCCGGCACGGCCGGAGACAAGGGCTGTGACACAGGGTACTCACCCGATGCATGCATGTGCTAGTAGAAGTATGAGTAGTACTCCATAGCAAAGTAGCTCAAATGCAGTTAAACTGATCCAGAGGACGAGACGGACGATCTGCCAAATAACTGTAAGCTACACACAGCGCGTAAGTACGGCGCAGGAGATTTTGATTGGATCTTAATAGTACTAGCTAGCTTGCAGAGAGTGAGAGCTCTGAAAAAGGTATGGTTCAACTCAGAGCTAGCAGAAGTAATCAATCGGCCACTGTCCACCTTAATTTCGTTGGCCAGTCCGGGATTACTACTGGATGATGCATCACGAATTCATTCATTGCAACCACCGATCGAGTGATCGATCGATCGAGAGTACACTGCTGCTGCTGCTGCTGCGGCTACCACTTGTCTCGCTCGCTTTCCCTCCGCCCTGACTGGATCAGTGAGCAGTGGGCACTCCCTCCCTGCCTGCTCTGTGCGTGCCGTTGCCCCCGACTTTACAGTAGACACAGGCGGGTAGCTTAGCGTGCATCAGTGGGCACTGACTACCGGTACCATCCTGCGCAGCTGCATATGCGTTCCATACACTGAGTGCTTGCGTGCTCCGATCGAGATAGTATAGTCGAACACAAATGACAATGCATGTATGATTGTTCACTGCCTTGTTTATTTAGCTAAGTCATTACAGAAAGTACTGTTGGTTAATTTATTATAAAATAAAAATATTATTAAATGACTAACAGATTCGACTGATGCATACTTCCATCCCAGATAGCATGTGCAGATGCAGCTAGTAGAATAAACCACCGAGTAAAAGTAACCCCTGTTGCTCGCTCGAGCTCCGCTCCAGCTGCATCTGCAAGTGCAGTTGACACTGCGCCAACACACCTGCTGGTGAACGGTGATGGCGCATGCATGCAGCAGCACGCAGGCGTATCAACAGGGGGCCAGCTAGCAGGCATGCATGTGTTGTGCATGCGCGCGTATATATATATATATATATATATATATATATATATATATATATATATATATATAATATTTTTA
>Ga0182004_10002828_pt1 | contig 13648 bp, 7 predicted proteins | sample Sormic07211540_1_FD_120479 | JGI IMG/M metagenome (GOLD analysis project Ga0182004, IMG submission 120479) | Endophyte microbial communities from Sorghum bicolor roots, Mead, Nebraska, USA - 072115-40_1 MetaG | ecosystem: Host-associated > Plants > Roots > Unclassified | place: USA: Nebraska...
AAACAAGTTTCGAAATAAGAAGGAAATAGGATTTGGGGAGGGATTTCACGATATGGATAAAACAAGATTTTGAAGAGAGGTTTACTAAGACAAAAGGGAAGTAGTTTCAAAAGAAAGGGGTCTACCCACCAAACTCCAAATAGCAAATAAGCCAAAACAAGAAAGTATGCGAAAAATGGTTGTTGGTCCTCGGGGAGAGTGTCTTGAAGGATTTGATTTGTTTTGGTGCCACAAATAAATTTAGGAAAACATACAAACTCTAAAAAAATGCATATGATGAATTTTAATGCAAGCTTTAAAAACATTTTCGAAAATAGTTTTGCATGTAAACAAGACAATATTTTTAAGTGTGTTGTACTTTAAAAGGTTTGATTTTTTTTAGTGGGTTGCAGCAAGGTGCCACAACTTACAAATACCTTGTATTTTAAACAGAGGGGGTACATGTTTTGACAATATACAGTGTAAAGTCTTCTTTTGAGTGGGGTGGGGTTTGAGGAGACCCGAGTAGTAAGAGTGGCAGTAGACACGACACTGAATATGCTAGTACATTAGCAAGCTGTTTATGTGTTCATTGTTGCTACTCCGGCTGATAAACCTTATTTTATTTATTATAAAAAAGAAACGGAGGTGTAGAATATCTACTAGCTTTATCCTGTATCCTTTCTGGAAAGTTGTTGATCGCCCATCATTAGCAGCAATGATCACTAGAGCTTAAATGCATAGTTAGTGAGAGAGGACCACCCCAATTATGTGACGGTGCTTCCTATGAAAAGGATCATTGCTATGCAAGCTAGCTGAAGATAGTGCCAACCCCGCTGTACACTTGCACCTAAAATGTGGACCGTACATGTAATGTCTCAACTCTCAAGTACGTAGACACACCACTACACCAGCTACAATATTCAAAGTTGCACACCCACTCCAATATGCTCCTACACATCCACACCGGACTTCAGCTTCAAAGAAAACGGAGATGAATTACAGAGAAAGAAGTTTCATATATTATATACAATAATAATGTTGTACATAGTGATATTAGTTCTATATGTTTTGTATCAATTGGATCGACCAAAAACTTGCTAAAATAAACTTAAATGACAGGCCACATAATAAAATTTAGTATAGAAATGTAAATTAAGGTCCTGTTTGTTTGAGTTTTATGAGAGCTTATCAGTGTGCCTTGTTCGTTTGGGCTTATCAGCCGAATCTACCAACCATTCAATAGTATTTTTCTCTCACAATAAATCAGCCAACTGTTATAGCTTATCAGCCAAACGAGCTGTATATAATTGGAACCCAACCAGCCTATCATAACACGAGCTGAGTTGACGAGTTAGTTTCATGTAACTCTTGTCTAAGTGTGAAACAAATTGATCAAAATTTGCCAAATTTGTCGCACAACTAAAGTTTCAGCATCGTGTAGTTAGACATTAAGATCCCGTTTGGTGAAACTCCGGCCACTTCCGGCTCCTCTTTACATTTTAGCAAAGGAATCGTTTTTATCTAATAAAATCATTTTTTTGTTTCATTAGCTTCAGCTCCAAGCACTTAGGCTAGTCTCAATGTGTGTTTTATGAGAGTGTCATGCACATTAAATAGGGTGCCACATAAGGAAAATTGCTGACTTGGCAGGGTCATTAAATGAAGGAATTTCATTAGATGAGAGAGGAATTTCATCCCCATGACACTCATGTGGCTTGGTTACCTAGTTTATAGTCTTCGTAATTATGCCATGAAACTATGCATTGAGACTGGCCTTACCACTCTTAGCCATGCCAAGCGGAATTTAGAGTCTTTTTGGCACATGAGCTGTTTTTTTTATTGTCAAACACTCTTTTCCAAAATAGCTTTATGAATGAAGCAATTTTTTCTCTCCTTCCACAAAGATATAAGTTAGAATAAAACTGAAAAAATAGCTTATCTTAACTCTCTCTCTCATTTCTTTCTTTCATCCATGCATAAAGCTATTGATAAAGCAGTTTTGCGAAACAACTTTTTCAAAACAACTTATCTCATAAAGCTCTTTTCTGAAGAAAAAAACTTTACTAATAGTCTGCGTGGAGAGAAACTTATAATTGTCTTTTCTCTTTTGGAAGCTCATCGCCGGAGCTATCAAGAACTGGTCAAGATGACACTACTCCTACGTGGCATTCACAATATAGACTCTATCATAGAGTCTAAAGTTATTTATTATTTCGAACAATGTGGACCTAGAGTCTAAGGCCTTGTTTAGTTCCTACACGAATTTTTTTGGTGCACTGTAGCACTTTCGTTTTAATTTGACAAACTTTATCTAATCATGAAGTAACTAGGCTTAAAAGATTCATCTCGCAATTTACAGATAAATTGTACAATTAATTTTTATTTTTGTCTATATTTAATATTTCATACATGTGTTGCAAGATTCGATGTGACGGAGAATCTTGAAAAGTTTTTGGTTTTTAGTTGAAACTAAACAAGACCTAAATAAGACTTGGAGTTTTTTTTATCTCTTTCGTCAATAAATATGCTGACACATCAGCAAAATATCATAAATAATATGTAATTAATTATCTTGGACTCTGTGATAAAGTTTTGCATTGTGAGTGCCTGATGTAATAAACAACCAAAAAAACATAATCTGGAACGGGCTGCCATCAACGTTTGGGCTGTCAGCGGGCTCGGACTCCGGCACATCGCGCGAGCCAGATCGGTCCAGTAGTCGGGCTGCAGTTGGACCAGTCCTGGCCCTGGGAGAGCCGCATCGCACCGCACGCACGGGCTACGGATTTTTCTCTCAGGTTTCGACGTCCGTCACACGGTCCAGATTACTAGTTCTTCTCGTCGGCCCGTGGAGGCGTGGACGAGCACGCATGGCCGTGCCGCGGCGGTTTGTTGCGAATTTTCCTTTGTTCGTCAAAAATGCCTTTGCAAAAATTTGTTGGGATATGTTTTCACTTCACCAGTTCACCACACAATCCAATCCAAACAAAACACTAAAAGGTTGTTAAGATTTCCGGAGGTCGGTCCACAGTGGCGCCAAGCTTAAAAGCCAACGGAATCTACGGGATCTCCTCGCTACACGCCCGCCCCTCCCACGGCGACGCGTGACGGGGCGCAGTGGTCGCGCAGGCGCCGCCATGTCGGCCCCGCCGTCAAATACTTCCTCGCCTCCACCATCTGCTACTGCTCCACCAGCAGCCACAGCCGGGTCGCCTCCTTCTCCACCAAGCGCTCCAGAGCCGTCGTCGATAGCCACGTCCGCTGCAGCCGCCCCGTCGCTTCCATCACCCACGGTGCCGGCCGATCCACCACCGCTGCAAGCGCCAGTTGTTCCGCTGCCGCCAACGCCGCTGACCCCGCTTGCTCCGCCGGCTGTTTCTCCTCCAGAGACTCCTCCTGCTCCTATCCCACCGGCACCGGTGTTTCTTCCGCCGCCTGATCCTCCGGCTTCTTCGCCTCCCGCCCCGCCGCTTCCCTCGCCTCCACTACTGCAGCCGCCACCGACGACTCCAACTCCATCTGCTCCGCCGGCACTTTCACCCCCACCGCTGGCGCCAGCGGCACCAACTGATCCGCCGCCGTCTTCCCCTGATCCACCGGCACCACCAGCTGACCCGCCGGCGCCATCTACTCCACCCCCGCAACCCACACCATCTGCTCCGCCGGCTCCTCCCCCGCAATCACCAGTGGCGCCTGCTGCTCCCCCGCCGGCGGCGTCTCCTCCTCCTACGCCGCAGCCACCGGCGACACCAGCTGCACCACCACCGGCGGCGTCTCCTCCTGTATCGCAGCCACCGGAGACACCAGTTGCACCACCACCAGCGGCGTCTCCTCCTATACCGCAGCCACCGGCGACACCAGCTGCACCACCGGCGTCTCCTCCTATACCGCAGCCACCAATACCTTCTCCGCCTGCACCGGTGGCGCCGCCCACGCCGTCAGCACCGCCACCATCTCCACCGGTTATGCCACCACCGTTGCCTGCGCCATCAACACCAACGCCGTCGCCGCCAGTGATCCCTCCTCCGTCGTCGCCAGTGATCCCTGCGACACCACCAACGGCAACGCCGTCCCCTCCGATCATGCCGCCTTCACCATCAACGCCCACTCCGGCGCCTCCAATGCAACCGGCGCCATCGCCACCGGCGCCTGCACCAACGCCCACGCCGTCGCCTCCAGTGACGCCTGCGCCACTAACGCCACTGCCGCCATCCCCTGCGGTGCCAGCACCAGCAACGCCGTCCCCTCCTCCTACCGTGGCGCCAGTACCACCCGCACCGCCAGTACCACCCGCACCCACTCGTCCATCTCCGTCAACACCAGCACCACCATTGCCGTCCCCGCCTTCTCCCCTGACGCCAGGGCCACCACCATTGCCGTCGCCGCCTTCTCCCGTGACGCCAGTGCCACCGCCAGTTCCATCCCCGCCTGCTCCCGTGACGCCAGTGCCACCAGTGCCGTCTCCGCCTTCTCCATTGACGCCATCTCCATCAATACCAGCGCCACCATTGCCTTCGCCACCTCCCCCAGCATCACCGGAGCCGCCAAGGCCGTCACCACCTTCTCCAGTGACTCCATCTCCTCCAGGTGTCCCGGCCCCAAACATACCACCGTCCCCGCGACGAAGGGCGCCGGAGCCACCACCAGCGACGCCATCATCTCCACTCCGACCAGATCCTCCAGCGGCGCCCAGACGGCCGCCGCTCTCGCCGTCTCCTGTTCCGCCATCTCCTCACGCCCGTCCTGGCGTAATTTCGTCGTCCCCACCTCCTCCTGGCGTAATCCCGTCGCCCCCAAGCGATGGCCCTTCCTCCTCGCCGTCATTCACACCTCCGGCACCGCCGTCACCGCCATCCGCTTCAAATGGAACTGTCATCGGCGTCTCCGTGGCCGTCGCAACGGTGGTCGTGCTCGGCCTCATCGCCGGCCTCATCTACTGCTGCTCCAAGAAGCGCCGCCAACGCCGCCGCAGCGCTCCGTCCGGCGGTACGTATGCCAACACTCCCATACCGCCATACATGGCTTGGCCGGTGCAAGCGCACCACCGCAGTAGTAGCTACTAGCAAAGTTTAAGTTTGTGGACATCTACACGCGTGAGTGCGCTCGCGCGTCAAGCAACGTAAGAAATCGCGCGCGTGCCCGCACGCGGGGCCCGCGGCTCGGACGACGCATCACGGCGCGCACTCGCCACTCGTGCGCCGCCGGCGTCGTCACAGCAGCAACCTTTGCCGGTGTTGATGACGATGGCGACACGTACACCATGGACCGGGGAGTTGGTTGTTGTCTTGTTGAAGCTGAACGTCCGGCTGGCCGGTTTTGTGGATAAACCGTGTGCTCTGCTTTGCATAGTGTGGCTTTTGACTCGTGGCAGCTTGCCGCGTAAAAGTGGCTCGTCGATGAATTCGGCGACGGAAACGGCAATGGCTATACAAGTGTGTATACAATCTAGAGTTCTCTGCGTCATTGATCGCTTTACGTGTTTGATACTTGCATATACTGCTTTTCTTGTTGCATTTTTCCTGCTTCTGGTTCGACTAGACTGTTAAAGTGTTTAAGTCGTCGTCACAAATCATGACCCCAGTGACGACTAGTGACCAAAAGAGGTCAAAATTCCACGTATTGGTGTTTCGTGACACACTGCAATCGTCAACGGTCTCAACGATTTTCTCAACTTTCAGGCAATGTCTACGGGCCCCGGCTGCCGGTGACGTCGTCGCAGCAGCAATCGAAGCCGCCGTCGTCAGCGCCATTACAATCCACGCCGCAGTCGTACTCGCAGCAGATGCTCGCGCACCAGTCGTGGCAGACCAGCGGCGGCGGCAGCGGCGCGCTCTCGGGTCCCCTGCGCCCACCGCCGCCTCCTCCTCCGCCGCCGGTCACGGGCGGCACGGTGTCGTACGCGGAGCTGGTCGCGGCGACAGGCGGGTTCTCGGACGCGAACCTGCTCGGGCAGGGCGGGTTCGGGCACGTGTACCGCGGCACACTGGAGGGGGGCGGCGAGGTGGCCATCAAGCGGCTGCGGCCCGGGAGCGGGCAGGGCGACCGCGAGTTCCGCGCCGAGGTGGAGATCATCAGCCGTGTCCACCACCGCCATCTCGTCTCCCTCGTCGGATACTGCATCCACGGCGACCAGCGCCTGCTCGTCTACGAGTACGTGCCCAACAAGACGCTCGAGCTCCACCTGCACGGTACGTGTCCATGTCCATGTCCATGCTACGCTCTCGCTGTCACCGCCTATTTGTCTAAAAAATCATAGCTAAAAATATTATTCGCTGATTTATTGTATGCATTGTTCTAGGGATTGGTCGGCCGCCTCTGGATTGGCAGCAGAGGTGGAGGATCGCGCTTGGGTCGGCCAAGGGATTGGCCTACTTGCACGAGGACTGTAAGGACCAGCACTCTGCTTGTCTGAATTTTTTTAGACTAGTTTGGTTGTGTTGATGGGACGATAATACCCGGTGTTGGTTTCAGGTGATCCTAAGATTATCCACCGTGACATCAAGGCGGCAAATATACTTCTGGATTACAATTTCGAGCCCAAGGCAAGTGATTTCAGCATATATCACACTGATTTGTTCTTGGCCGGTGTGTGAATCTTGGATGTCATGCTCATGCATGCATTTGTCTGAAAAACGAGCATTTGTTGTGCAGGTTTCAGACTTTGGGTTGGCCAAGATCCAGCCGGCAGATGACACTCACGTCTCCACGCGCGTCATGGGAACCTTCGGGTAAACCGGTTGCTCCACAACATTTATATAGAGTTACTAATTAAAAAGTGATTAAGAAGTTTATGACTGTATCTAGTAGGAACTAGAAAGCATTGTCAGCAGGACTGATTGTCAGTGATAAGCACGTTTTTCAGATACTTGGCGCCGGAGTACGCCACCACCGGCAAAGTAACGGACCGGTCCGACGTCTACTCCTTCGGAGTAGTGCTTCTGGAACTGATAACAGGGATGACGCCTGTCCTGTCGCCCGAGCCAGACAATGACGAGACTCTGGTTTCTTGGGTGGGTTTACTCTGAATTTTGACTCATTGTTCTGAATTTTGACTGAATGTTCATGCAGAGCGAGGTGACTAATTCTGCCATTATTCTTCCGGTGAATGTTTTTGGTGCAGTCAAGGCCTAGGCTGACAAGAGCTCTGGAAGATGACGACCTTGACGAGCTGACCGACCCGAGCCTGGGCACCAACTACGACGCCGTCAACATGCGCCGGCTCATCGCCTGCGCCGCCGCCGCCGTGCGGACCACAGCCCGGTCCCGCCCGCGGATGAGCCAGGTGACCGACCGATCGCGCCCAAGCTGCGAATGATTCCATTCGCTGCATTTTTTTAATTTTTCTTTCTTCCTTTCTTTTTTCAAGAAGCTAACAGCAGTGTACGTGTTGTTTTCGTCTCGTGGACTGCGCAGATCGTGCGGTTCCTGGAGGGGCAGATGTCGGTGGAGGCCCTGAACGCCGGCGTGGCGCCGGGGCAGAGCGAGGTCGTGGACGGCGGCGCGGCCGAGCAGCTGCGGCGGATGAGGCGGATGGCGTTCGTGCCGGGGACCTCCTCCACCGGCGGGGGTTTCCTCACCGAGAAAAGCTACGTCAGCGAGGCGACGAGCGAGTACGGGCTGCACCCGTCGTCGTCCAGCTCCAGCGACGACGACGCCACCGCCACGAGCGAGGCGGCGGCCAGCGCGCACGGCGCCACGAGCCGGACGCAGACCACCGTGTCCACTGCCTCAGTCGCGGCGGCCGGCAGGGATGGACAGAGGTCCGGCGAGATCGGCGCCGCCGAGGGGATTGCCCGCCGCACGCGGTCGGGACAAACCGAGTGACGCAGCGTTTTTTTTATGTCTTATAAAAGTTTTTTCTTGGGCATATCGTTATTTTGGGGTACACAATACAAGCAATCAGGAATTCAGGTTAGTGGTAGGAGTAGAACTTTTCTAGCTTTGCTCATATCATTTTGGTCCAAGGGTTTGCTAGATAAAATTGGTAGCAAATTTTTTGATCAAAGTGCAAACTTTCCCAGTCAGTCAGTTTTGGAGAACACAGGATATTGTAGAGTGAGATGTAGCGGCTTGATTCGTCTCGTGATAGAGATTAGCTGTATGGAACTTTCTTGTAGTCCCATGTGCCTTTTTGCTTCGTTGTGCTGCGCCAGAGATTGCTGAATGACAGGTGGATAGTTAGCATCCACTGGCGTCCACTTAGTTTAAGCTTTCGATTGCTATCATTGCTACACCGCACCGGCCGACCGGTCAAATTATCTATCTCTATCCAGATCCCCAACACAATCAAATGATGACCTGAAGTCACAAGATTGATGGGCCAGATACACTAATCTCCACATGATCCTCATAATACGTGTTCGAGTAAATGATGAGCAACATAAATTTTTGCAAAACCTTCAGTAAATTTTTATCCTTATCGACACCATATCGATAAAATTATATAATAACTATGTTTCTACAGAGTCTAAAATAACATAAAAAAGTTTATATCTAAACTCTACTATCCTCTACGTCACTGATACTCTCAACTAGAGTACCCTAAATCTATATCTAAAATACTCACATGTGTTGTTATAAAAAATAACCTCTTATCGCCATCTAAACTAACTATGTCATGATAAGAAATAATCTAAAGTAACCTCTAAGTTACCCAACTTTGATAGTATCAAAAATGAAATAGAGAAACATCTTGATTTGCATCTAATTCATACATTTCTAAAATTAGTAAAAATAACACATAAATCAGCATCTCAACAACTACATGTATCACTATAAAAATTATCCCAAATCACTTCAAAAATATGCTTGTACACGGTGTTTGTTAATGTAAACATAGAAAATTCTGATTAAAGTAACAAATGGATAATGTTTTGTACATCTATATATCTTATGATCCCAGACCGCACTAGAATTCTATCTCCACATTCAAGCCATCATCTATATGACTATATCGCAGTCCACAAGTGCATGTGATTATGGCACATATCTATTCATAGCACATATAATTATGGCATATATGTATTCATGCAAGCTATCCATGACAACGAATAATATGATCTACTAACATGTATTTATTTATGTATATTAGCATATCACACCATTCACTAAATTTCATTCGCCAGTCCTGCAGCATTGTACGCAAAGGGGGTTTGCTTTTAGTATAAATGTATTTTAGAACTTGTAACCGATGATGATACCTACTTCCACATTAAACACATAACTTAAGTTAAGGTTACAACTAAATGTGCGACACAAAACAAAAACGTATGGATATATGAATAAAAGAAACATATAAAGTATCTCATTACTATAAGGCCTGGTTTAGTTCCCAAAATTTTTTGGTTTTGATACTGTAGCACTTTTGTTTTTATTTGGCAATTATTATCCAATCATGGACTAACTAGGCTTAAAAGATTCATCTCACGATTTACAAACAAACTATATAATTAATTTTTGTTTTCGACTATATTTAATGCTCCATGAATGTGCCGCAAGATTTTGATGTGATGGAAAATATTAAAAAGTTTTTGGTTTTTGAGGTGAACTAAACAAGATCTAAATATGGACGGAAAATGGTAAGAAAATATTTCTACGGGTAATCCATATGTACAAATTGGAGAGAACAAAGATATCTAATTTTGATTAGCTATGTCTACTAAACCTTTTATGAATTTCTAAGATTTATCTCGTAAAATTATTAGCCATATGCAAGAATACATGTTGACTAACTAGTATCTATAATTTTATAATCTTCCTACATTTTTATATTTCCTGTTATTTTGACCAAGGTGAAATCTTGGAATTTTGACTATGAATTTAATTCTAAAGATTTAGTCTAGACATCATATATAGAATTATAGATTATTAGTCATAAAGCCTACTTTAATAAAACAACAATAATAAGCTATAATCAAAACTATATTTTGGAGACTACAATTGTGGACCGGAGGAGGCAGCATTGTATTTGTATACACTTTTGGGCTGCTTTGTTGTTTCGTTGTTGTTGCAGGCTGACAACAGCCCAAAAAAAACTTAAAGGTACAATCAAACTGATATACTCCATCCGTCTCAAAATAAATATCGTTTTCGCTTCTCGAGAAATAACTTTAACTAAATATATAATAAAAAATATTAGTATTTATAGTACATAATTAGTATCACAAAGATCTTTAAGTCTAATTTTTTAACAAATTTATTTAGAGATATAAATATTGCATATATTTTCTACAAATCAAGTCAAACTTGTGGCACAAAAACCTAAAACGACACTCTTTTTGGATCGGAGGGAGTAAGTTCAAAATATATATATATTTATAAAAAATAAACAATCGTAAATAAAAATGATGCGCTTGCTCTCGCTGTGGCCCACGGTGTGGCCCACACATGCCGTCCCGTTCCCCGGGTCTCCCTTCCTTCCTTTCCTCTTGTGTCGTTCGTTCCAGCGCCCACCACAAAACGCAACGCATCGGCATCGCGACGGCTCCCCAACCCCAACCCCAACTCCCCCTCCCCGACTCTCTGGCCAGGTCTACCTCTCGGGCCGGCCTCTGTCCCTTCGCCCCCCTTCCAGTCCCCCCCGCACGCGAGAGGAGATCGCCACCGCCCCGGGTGGGCCCTAGATCCCGATGGCCTCGCGCCGCCGCACCCTGCTCAAGGTCATCATCCTCGGCGACAGCGGGTGAGCGCTTCGGATCTCCCTCCCTCCCTTCCCCTCTGCGAGGGCTCTTTGCCTTTTGTCTCTCGCTGACCTCTGTTTTCCTGTGATCTAGGGTTGGGAAGACGTCCTTGATGAACCAGTATCCTGCGATTCGGATCGATTCTTGACAAGCTGACTTGATTTCGTTTCGTTGATTTTTTTTTATTATTATTCTTGTTGGTTTGTTGGTTGGTTTTGGGCTGTGTTTTCTTTGAGCTGTGATGTGTAATTCAGATATGTGAACAAGAAGTTCAGTAACCAGTACAAGGCTACGATTGGCGCGGATTTCCTCACCAAGGAGGTGCAGTTCGAGGACAGGCTCTTCACGCTGCAAGTAAGATTGGTTTGGTTCCGCTGGCCATGCTGTGCGAGTAGTTCGGTTTCTTTAGGTCAACTTCAGCCCCGATTAGTACTTTATTAATCAGTCTGCGAACTGATCAGCTCTGATGTTTATAAAAAGCATAGGAGAGGATGTTTGCCGTTCAACACTTGAATGCTTGCTTGTTTAGTTGTTATGCCATCATAACATCGTGCACGTTGCGGCTGATTCATTCTAAACAATATGCTGTTTTGTTTAGGCAGTTTGCTTGCACTTGAAATATCTAGCTCTAGTACTAGCTCCTGTTGACAAAAAGTCAGTTTCATCAATTTTATGTATTCGTTTATTTACTGTATTGGCATCAATGTAGTGAAGTATTCCTGCTAGAAAATGTGCCTCCTGAATATTCCCATGAGAAATACACTACTAGTAAAAGAAGATGCTCTTTAGAACTTCTAGGTGTCTGCATTATTTTTCATTCTTTTTTACTGGTGAATCAGATTTCGCTGCTTATGTTGGCACGATGTTGTTCAGATTAGCGTAGGGGCATTTGGCAGCTATATTAATAACCCTTCTTTATACTTTCCCATAATCTCAGTTCTTTGCTAAATAATTAACAAATGACTGTTCAAATCATTTCAAACCATCTACATATCATAACTGTCTAACTATTTAAAGTAATTTCTTATGTTTTGTCTGCTTCTTAATAAGCACCATCTTCATCGAATCTATTGGGTACATAAGGAATCTATGTAGATTCAGATTAATATCATGCGAAGAGATGGATTTTGTAATCATCCTGTATCCGCTGGTTTATGATGTTTAATATGTCTTTGCAGATATGGGACACTGCTGGTCAGGAAAGGTTTCAGAGTCTTGGCGTTGCGTTCTACCGGGGAGCAGATTGTTGTGTTCTGGTCTATGATGTTAATTCTATGAAATCATTTGATAACCTGAACAACTGGCGTGAAGAGTTTCTAATTCAGGTGAAATATTTCCGATGGTTTATTATTAGTTCAATCTCATAACAATCCTCTTTTTTTTTGTCTAACTTTGGATGTTTCCCTTTGCAGGCTAGCCCATCAGATCCTGATAATTTCCCTTTTGTTCTGTTGGGTAACAAAGTTGATGTAGATGGTGGCAACAGCCGAGTGGTAAATACCACTACACGATTTGCTCTCTGAATAAATTCTTCTCTTGAACTAGATTGTACTGATTAGAAACGTAAACTGCTTTCATTTTAGGTATCGGAGAAAAAGGCAAAGGCATGGTGTGCTTCTAAAGGGAACATCCCCTACTTTGAGACATCTGCTAAGGATGGAACGAACGTGGAAGATGCCTTCCAGTGTATCGTAAAGAACGCTCTGAAGAATGAACCAGAGGAAGAATTGTAAGCACACTGTGATTCTCTTTTCTCTGCATGTTTGAATGACATTTGACAGTACTGGTTTTATGTGACATTAATCATTCCAAGTACTAGAAAATGGAGCACTGAGTAATTACGTTTGAAATACCAATGGGTCCTTCTGTTGGTATTTTGCTCCAGTTAGTCATCAACAAAGTTAGTCATTTTTTCGCTGATCCTCTTTTTTGCGGATGTATTTGCATCGTACCAGGACTAGCATCATTTGCTGCAATAAGACTAGAGTAGTAACATTTTGAAAACGGATAACTTCTGTTGGTCTCTTTTTCAGTATTATCTACAGTATGTTAAATCATCAACCATGTGCTGGTCCTTTTCATGGGGGATATGTTTGCATAGTTTCAGGACTAGCACCATTCGTTTGTTTCTTTGACTTGTATATTTCTTTCCGTGCCTCCTTTTTTGATCTTATCGATTTGTTCTTGAAGGTATGTGCCAGATACCGTGGACGTGGTGGGTGGCAACCGGGCCCAGAGATCATCTGGTTGCTGTTAAGGCATGAGGCATCACGAGGGCGTTGTGATCATCACCGGCTATGCAGTAACCAAACAGTACCTTTGACATTGCTGGGCCTCCATGGTTATCTACGGATCCGTATTCCATTTGTTACCTTTCCAGTCTCCTGCTATGTACCCAAGGGCGCCTGTCCCATGCTGTCAATCCGTGGACTTTGTGCAGTTTCATCAGTAGCGTCATATCTTGTGAATACAATTGGGCAAAATAAGAGGAAGTGTAAACTAAAGTTCATCCTTTATGGTTTTGTGTGGGACGAGTATGAATTTGTTTGGGCAATCGCCGTTTCCTCGCTTTCTGCTTCAATGCGAGTTACTACACACGTTCTCGCTAGAAAATAGTAGATGTTATTCATTGTTAAAGAATCTGTCTCCCCCTCACCTAAGTCTGTCGCTCTAAGTCTGTCTCTGCTAAATTTATTAGTTTAATAGTGCTTTTTTATAATAAATTAGTGAATAGTATTTTCAGTCATGCCTTTTTAGGCTCTGTTTAGTTACTCATCCAAAAATTTTTCATCCATCCCATCGAATCTTTGGACACATGCATAGAACAAAAAAATAAACTAATTACACAGCTTGGTTGAAAATCACGAGACGAATTTTTTAAGCCTAGTTACTCCATGATTAGCTTTAAGTGCTACAGTAACTCACATGTGCTAATGATAGATTAATTATACTTAATAGATTTGTCTTGCAATTTCCTGACGAGCTAT
>Ga0182004_10002829_pt1 | contig 13648 bp, 15 predicted proteins | sample Sormic07211540_1_FD_120479 | JGI IMG/M metagenome (GOLD analysis project Ga0182004, IMG submission 120479) | Endophyte microbial communities from Sorghum bicolor roots, Mead, Nebraska, USA - 072115-40_1 MetaG | ecosystem: Host-associated > Plants > Roots > Unclassified | place: USA: Nebraska...
GACCTAATTAATTTCCACCTCTTATACAATTTTGGACATAATTTCCACTTTACGCAAGTATATATAACCCAACCCAACCCCGTTCTCAGTCTCTTGCTCCCTCCTTCAATTTCTTCCGGTTCCACCAACAGCTATCCACAAGAAAGAGGTAGAAACGTCACCGCGAGTGAGGGAATCTTGGCACAGCCAAGCCAACATGACGTGATCTAAAAAAAAAAAGGGAACGAGGTGTTATTTTCTCTTTTCTTTTTGTTATTTATCTGAAATATAAGAAATCAAGGATTCAAAATTTATATCAAAATATAAGGTATCTTCAGTCTTTCCTCTCTCCCCTTAATTACGTAATAACCGAGCTACTCACCCTCTCCAAATTAGTGAAGCGTAATACGGTATTTTGCCGGACTCAAATCGCTTCAATTCTTTATTGGACAACAACAGCATCCAGCCAAAGCACAAAAGGAAAAAGTTCACATTACCTCCCTCAACTTTCACGAAAATCTACTTTTACTCCCTAAAGTTAAAAACTAGATAAAATACCTCACTCAACTTCTAAAACTATTCACTTTACCTTAATGGCCCTGTTACAAGCAGCTTTGAAGGTGGTTTTTTCTTTTTCTTTTTTTATTTATTTCGGTTGAATCTTTGAAAAATTATAGTAAATCAAAGAAAAACTATAAAATCTAATTTGTTGAACTCCATATGCATAAATATATATAGTAAACATATAATATGGTATGCTTTAGTACATACTTTTTGATATAGCTTTAAATCTATGCTTTTTTGTAATTAAATGGAATAATTCATGCTATAGTTTCTATGATCCAATTGTGGTAAAAATTTTATGGTGGCCTATTTATTATATTGCTAAAATTTAGTAAAAATTTCATACTTATTGGATCATGTATAACTTAGTTATAGATTTTATTTAGGTTTATTCTTGTTAAATATGAATAAATCTATAACTAAGCTATGCATGATCCCATGAATATGCAATTTTTACTATAGTTCAATCATATAATAATTAGTCCACCATAAAAAATTTATCATAATTGGACCATAGAAACTATAGCTATGAATTATTCTAGTTAATTACAGAAAAGCATAGAAGCCACAGTAAAAACTTTATACTAAAGCATATCATATTAAATGTTCATTGTTAGATCTATTGATGTGGAGTCTAATAGAATTAGATTTTTCATTTTATGATTTTTTAAAGATTTAACCGAAAAATAAAAAAATAAAACTAGCTTTAAAACTGCTTATGATAGGACCAGGGAGATAAGATGAATGTTTTAAAAGTTAAGGTAGCTGTTTTGACCGGTTTTAGAGTTTAGAGAGAAAAAAACAGACTTTTACAAAACATAAGAGGTAACGTAGACTTTATTTCAAGCGCACATGCATTGCGGCGGCCTCGTCATCCAACTCACTCCATAATGGTGTTTGAAGCTTAACGGGCCGCAACAGCCAAAGATGCGAGCCCAATAAACACGCACAAGAATTTACAGAAAACGTTGGGTCACAAACTCACGGTAAGGATGGGGTGGCCTTCCAAATATCCGCGGTTCTTTTTTAGTATATTTAGTGTAATTAAATAAAAAAATAAAAAAAATTATCTATTTAGTTCATTTAGTTACACTAAAAAAGAATCGCGGATATTTATTTGGAGCACCGTTCACATTCTTAACTCGCGGCACAACGCTCCAAAGTCCAAACAGGTGACCGATGTAAAAACAGCTCTTCATCAGTCACCTGTGAGCTAAGGCCTTGTTTAGTTTAAAAATATTTGAAAATTTTTTCAGATTTTTCGTCACATCGAATCTTGTATTACATGCATGGAGCATTAAATATAGATAAAATAAATTACTAATTACACAGTTTACTTGTAATTTGTGAGATAAATTTTTTTAGCCTAGTTAGTTCATAATTGAACAATATTTGTCAAATACAAACAAAAGTGCTACAGTGTTCATTTTGTAAATTTTTTTGGAACTAAACAATGCCTAAGACACACACCAACACAGTAACCTAACCATTTGGGCACCAAGGTATGTGTGATAATGAGAAATCATATAGCAGTCGATGACAACAACGAATCTTTGAATATTGGGAGGAATAAGGAATATGGTCTTACCACGATTCTCTGAATCTATCTAGAAACAATAATTACATGGGTAAGCAATTAACAGTAACACCCACAGATGCAAGTTATCACACAGCTAACGTTGTTGCTGTTGTAAACCAAATCCGACAAAGGAGGTGGCTAATCCATGTGGAAGGAAGAAACAAAAGATGTTTTATCTAGCCCTCCTCCTATAAATAGGAGTCACTTTCACCATTGTAAGAATAAATCAGTGAAGCAAAAAGTGAAATACAAAAGGAGCTCTTCCTTCCTCCCCATTCTGTATTATTGTGCATGTGAAGAACTTGAAAGAGCTAATTTCTAATATATTATCAGCATGAGTTCTACAAGCTAAAGGTAAGAAATAGTTTACAGAAATTAGTGTTCAACTGACACACACACACACACACAAGAACACATGCACATTCTTACTCGAGAGATTTACTTGTATGACCCTAAAAAAATGTCTTTTCCTTATATAATTTTTTTTTGAACTTCCTTCTATAGCCCTCAAACGAACTTTAATTCATTCTATGGCCTTTTGTCCATTTTCAGCACTTAACGATGTTAAGTGGAGAGTAAAAATACCATAATGCCCCTGGCGTGAAAAAAAATCGCAAAGTTTGGTTTGTTTCTTGTATATTTGACTTTGAGTAATATTAAACAAATAAATTGACAATTTAGACATTATAACAGTACATATTTGGATCACAGTAAATATTTGGACAGCATCACATACAATATGTGCTCAAAACAAAATTTCATTTATACAAGAAATAAACCAAATTTTGCGCATGTCAGGAGCATTATAGTCTTTTTATCCTCCACTTAACACTGTTAAGTGCTGAAAATAGACGAAAGGCCATAGAAGAAATGAAAATTCGTTTGAGTGCCATAGAAGGAAGTTTTTTTTAAAAAAAAAAAAGAGGACCATATAAATAAGAGGTATTTTTTTGAGGGCCATATAAATAAATGTCTCTTCTTATTCATGTCCTTGGCGCATCGGTAACACCCGGTCGCCAGAAATAAACACGCTGCCTAGAAACACCGGTCGCCAGAAATAAATGTCTCTTTATCTCAGTGTGACGGCGCCTCACCTGGGCAGAACAGCAAAGCCTCCAAGGCCACCAAAGTGCAACTTCAATCAAATAAGGCTCCCATCACTTGCTTCAAGTACAAGAAAGAGGGTCACCATGTCAGAGATTACACTTTGAAGAAAGAATAGAAGGGCATGATCAAGATCCAAGAGAAAAAGAAGATGCTCATGTTGTCAAGTGCTCTAACATGGGACATAATGCCTCTATGTGTTCCAACAAGGTAGATGACCTAGCAACACTTCCAAACAAGAAGATAAGAAAAAGCAATAGGAAGTGTTATGGGTGCAATGAAGGGTCATGAAATTGCATCATGCCCCTACATGAAAGATAAAGGCATGACATTATCAACAAAGAAGCTCATCGGCAAGGAAGCAAGCAAGAGGCAGGCAGAGAAGACATCCCATAAGAACAAGCACCGCCCCTCATCACTGTACAACGCTCCAAAATTCAAACAGGTGAGTAGGTGACCGATGTAAAAGCAGCCCCTCATCAATCACCTGTCAGCTAGACACACCCCAACACAATAACCATTTGGGCACCAGAGGTATGTGTGCTAATGAGAAATCAGATAGCAGTAGATGACGACATTGAATCTTTGAATATTGGGAGAAACAGGGAGTATAGTCTTACCACGATTCTCTGAATCTATCTAGAAACAAGAATTACATGGGTGGGCAATAAACAACAAACACCCAACCATGCAAGTCATCACGTTATTACAACAACAACAAAAATGCATATCACATGGCTGGCTGTTCACTATTCATCACTTCTATAAGCACCCACGCTACTTTAATCAGCTTTCATTCGAGTCAACAAGTTGCTATTGCTCTTAACCTTTGCTGGTTTCAGGATTTGTCACGCCACTCTTCCCAACAAGACTAGCACCATTCTGTACCAATTATACAGGGCCAAAATCAAAACCCATCTACTTCGAAGATTTTCTAGTAGTGCACATCCACTGCCGTGGCTTTTCTATATCATCACCTGTTGTTGTTGGTACATGCCAGCTTCCATCTTCAGATTCCTACACGCCAACAATGGTAATAGCATCCACTGTGCTGTTCAGTTTCTTCAAGGCATATGATTGTTTCTGTAGAGGGATGTAGACTTTATACAGATTTTAGTTCCATCACCTGAATAACAATTGAATAGGGAGGTGGCAAGTGAAGGGTAGGGCCACGCCCGGAGAAAGTTAGTCTGACCTGCGCATAGAGTTGCATAGGCACATTAAAACTTTGAGATGGGGGGGAAAAAAAGCACAACATCCAGAGAAAGTCTTGGGCCCATAAAACAATGACAAAAGGGTTTGGGCCTCAGCATGAGTGTGCAATGTCTGAATTTATGAGCAAGCCTTAAGTGGAGCAGCAACCAGCTCTAGACAATGCAGACTTCGTGGCTGTGTAATGTAAGAGATATACCTGATGTTTCTCTTTCCACCTAGGGAAAAAACTAGTGCCAAGCAGTTGAAACAAGTGGTCTCGCATCTCATCATTTGTAACAAGCAACGATCGGCAACTGACAGCTGCATACAACCAGTACCTGCGGTAGGACAGGAAGAGATGATTTGTGGATACAGAAAATATATAAAACGATTATGCACTGAAACAGCATATACAACTGATACTTCAAATGGGGAAAGCAAACATTAGCATGCCCTAAATCACTCCCTCAACAGAGTGCACTCCCAACAACCTTTTGGTAAATATATATAAATTTGCTGGTATGTTAAGCAGGAAAAAGGGGCTCACCAATCATCATTGGAACCAGGAGGGGTCGCATACAGAGCTCCAGCATTCCTCCAACTCTCCAGAATCTTCTGGTTGTATGGAGCCTTTGCAGGACCACCATTTACACGGTTCCTATGCAAAATGATCAGTGGCAACTTCTTTGACTTAGTTACTCTCTGTATAGCATTTACAACAGAGTTAACCTACAAGGAGAGAGCGATCCAAACTTGGTATTATTAGCTGTCTGCCTGCCTTTGTGTCAAAGAAGTATTGGATCATAACTTTACTGCTCCGCTGAACAAAAGCCTCTCCTACCTGTGAAAAACTGAAAGCTTTACTATTGTAAAGGCCTACATTAGCAGCGTCTATAACAGCATCGAATGGTCCATGGCGACGTAGCCAGTTCTGCAGAGATGAGGGAGGTCTTGGGTCAGAAAGACAAGCTTTATATATAGAATGAAAAAAAAAAAGAGTAGTACTATATGGGATGGGGCTGAAAGAAGATGGTGATGGGATTGGAGACAGAACCTGGAACCCGAGGAAGTCTTCCTTGACCTCACGCTTGATGGCAAGTTCGGTGAGCGAATTTGCAAAGTTGTCAGTCTCCGATGGATCAATGTCTATGCAGACAAGCTTCTCCCCACAGCGTTGGCATGTCCCATCCTTGTCCATCTCGGTCCAGCCAACGCTCCATGCCCCCTTGCCAAGCCATCCCTGGCCATGCCAGCCGCCGCCGCCCTTGACGACGCCCTCCTTGACCTTGCTGGGATCCCACTTGTCCACCCCCGCCTGGGACGCTGCGTCCGACCGGAACCAGGCCTCGACGACCTGGGCGGTCGTGTCGCAGACCTGCCTGACGAGGGCGCGCGTCCTGTGCAGGAGCCTGTAAACCTCATCGGCCTTGCCCTTGTCCGCATTGACGCGGAGCAACGCGGCGAGCTCGGGCTCCTCGGGCACGACGCCAGAGGCGTCCATGTGGGCCTCGACCTGCTTGGCGCCGTCGGCGTCTTTGGCGTCGCAGTAGGCGAAGAGGGCCGGGCCGTAGGAGCGGAGGCGCGGCGGGGTGCCCGCAGCGGCCATGCGGCGGACGACGGAGAAGGCCATGGCGGGGTCGCGGGTGGCGGCGGCGAGGCGCGCGACGCTGGTGAGGGTGGCCTCGTTGGGCTGGACGCCGTCGGCCTCCATCCTGGCGAAGATGTCGAAGCCGCGCTGGGCGGCGGCGGTGGAGCTATCGGTGTCAGTGTCGGTAGCGGCGGCGTTGGAGCAGAGGTAGAGCAGGCAGTTGTAGTGGTGGAGGGAGAGCGGGACGGGGGTGTCCGGGGAGAGGGCGTCGTCGTAGAGGCGGAGCGCGGTGGTGAGGTCGGCGTTGCGGGAGCACATGTCGAGCTGGTGACGGAGGAGGCCCTCGGGGGATTCGCGGGCGCGGCGGCGGCGGGCGGCCTTGCCTTCGCCATTGCTGGGGCTGGAGTCCTCCAGCGCAGGGGCCGTGGCGGTGGAGGAGTGGCGGCGTCGGCGAGCAAAGGGGAGGTGTTCGACCAAGAGGCGGCGGCGCTGGTGAGGTGGGGTGAAGAGGAAGCGGAGGGTGGCGGCGGTGGGTCGGAGGGCCGCCGCCGCCATGGCGGCACGCATGGCTTTGTTGGGGTTCCGGATTGGGTTTGGGTTGGGCCTTGCCAGCTTGACTGAGACCTCCGGCCGGAAATTCAACTCCTCTTCCCTTGTAGTAGTAGTAGTATTTATGGTCGGATTATGGTTATCGTCTCCTTCCCTTACCTCCCCCTTCCGGCGTCTACAAATTAAGACAGGGCAGGGCAGAAACGAAATCCCAAAATCAGATAACCAATTCCACAGATGAATGAATAGGAGTATGAATATATGCTGACACCAGTCAGTTTATTCTGTGCTCCTGTTGTACAATCCCAATTCTCACTGTCTTTCGCAACCCCACCGGCAAAGGCTAAGCCACCATGCTGCCTTCGGTGAATCCATTGCCCAATCATATGCTATCATGCTACACTAGCTCTACAAAACCTACATAAAGAAAAGGGGAACAGCAACAACACCTCGAAAAAGAGCTCTACACCACAGCACAGATCCCTCCCAAAATTAGAGGGCCTTCTAACATTACTCTCCCTTAACTTGCAACTTTGCAAACAGCGACATATAATACATGTGCTATTTCCCCATCAAATCTTCATTTCCTCCTTCCAAAGGATCTGAAGTCAGGGTGAGTGTTGCCATCATAGCTTATCTTCAGTTTCATTTGGTCGCCATGTCGTCTTTTGCACAAACAGCAAGCCTTCTTTATCCTGGGAGTAAGACATGTGGACCTCCCAGTGGAGAGATTTCACAATGTTCTCCACCTCACTTATTGTTTCAATGTTGTCTCTGACAATTAGCCGGCCTTCTGGCCTCAACACCCGATCCACTTCCACGATAACAGGTAATAGTTCGCACCTGTCATATCAGACAGAACATGCCAATAATCAGTGTTGAGGATGAAAGAATCGCACGATTATAGTATATATGCATAAGTGCAAGTGCACTATCTAATTGAACAGTTCAGCCCCAGGCAATTTATTAGGCGAAGCAGCATTCACAGTAACTGACTACCCAAGGATGGCATAAACTTACCTCTTCTTAACCTTGGAGAACAGATGGTTAGCATGCAGAAGATCGTAAGTCCTCGGATAGGTGCTAAACGACTCACACCAGTCATGGTACAGTCCAAACAGCCCACGTTCATATATAATTGGAAGCGTGTCGGGTGAATCAATTGGAACCACATTCATGACCCACACCTTGAGATTGCGCAAAGCTGCTGCGAACCTACAAAAGAAAGTGAGTGTGAGAAATGTGTATGCTCTGGGTAATCATCTTTTGTTTCAGGAATTGCAAGTAGAAGTTAAGAAAATAAAGTTTAACACGGATCCCAGTGAAAGAGGAACCGAAATCTGAGGTCACAGAAAGAACTCCACATGATTAGAAGGTTAGACTGAAGAAATAAGGCTAGTGCACTTCCTTACCCTGCATATACAGCTTTCATATCCATAACATTTCTAACAGAAGACCAATCAATACCCAAACCATTCATGTATGAATTGCTCACAACTCGCTTCCAGTGTTCATAGTCTGCTTGGAAATCCTCTGGGGCAGGTTTCCCATATACTCCAGCCTCAGAACCTCTCAGCCAATAAGGTGGCTTCTCCAGTCTCAGTGGCCATAACTCAGGCCACTGTGAACCACGAATGGTAGGATCTACAGGCAACTTATGCATACAAGCCCCCAACGATATGTTCCTAAACAGTGACAAGAGAGATTAGGTTTATAATTAGGTGATTAGCGTCAAAGGTATATAACCTGTTAAGAACAGTTACCAGGCAGCATCAGGATCATCATACTCTCCACAGAGTGGAGGGTTTGTTTCAGATCTTGCTTCGTAGCAGCTGTTGTCTGTTGGCTTTCTGTAAATTGCTATACCCACTCTATTCACCCTATCCTTTACTTTGTTGACCATTTTCCAGCACATTGAACTGGTTAGAGCAGACATGGCTAGAACAAGGCAAAACAAAGATAACTCTTAGGCATGAAATTCGTAATTCACTATAATAATAGTAGAAAAGAAAATTAAAGTATGAACCCTCGATAATACCTTGCCATATCTCAACATCTTCGGGCAGCTTCTGGTATACAGGTGTAGCAGACCACACAAAGTAACCACCAGGACGCAACAGTCTGTCCAGTTCAAGCAAGAGTTTACCGCCTGCCAAATAACTAACAGGCATAGTGTCACAAAACAGCTACATAAAGGGACTGTATTGTATTAGAACAGGCTTCTCATGATAGAAAGTACCTTCAATATGCCATGGTACCCTACATCGTGCACAATGAACAACATCAAAGACCCTGCTGGAAAATGGGAGCCTTTTTGTACCCATAACAGCTGATATAGCAGGTATTCCTCTTTCAAGAGCAAATTGAACCTGAGCTTCATGCTCATCTTTAGGTGCAAATGACATAGTAATCACATCTCTGTCAAATAGATATCCTCCGAAGCTAGCTACTCCACAGCCAACATCTAAAACTACACGACTTCGTTTTCCCCATGCTACGTCCTTCTTTGCCTGTGCAGTGTAGCATTAAAAATGTCGGTCAATTTTGCAAACAAGCATAGCTAGTGCATATGTAAAAACTCAGTCGAAAGAAATTGGTGCAGGGTACGCAATGAATCATGAGCATTCTGCTTCTCAACTTAGCAGATATTTATAGTGAATAGGTAAGAAAGTATTGTAGTGCACACTAGCAACTGACAATTGATACACACGGAAAGCAAATTACCTCCTGAATAAAATCAATGTAGTGCAACGCACCATGTTTAAACTGAGTCCCACCTCCCGGGAAGATGAGGTACTCTCCAGAAACCTTAACCCAGTTTTGGTGTCCCTTGTATTCAACCAGCTTAGTATGAGGAACATTGTTGTACCATATCTGTAGCAACAAAACCTTGAGTAAGTAAATCGACTTGGCAGATAACATCTCATAATCATTATTAAGGCACGTGAACAGCCAACAAACCTGATCTCTGCTCTTAGGCCACCTTATTCGATTCCTGTAGCCCTCTGGTAGAGGAACAAGGCAGGTAGGAGGTTTCTCGGGGCAATGCCTTTCTCGATGTTCGTAGTGCTTGGTGGAACGGAGCTTCTTGATAGCTTCTGTGTTGTCAAGGCATGGAATATAATCTGTTCCAGCGTCGACGTTGCATAGCACCCAAGTAAAGCTCACTGGGCTACTGGACGTCAAGGTTTGCTCCTTAGCGTCCTTGTTAGATTGTGCAGCCTTCGTTTGCCATGGTCCGCGCTCTGTAGTGGTCTCATTGAAAAGCTCCGCCTGACTCCCATCAGGGAACACCTCTGGTTGCTCTGAGGTCCTCTGTCGGTCAGGCTTCCTAACTTGCTCCTTGACATCCTCTTGCTGATCTTCACTATCCATGCTGTCTGTTACAGGAGGCAATTGTTGTGTAACAGGTGGTGGATCAACGGGCACATCCCGTTCCATTTCACGGATGCCATCATCCTGACCAGCACTGGTTAAGCTTCCGGTGTCAGGAGGTGAGTCTTGAGGCGGCAATGGACGGACTTTGGGCTGAAATGGAGAGAATTCGGTAGGGGTGACGAGCATGGACGATGCCATCCACACAGCAACCAGGCAGAGAGCGACGAATACGGCGACGGTGGTTGTGGAGCAGGAGAAGTAGGAGGACTGCGGCGCACGCCGGACATCGAGCCGTGTGTGGCCGAACGCCATATCGATCGGTCGGTCCACTGCTCACATCCAACACGCCTGGCCTCCTACAACAAGAGGAGGTAAGCGGATTGCATACATCGCTGGCATTCTAGAGAGGGAGGCGGTAGTAAGAACTAAGAACAGTTGTCGGGGGTCCGATCCGATTCCAGGGTAAGAATCGAGGAGGGGAACTAGCTAGAAGAGAGAAATCAGGAACGAATCTCAAAAGGGAAAGGAAATCCAATTGCACGAGCATCAGGAGAAGGAGAAGTAATCTGGTGCGTACCTTGCGGGAATGAATCAGTGGAGGGGAAGGATTGAAGCAGGGAACTGGATCCAGATTCCGCGTGTCGGCCGCCAAGAACAGACACCCAAATGGACAGGACTCTACTTTTAATCTAAGTAGTACTAATCTCTATGGTCTTGTCTTTTGGCGGAGAGGACTGATGGGCTGCAATCAGGCGGCGGTTCTAGTTCTAGCGAGGAGGCACGGATCAGCTGTCACGGCAGGTACCGGGCACCAACTGTTCTTCGCCCCATTTTCCTTCGTCGGCAGTATATTACGTATTTATTATTAGTAGGCTTTTAGTTTTTCATATTTAATTTTAGGGTTAATTCAGACCATGCAATTGCAAATGTCACAGTTTGGAGAGCTGCCATCTATACTATACTCCTAAAGCTAGACAAAGAGCCCCTTCTTACAGATCATTGTTCATGAACAGTTCCCCCTCACAAAACATTGTTCCAGTAACTGTAAACCCGTTAAAGAACCGTACAAGTCCATTAAGGAACAGTGAACCCATTAATAGAAACAGTACAAATCCATTAAGGAACAGTGCAACTCGATAAGGAATAGTGCTAAAGCTAGACAAGGAGCCCCTCTCACATATCACTATTCATGAACAGTTCTCCCTCACAAAACATTGTTCTGGTAACAGTAAACCCGTGAAAGAACAATACAAGTCCGTTAAGGAACAGTGAACCCATTAACAGAACAGTACAAATCCATTAAGGAATAGTATAACCCGTTAAGGAATAGTACTACCCGATAAAAAAAAATAAACCCGTCTAGAAACAATTACACCCGTTACTAAATATTTACGGGTTTCGAACATAACGGGTTAAAAAAAACCTGCTTACTGCCCCATGTGAAAGCACGGGGGCACCTGCTAGTTACTACTATTCGTATATTGGATTATTGTCATAACAATCGCTAAATCGTGTTTTTATACGGCTCGATGACATTGGACCCACAGTACACAATTATATTTTCATATTACCTAAAATACCCCTTTCTTCTTCCTCATTTCCTTTTGGAACTCAACAATGGTGGTCCTAGGTTGCGGGATCCCAGGCGTCACACCACCATAGAGATAGAAAATAGTGGCATTAGGAAGGAGGGTGTGAAGCGAATGGGCTGTCGCTGCCACCTCCATGCCCCTGGTGGCTAGTGTTCGAGGGTCATAGCCACCGCTGTTCACACTTGCCCGCGCACCTTCACTCGTGCCCGTGCTCATAGCCGTCAACCCGCTCCGTGCTCATGGCCACTCGTCAACGCTACCATACTTGCGCCACCGCCCATGGACTTTGGCTGCATCGGCATCCACACCGCCACTCGTGGATCTAGCCATGCTGCCATAAGAGAAGGTGGGCCCAACCCTCATGCCATGCTCGCACGACAAAGCCCACATGTTGCACCTCCTTGCCCCGTCTTCGCCATGAAGAGCTCCTCGTAGCATCTTTCTCCACCATGGACGTCATAGGAAGAAATATGAGGGAGAAAGGAAGAAGATAACACGTGGTCTCACTTGTAAGTGAGATGGAAAGGGGAGACCATACGAAAAAACTATAGTGCTACATACGTCTACATGTGGGCCCAGCATCATTGAGAACATAGAAAATTGCACGGTTTAGAAAATGGTACAAATCCACATAGACAAATAGTAATGGTATATCTCCAAACTATGATATTTATAATGGCATGGTTAATTTTGAGTATATAGAGACACAAGGTTTTGCCAGATTTAGGACAAGTTTGCCGTCGGCGCATCGGTCCTCCATGTAAGCTCCATGGCTAGCTAGAGCCCTTTTGGTGAAGTAAGGCAATGTTTGGAACGGCTCCTACGGCTCTGGTTCCTTGCGCTATAGCACTGTGCTACCCTATAGCAATTGAGGAACCAGACAGCTCCGTCTCCAACAAAATCAACGACAAAGGGAAGGAGTCAGGGATTTAGGGTTGTAGCGGCTCCTCCATAGTACTACTACAATGCTCGAAGCCACAACTACCAGAGCCCCCTCCAAATAGGCACTAAGTTTGTGTGGCTCTTCTCTCAAATGCGAAAACAACTTTAGCTTCATGCTTTTGTTGGCCAGAAACGCTCTGTCGTACGGGGTGCTGGTGTGGCATCATCCACTCAACACTCAGAGCCGGTGGCGAAATCAATGCAAGAGCCACACTATAACATCACGACCTAGGGCTAAATAGGATTAATACGATACTCATACCAACAAGTTAAAGCCCATCTCCAAAGAATTTTAAAGTTAAGCGTGCTTAGCCTGGAAAAATTTAGGGATGTGTGACCGACCCGGAAGTTCTTTCCAGGTGCGCACGAGTGAGGACAATGTACGCAAAAAAGACCGATGTTGGTCTGTGAGGACATTATATGTCCTACAAAAGCTGACAGATATAAGTGGGCTTGACCTCGTGGAGGCAAGATGTTACACACAACAAACGAGTTGTTAGCTTATTGAACGATTCTAGGTTCTGACTTAAATAAAAAAGCTCATGGTTATTGAGGTACTAGGGATTAGGGCTACCGTATTTCCATGGTGATAGATGTAAAAGAGGTTATCCAACTAGCAGTGGAGGCATAACCTCTAGAGATGATGGAAAGAGGTCTGGTTTAGCAATGTAGGTGACAAGGGCATAGAGCTGCAATAAGTTTTGCATGACGATAATGACATGTTGTTATAGCCATTGCTCTATGTTGGATGAGAGCTCTAGCTTCCATAACACCGTAATATCCGAAAAATGGGGGGCTATTTAGTTTCCAAAAGTTTTGCGAAATTTTTCGAGATTCTTGGTCACATCGAATCTTACGGCATATGCATGTAGTATTAAATATAGATAAAAAATAACTAATTGTACAATTTATTTATAATTTGCGAGACGAATCTTGTAAACATAATAATTTTCAAACACAAATAAAGTGCTACAATACCTATTTTATAAAATTTTGTGCACCACCATGGAGAAAAGGGGTATTTGGGACTCGGGAGGAAGAGAGGAGAAACAAAAGGAGAAAAAAATAGAAAAGAAAGGCTGCCTCAGCCCTGCTTCTGCTTGGCTGGCGAGCTGAGGACGACGGAGCAGAAGCAGCTGGCATCAGCCGCTGGACAGTGGGCCTACCAGATATATCATC
>Ga0182004_10002830_pt1 | contig 13641 bp, 8 predicted proteins | sample Sormic07211540_1_FD_120479 | JGI IMG/M metagenome (GOLD analysis project Ga0182004, IMG submission 120479) | Endophyte microbial communities from Sorghum bicolor roots, Mead, Nebraska, USA - 072115-40_1 MetaG | ecosystem: Host-associated > Plants > Roots > Unclassified | place: USA: Nebraska...
CCCTTTCCCCCCCCCCCCCCCCGACCGATCTAATCCCAGACACGGCACGCTGACCCCCACGCGTGACCAAACGAACGGCGATGGAGCGCGAGTTCTGAGGGACGCACCGACTGAGGCACGCCCGCACGCGGCGGCGCGCGGCAGGTTAGGTCAGGTCAGGTCCGGCCCGTCCGCGCGTACGGATCCCCCCGCGGCGGCAGGCGCGTCTCCTCCTTCGACGGGCGAGCAAGGCGGCGGGCGAGATAGCACCCTCGCGAGCGCACACAGGAGCATTGGAGGGGATAGACGAGCGCTCAATGGCTCAAGGGCCATGTTGCTGGACTGGGAGCAGAGGAGGGGATGAGGTCGAGGTGCGTGGGGAGGGCAGGCACGGGCTACACATTAGGGTTGGGTGGCAGAAGAGCTCCTGATTGGGAGGACAAACACCACCCGAATGAATGAGGAATGGGCAAGGAGTGAGACGCGGGTTCAGCGAGGCTTCACCATAGGAGTGTGATAGACGGGTCCTAGTTACATGTTTTAAGTAGGAGAGATACGCGCATTGACGCAGACATAAAGAATAAATATAATAAAATATTTATTATCTAGTTAGATAGTTTGCATGTTTATAGAAATAGACAACTTGCTGACATGGACATTATAATTGTATGAGCTAACAAATTTTAATTGTGTACTGTATTATAGTGGATTGTCTAGTTAGATAGCTTATACGTTAAGAAAAATAAATAGTGGAGTTTTGCTTTAGAAGAGCATAGGATTTCTCAATTATTTTAAATTTGGTTATCAGGTCATTGGTGCTTGGTTAGGTTTATATTTGAGGTTCTAATTAAATTATTAGAGTGAGATTGCAAGGGTGCACTGGTACTTGATGGTAAATGTCTTGATAACGTCACCCATCCAAGCATTCCTCCGTCCCCCGTCAACTGACAAACCGCTCTTGGTAATTGCACATTTGACGGTCCAAGTGGCAAAATCCAACCCACTCCGCACCATATCATGTCATCACGCTCATGGTATAATACCTTGTCAGGCGCGTAGCACGTCCTTCATAACAGGTGCACACACAAGTCACGTATTTGAGTTGAGTCATAGTTAAAATCTCATCTATAGCATCAAATCTATTTTAGTAAAACCACAATAAATAGGTCTTGATAGTGTATAAGTATATTATCATATATATTAATATATTTTTCTACAAATTTAATCATAACTAGAGAGTTTTCACTTTGGGTGACTAGAGATAAGCAATCTAAATGGTCCCCACGTTTAGCTTCGTTAGAGCTACTCTAAAGATACTCCTTATATCCTTCCGACTTGATATGAATAGAGTTTTTGATGAAACAACTTCCATCCCATAAAAGGGGTCCCTATAGGATAATGATTGGATATTCATTTTTTGATAGTATTCCCATATATATAAAGATAAGAGTAAATTGCATGGTTTAGGTCTCTAATATATTTAAGTGATTTCATCTAGGTCCAAAACATACGCAAACAAGGGTTAGAAGCTCAAGTGGTTGTCCATATGGACTTGATTTAATCACAAGAACACTAAACTGAGAGTCCCATGGTGCCCAGCGTGGCAGCGTCCACTTGTCATGGCTAGCGGCGGTGTCTGCGGTTGTGTGCGGCCAAAGGTGTTGCTGCTGGTGGTGTATGCCCCCCACCGTGTGGGTGAGCGTAACACTGGATGACCGCAGACCAAGCCCCTCCCATGTCTACCTCACCCCGCTCAGCAGCGTAACCAGCCGTCATTGCTGCCTACATGACCTTGTCGTATGCTGCGGGTGCCGTGATGGTGAGTAGGGGCGAGCCGGCGGCTGCACGCGTGGGTTTAAATCAGGGGTCATGAGCTTAAATCATATCCACGTGGATGACCATATCAGCTTCTAACCCTTCTCATATGTATTTTGGATCTGGACAAGTCACTTAAATATATTAGGGAGTTAGACGTATGATTTCAGAGTTTAGGGACCTAGATAATAACCACGTAATACTTTAAGGATCGGTCGTGCAATTTACTTTAAAAATAATGATTTGGATATTTATTTTGCTTTTTTAATACCTCGAGACTTCAAGTACAAGTTATAGTATTCAAACTTAAACACAAACTCACATCACACTACATACGTGTGAACGCACGCACACTAGGCACAAGCTAGAGCTACAACTATATCTAAAAACACACGTGACTGAGATATACTTGAAGATCTAAATACTGCAAGCATGACGTGCACAATACCTTGAACCCTGACTATTGTGACATCCGCGCTCCTCAGTTCGGGCACGGCCCTGTTTAGATTGAAAATAAAAAATTTTTGAATGTCACATCGGATATGTCGGAAGGATGTCGGGAGGGGTTTTTAGAAGCTAATAAAAAAACAAATTACATAGCTCATCAGAAAACTGCAAGACAAATCTATTAAGCATAATTAATCTATCATTAGCACATGTGGGTTACTGTAGCACTTAAGGCAAATCATGGAGTAACTAGGCTTAAAAGATTCGTCTCACGTTTTTCAACCAAACTGTGTAATTAGTTTATTTTTTATGTACATTTAGTGTTTTATGCATGTGTCCAAAGATTCGATGGGATGGATGAAAATTTTTTTGGTGGAGAACTAAACAGGGCCTAAGGCCGCGTTTAGTTCCTCAACGAAATTGTTTCAGAATACTGTAGTATTTTTGTTTATATTTGATAAATATTGTCTAATTATGGATTAACTAGGTTCAAAAGATTTGTATCACAAATTACAGACAAACTATGCAATTAGTTTTAAATTTTATCTATATTTAATACTCTATGCATGCGTTAAAAGATTTGATGTGATGAAAAATTTTAAAAAGAATTTGGTTTTAGGGAGAAAGTAAACAAGGCCTAAACCTTCACGCAGCGGCCGACCATGTAAAGGAGCGATAGATTTTGAAGAAAAATAATTCGCCACCCATCATACGGACTAGCGGCGTATCTTACATGCAACCGTTTTTTCAAAACGCACGGAGCGCACGGACAGATACAATTTGGAGCTCGCCGGGAGCTGTTTGGACGAAATTTTCTTATCGGGATCGAATCAAATCAAATGCTCGATACAGCAGGTAATCTCTCAGCTTTTATCACGTCTGCTAAAGAAGCGTCCAAAGTCATTTGGTTTTGGACGCAAATGCGCTACCGGCACAAACTACGCACGCGACCAGCTGACACGCACTCGCGCATTGCCGCATGCAGATGCAGCCATCGCACACGCGCGGTACGCGTCCATCCATCGGAGATCGGACCGTCCCAACAGAGCTAGCGCCGTCGCCGCGCACCACCAGCCCGGACGCCGCCGCTGCCACGCAGAGACGGCGTCGCAGTGACCTGCGTGCCGCACCGCTGGAAATCCGCGAGCAGGGGCGTTAAACTCCCCTGGACCGCAGCCGTCGTCGCCGTCGGCGCTGCAGTCTTCGTCGCGGTGCCCTGCAGGGCTTTCCTGTCGCTGTCGGCCATGTCGCCGCCGCCGCAGGAGAGGAGGCACGTGGCGATCCGGGCGCAGCCGAGGCGGGTGACGATGGTGTAGCTGCCGTTCCGGTACAGCTTCATGACGTAGCACTCGTCGTCGTCGTGCACCCCGCTGGGATTGGCCGACGCCGCCGGCAAGGGCGCGGCGGGAATGGCGGCGGCAGTGGCGGCGGGCGCATCGTCGGCGTAGCAGACGAGGTGGCACTCGTCCCAGTAGATGGGGCAATACCTGATCAGCAACGGGTTGCGGCCCGTGCAGAGGTAGCAGATGTATCTCTCCGTGTCGTCGGCGATGCGGGACGTCCCCGTGCCGTTGGTAAACATCGTCGACGGGTTCACGTCGCCGTCGCCGTCGCCAGGCGGGAAGGAGGCCGTGGCGCCGCCGCCGAGGAGAATGGTGAGGAGGAAGGCATGGAGGATGGAAGCTGCTGAGAGAGGCATCTGAGGGGCAAAGAGGGAGAGATTGTGCGTGTTGGTGCGAAAATGTGGGCGAAGCGGCGAACTAATGTACTTGCTTGTTCTTGGACTTTTCCGGGGAAGCATGAATGAATGCCCGCTATCAATTTGCAGTTAACTTTGACTGGTTTAATTCTCACTTTAGAAGCAATCTAGCTCCTTGAATTTGGCTGTATTAACATTTTGGAGTGATGCTACTCTACTTATTGCTTCTCGCTAGCTAGCAACGTCATTCGCAGACGTTTACCACACCACAGGCCAGCCAGCAATCTACAAAGGACGCTCGACTCTGGTCTCTGGAGTTGGACCGCGTGGCAACGCTTCACGTACGGCCCTGAATGTTTTCAGGACCATGTCCTCGTTTAGTTCTATTTTTTTTTTTTGCAAAACGAATATTATACAACTTTCGTTTGTATTTGATAAATATTATTTAATTATGAACTATCTAGCTTTAAAAAATACGTCTCATAAATTATGAGTAAAATGTACAATTAGTTATTATTTTTATTTATATTTAATACTCAATGTATGTGCCGTAAGATTTGATACGACAGAAATCTAAAAAAATTTAAATTAAAACAAGACCATGAGACGTACCACGGTACCACCGTACCAGGCTCTTATCTTCAGTTGTAGCTAGTAGTAGGCGTGGTCGTGGATAAAATGCGGAAAGCAATGGTAACTATTCATAGCGGTTTACGAAAACAAACCACCGAATCGCCAATTTGTGATGTTTGTAGCCCCCGGTGAGTGAGGTGGCTTCTTCACCTCTGTAGCCGGCTCTAGCGCTTCAGAGTTCCGTACGTCTACTGATCGTTCTTGTTTCATAGTACTATATATATATATTTTTGGCAGAATAGTCATTTTCTGAATAGTTGAGGGACCAACGACATGGGCGGGCCTCACGTGGACATGCACACGCACGGGACAAAAAAGTCTGTTCGATCGGACATTTTGACAATTGCAATGCATCGTCGTGGGCTCGTGGCTACTAGCCTACTGCCAGTGCTAAATGGCTGGGACGGCGGCGCCCTGTGCTGTGGCATGGTCGCCGCACCGCTCGAAGTCGGCCAGGAGGGACGGCAGCGCGCCCCTCGGCGCTGCCGGGGTGGTCCCGGCGGCCCCATCGTCCCGGCCAGGCTCGTCGCCGTCGTTGCACGTGAGGTAGCACGCCGGGGCGGCCTGCCGGCAGCTGACCACGTCTACGACGACCCAGCTGCCGTCAGGGTACACCTTCATGACGTAGCAGTCGTCGGCGTCCCTGCCACTGCCGCCGGCGGTGGCGGCCACCGGGTGCGGAGGGGAGGGCGTGGAAGGGGTCGGCAGCGTCACGCAGGCGACGTGGCAGCCGTCCTTCGCGATGGGGCACCGCTTGATCATCAGGCTCTTGCGCTTCTGGCACAGATAGCAGGTGTACTCGTTGGACGCCGCTGCCGCCGGCAACGCCGTGGTGGAGTTTCCACCACCGTGGCGCGCCGCCATCTCAGCGGTGTTCGTGGCCACAGTGCCATTGTTCGCCCCTGCCGCGGTGGCCGTTGCGAAGAGGACGGCTAAGACGACGACGGCGGAGACTTGGACGACGGAAGCCGAGAAAGCCATCGGAGAGGGAATGCTTTTTTTTGCGGCGTGGGTGGAATCGCAGAGACGATCGAGGATTGGGGTTGCCTGCGTGGTTACATATAGGGCGTCGTATAGGTGGAGTTGATTAGCGTTAACCCATCACCATATATTACTATATTAATAAGAAGAAAGAAATACTACTTGTTTTGAGTTTTCATTTATGGCGATAAGTAAAAGATGATACAGGATTTAATCCTTCCTTCCTATACTTGAAAAAACAGGAATCGTTAACGCATCTTGGAACGTTGCAAAATGAAGAGCATCTTCAACCGTCTGCCAAATTCGTTTTCTTGTTTGCTAACTTCCAAAATAATATAGGAAGAAAAAAATAATCTCATCTCCAACGGTTTGACAAATTTCTTTTTCAAAACCTCAAAATCCGCTAACGAAACGAAGGGCCCTGCTTTTTTTTTCGCGATCGGCCGCTAACGAAACGAAGAGCCCTGCTAAGCACGAGGAAAAAAGACCGATGCCAAGCACGGAGCCCGCGCGTATATTTGTGCGTTTGACAAGGAGATATGCCAAGTTGAAAAAGATGAAGAATTGTGATGTCAAACTATTGGAGAGAATTTTTCTTCATTTTACTTAAAAATTATAGATGAGAAATTATTTGACAAGCTCAGCCGTGGCATATATCTAATGTTGGGGTGATTTAGTGATATGCTACCCTAAACGTCACATCAATTTATATTTTATAGATAAAAACAAAACTAATTGTATAGTTTGCCTGTAAATCATGAGACGAATCTTCTAAACCTAGTTACTCTATAATTGACTAATGTTTGTCAAATAAAAACGAAAGTACTATAATATCAAAATCCAAAAACTTGTTAGATGTAAACAAGGCCTAAAATAAACGTATGACCTCTCCATCGAAGTCTCGGTAACTCACTCTTGATTTTACGACGTATGTTATATACTTGTAGCAACAATAATCACAGAATCTGAAACCCAGGCAGATCAACAAGAAGACATCCCGAGTTCTATAGAAACAGCGAGTTCAATAGAAACAGGGCGCATAAAGCGGCCCTCTGCCCTTCAATTTCAGTCTCCGGTACATCACCGAATCATCAGCACAATTCCTTGTCTAATGCAGTCTCATTAACCTGAAACTTGAAAGACAACAGAAATGCAAGAACATCATCGAAAGTTTCTCTGCTCCAAGCTAATGTATCACTAACCTCTATGCTCCATCGCAAGTTCAGTCGGTCATGGAAATTTGTTACAAAACCAAAAGTTCAGAACAAAGGCAACCAAGGGACCACAGGACAAGAAGAATTCAGGCAGATACAAGACAGTCTTGGGCGCCCGAACTGCCTGCACCATCGCCCTGAACGCCGCCCCCGTGGTTGGTGGACGGCCAGAGCCTCAGCTCGGCGAGCGATTCGTCGTCCTGAACGCCGCCGTCGTGGTTCGTGGACGGCCAGAGCCTCAGCTCGACGAGCGATTCGTCGGTGCTGCAATCCACAACCATCGCCGCCGCCTCGCTCGCATTATTGCCCCTGACGAGATCCCCCGCCACCAGCGGAAACAGGTTCAGGCACTCGCCGCTCAGACCAATCCCCGGCGGCGGGTGGCGGGGCACTGGGATGGTGTCCATGCGGAACGCCTTGACATCCCCTGGCGTCAAAGGAAACAGAACCAACGTCCCGTCGGGGAGGCGGCGGATGGGTGCAGCCGCCCGCTGCTGCTGCTGGTACACCTTGCTGAGCACGGAGTGCCAGCGGTTCTTGATGGCGTTGTCGGTGCGGCCCGGGAGGAAGCCCGCGATGGTGGCCCACTTGCTGCCGAACACGCAGTAGGACGCGATGATCTTCTCGTCCTCCAGGGGGGTGAAGGGCCTGGCGGTGTCGACGAGGGGGCTCAGGTGCTGGCACCAGCGGAGGCGGCACGACTTGGGGTTGCGCCCGGCCAACGCCTCGCTGATGGCCGCCCAGTTCTGCGGGCCGTGCAGCAGGACCTGCTCCCGCAGCACGGCGTCCTCCTCCTTGGTCCACGCTGACTTCTTCGTCGCCACCGGCCGGCCATCGCCGACCGCCGCCTCTTCCGGCACCGCCATCGGTTGTCGATCGCCCTCTTCCGCGCGCCTTTCCGTCGTTTCTTGCGGCGGCGGCTCGATCGAGTCGTTTCTTCCGTGCCTTGTTGGAGCGGAGGAATAGCGGATGCGGTTGGTTCGGTGCCGCAGGGCCGCGGCGGCGGTTTTCCTCCTTTTGTAGAGTTCGGTAACGAACTACGAGTTCGATCGATACAGGGTTTCGACGCGCACGGCGGCTCGGTTCGCTTGTCTAAGCCATACTTTTTCTTCAATATAAAGATGTTTTTTCTCTTATAATAAATCAGCGAATAATACTTTCAGTTATGATATGAAATCGATTAGGTCATATAGATACAGAGTTCGATACATATTAATTATTCAGACGACAACGTATGTTTTGAGCTCTTGCGCGCTCCGACTCCGGCTCCTAGATTACTATTTGAGATATACAGGTACGATAGACTATTGTAGCAGATGAAAAACGGCTCTAGCTCCTGCCCAGGCAAGAAAGGTGCTGGAGGAGCTGCAGTTTGAGGCTCATCTTGATCATGCTATAGTACCGTACAATTTAATTTTTCTTGTTATCGAACGCGCTAGGTTCCTCTTTTGGATATACAAAGTATGGTAGACTATTGTAGCAGACGAAAAACCACTCTACACTACTGCAGACTGGTTCTTTGCCGAGTGTCTGTTGCACTTAACAAAGGCAAAATTGCACTCGGCAAAGCCTTTGTCGAGTGCAACACTCGGCAAAGAATTACGGCGAAGATGTTGACGGTAAAGTCTGCTTTACCGAGTGCCAAAATGCGGGCTCTCGACAAAGGAGTTACCAAGTGCCACAGTGACGCTCGATAAAGATTTAACGCCGTCTACCAGGCAGGTCACGCCGTTTTTTCTTTGCCTATTTTTTTAAAATTAAAAACCTTCTTTGCCGACTGTTGCACTCGGAGCAGCTCTTTGCCGAGTGCCAGACTTTTTTTGGCACTCGACAAAGCCACTCTTTGTCCAGTGCAAATCTTTGCCGAGTGCAACACTCGGCAAAGAGAGGCTCTGTCGAGTGCCCGTATTTTGGCGCTCAGCAAAGCCTGCGACACTCAGCAAAGTTCCCTTCTCTCGTAGTGCTAGCTCCTGCACAGGCAAGAAAGGTGCTGGAGGAGCTGCAGTTTGAGGATCCTCTTGATCATGCTATAGTACCGTGCAACTTAATTTTTCTTTTTATTGAACATATAAGAGATTTATGTGTCTTTGTATTAATATAGAGAGAGTTTGATTACAATGCGCCTTGGTGGCACTTTTGCCGTGGGTAGATGAAATAAGAATGAAGCTTGGACCCTCTCTTCTTGCTGCTTTGCTAGTCTATTGGACGGATACTGTGCAATTTTTAGCTGAAATTTTATACTAAAGATATCATTATGCAATTTTAAAGGTACTTCTAGTGTTTTAAATTTCTGAAATATCCATAATCTTAAAGGTATCATCATGTAATTTTTATCTGAAATTTTTATGTTAGTATTATGTAATTCTGTCTTAAAAACATATAAAATCATTAAAGGTGACAACTCAACTCCAAGAACCCCTCTAAATCCTATCTCTATCTCTATTTAGACAACCATCTCATAATTATTGTCCCTATATCTCTCATGTCTCAAAAAGACTATAAGTTTCGTTTTCTATACTTCAATGGTTTATCATAGTCTCTTTTATATGAAAAAATCATTAGGAAACTACTATATCTTGATTTTAGAGAGATATATATAGTCTCTCCATTAGTAGTGAGCAGGGTGGTTTCAGAGAGCAAAAGAGATGGAGAGTTGTTGAGAGAGTCTATTGGAGCCTAGTTTTTTTATTTGTTTTCTAAATTTTCTGATAAAGAGCCATGTAAAGAGTTTCTCGGATATGCTTAAGCAACTCCAAGAGTCTCTTTGAACTTCAATCTCTACATCTCTATTTGGACAACCATTCCATGAATATTTTTTATATATCTCTCATGTCTCCGACATACTCTCTAGGTTTCATTCTCTATACTACAATGGCTTATCAGAATTTTCCTTGTATGAAAAAGCATGAGAGAACTACCATATATTGGATTTAAAAAGCTTATTGGAGAGCGAGAATGGTTGGTTATTTTGGAGATCGGATCGGAAACTGGAGAGTAGAAAAGAGCAAGAATGGTTGTTTTGGAGTGGAAAAGAACAAGAACGGTTATTTTGGTGAGCAGAGATAAATGTTAGTTTAGAAAATCTAATCAATTTATTGAAGCCTAATTTTTTTTTCTGTGTTTTAAACTTTGTGATAAAGCAATGCTGAGAGGCTCTTGGAAACCCTCACTCACGTCAAACACAAGATGAATCTCTATCCAGTAGCAGAAGTTTTCCTTCTCCCAAATGTTTGTTTTCCTGTCATGTTTTTCTTAAGTGTACAGGGTAGAGTAGCTGACCCGTTGGTTAAGGTAGCACTCGAGCTGTTTTTTTTTTTGTAACAAACCTTTTTTCGTCTAATAAAAATCTGTCAAAGCTTTTGCAGCCTTTAAGAACAAAAAAGACGAATCTCCAATTTCCAGTTGACTGATTTAATTACTTCTATATGTTTATTTTATACTGCTACTTAAGAAATCGCACATGCATGACGAACATTAATCGACACCAGCCTGTTACTCTCTTCCTTGGAAAATAAAACTGTTGGTCTCGAACTTATAGCAACTCAGTGCATAGCAACTGCACAAATTAGTAACACACTCTACCCAGATTTGTAATAGATCGCAGTGCTCACTCAAATCGGCACTGAGATAATATTCATGGGTAGTTCACCAGGCCCGAGGACCATCATGGTGATGTTCTAGTGGTGGAACTGTCACTAGCAGACGCCGTTGGTCTTCTTGGCGAGCACAAACTTCTTCCACGCCTCCGTCACCGACCTCTGCGTCTCGAGCTCCGACTTTTTCCTGACCAGCTGTGCCGGCGGTGGAGGGGGCGGGATCCTGGACGGCAGCGCGTCCAGCTGGTACATCACCTTCTCGATGTCGAGGACGAGGCGCTCGGCGAGGGTGCGGCTGAACTCCTCCCGGATGACGACGCGGAGCACCGTGACGTGCTGCGCGTCGGCGGGCATGGTGTAGGCCGGCACGATCCAGCCGAAGCGGCGCAGCATGTCGGAGATCTCGAACTCGTCGTGCCGGCTGCGGTCCTTGAGCGAGAAGGCCACCAGCGGGACACCCTCGTCCTTGGACACGATGTTGAAGCGGCCCGTCTTCTCCAGGCCTTCCTTGAGCACCATGGCGTTCTCGTGGCAGTTCTCCATGATGTTCCTGTATCCCTCGAAGCCATGGCGGATGAGCTGGTAGTACTGCGCGATGACTTGGCTCGAGCCCTTGGAGAAGTTGAGCGTGAACGTCGGCTGGTCGGCGCCGAGGTAGTTGATGTGGAAGATGAGCTCCTCCGGCAGGTCCTCCTTGCTGCGCCAGATGCACCAGCCGATGCCGGCGTAGACGAGCCCGTACTTGTGGCCGCTGACGTTGATGCTCTTGACCCAGGGCAGGCGGAAGTCCCACTCCAGCTCCGGGTACAGGAAGGGCGCGATGAAGCCGCCGCTCGCCGCGTCCACGTGGATGGGCGTCCCCCACCCGGTCTCCCCGTTCTTCACCTCCAGCAGGTCGTTGAGCAGCTTCACGTCCTCGAACTCGCCGTTGAGCGTGGAGCCCAGGATCGCCGCGACGCAGATGGTGTTCTCGTCCACCATCTCCACCGCCTTCTCCGGGTCCATCACGTAGTAGCCGTCGCGCAGCTTCACCTCCCTCAGCTCCACCTCGAAGTACCTCGCGAACTTTTCCCAGCAAACCTGCAGGTTTTTAATTAAGATTCATCAAGCAGTCGATTGCGATTGCCTTGTTGGGGGATAATAACACAACTCAAAATCTGAACCTTGGAGGCAAAATCAAATGAATTTTATACCTGGACGTTGGCGCCGGTGACGATGTTGGGCTTGTCAAACGGCTTGCCCTCGGCCCTGCGCTTGTTCTGCCACCTGCGCTTGAAGGCCAGCCCGGCCAGCATGATGGCCTCCGACGAGCCCACCGTGCCGACGCCCACCGCCGTCTCGGACTCGCCCAGCGGCGCGTTGAAGAGATGAGCGATCATGTTCACGCACCGGTTCTGCAAAATGCAATGTCGGCGCAGCAGGGTGCCCGGGTGTCAGAAGAGGGAAAAGAACACAAAATCTCAGTGACTGACGCAACGGCACGGCCCAAGGTATACATCGCAGATCTTGTATTTTATTTTCAGGCAAAACAAAGTTCTCATCCCACGAGCGCCATTAGTGACGATCATGCCATGAATTGATGAACAGAAAAACAAATGATCTATACAGCAACCAGGGTCGTGGGCTGCGCCGGGGGGAAAAAAAACAAGTGGAACTTGGGGCCCGGCAAGTGGCAGCTTCCTATCCCCAACCTAAACAATTGTGCCTTTTTTTGGCTCAAAAAAAAGGAAAACTAAAAAATTGTGCCAGCATGGCGGGCCCCCGGACGGCGTGGTCAGGTCAGCCAACCTTCGCCGACCAAGAACCGTCTCTCCGATCTGAGAGCACAACACAGGCGAGGGACGACAGAGTGAACTAACTGCTGAGGCCGGGTGATGTACCTGGAGCTCGGTGGTGACGGGGTACTCGTCCATGTCGACGTAGTTCTTGTTGATGGCGGCCATGATGAGCTTGTCGCACTCGGGCTCCATCCAGGTGGTGACGAAGGACGCCAGGTTCAGGCGCGGGTTCCCGTCCAGCATCAGCTCGTCGTTGATGATCTGGTACGCCGCCTCCTTGGGGATCGAGTTCTCCGGCATGCGATACCTGCGGCCGCGCAGCGAGACCAAAAGTCAGCATTAATTCGGCATCAACTGGGCTCGGGGTATGCCATTGCAGCCATTGCTCAAAGCCCTGCTGCAGATTGCTCAAAAAAAAAAAGCCCTGCTGCAGACAAATCGGCCGTTCGTTCCAGCGCAAACGCCGGCAAAAAACAAATTGATGCGAGACAGAGTAGCCAGCCGATCCAATTGAAAGAATGAACAGCTGAGAGGGGAGATGGGTGCATATACCTTGGGAGAGACGACCGGACGTAGCGCGACGCGAACGTGGAGTGCACGGACATGTCACTCTCGGAGACGGCCTTGGAGAGCACCATGGTTGCGATCGGTCGAGCGAGCGATCTGCCAACACCTGTGTTTCGTTCTTGGGTCTAGGCTTGGGGAAGAAGACGACCTGCAGTTGCAGGGGGCTTGTGTGTTGTTGTGTGTGTTTGTGGCGGGGGTAGCGCACCGGTATTTATGCATGCGCGCCCCACGGGCTGACGGGCCACGCGGCGCGGGTGCGGGTGCGGCTGGCCCTGGCAAAGAGCGGCAGCAGACATCGCGTCCTCCTGATGCTTTCCGGTGCAATAGCAGCCCAATTTTCGTCCGGAACTTTCCATATTCGACGACTGCGTTCAGTCAAAAAAAAAAAAATCGACGACTGCCGCTGCGTCGTACGTGAGACTCTATCTAGAGGGCAAGACAAATTGAAGAGCAGCCGCGGCGCCGCGCAGGCGAAAGAGCAGCGCTGGTGCCGTTTTTTGCGATGAGTTTGTGCCCACTGCGAGCTCTCGTATGATTTGACGCCGTGGGAGGTAAAAATGGCAATGCTTGGTTCGATTGATGGACGACGACGATCTGATTCTCCATTTTCCCCTCTGATGAGAGCAAGGTAGAGACAACATATAGTAGTTGTCCTTATAAAAGAAACAGATCGAACCATGTCTGGAAAACACATTGGCGAGAGTCAAAGTTAACTTGCCCAAGAAGAACGAATCAATTTTTACGTTTTGTCCACGGTCCCACTTGGCTCTTCGCATCGCCAAAAAACGAGAAAGGAAATAATAGCATGAAAAGACAAGATCTGAGTGGTTCAAAAGAAAATGGGAAAACAAGCTCTCTGGGTATATTTGCAAAAGGTCAGATTAAGGATCTTGACCCGTGAACTACCTGTACAAAGTTTCTCCTCCTGGAAA
>Ga0182004_10002831_pt1 | contig 13640 bp, 22 predicted proteins | sample Sormic07211540_1_FD_120479 | JGI IMG/M metagenome (GOLD analysis project Ga0182004, IMG submission 120479) | Endophyte microbial communities from Sorghum bicolor roots, Mead, Nebraska, USA - 072115-40_1 MetaG | ecosystem: Host-associated > Plants > Roots > Unclassified | place: USA: Nebraska...
ACCAAGGAGGTCAAACCACATATTCATAAGATTCTCGGAAACAGACCTAGTAAAAGAAAGCATCAAAGTTTCCCCATCCCAGATTTGGCTAATTGTTTTCCCCTGTTGTTCACAGATAACATATAGAGGCTAGAACTGTGTTGCTAAGCTAGAGTTACCGAACCAGTGGTCTTACTAAAATCAAATCATCTTTCCATCCCCAACTTTCCAAATGATCCCCATTTTTGCTGCTTGAAGAGCCCAGGTCACCCCCTTCCAAAATGGAGAAACCTAGCTACCAAGAGAGCAACATATTCGGTTTATCCATTTTGTATTTGTAATCCGTGATCTTAGTCCAAATAGCATCTTTATTAAGCCCATATCTAAAGATCCACAAGCTTAATAGAGAAAGGTTTAGGTTCCTCAAGTCTAGGATACCAAAGACCCCATAACTCTTTTTGCGGTGCAACTAATTGCCAATATGCAAGATGATACCCATGATGATCTTCATTATTATTCCAAAGGAACCGACCCATATGAGAATTAATTGTCTATGGCCCACCTCAGAAACTTAAGAATGGAAAGAAGATAGATCGGAATGCTGGCCAAACATGCTTTTAGCAAAGTTAAGCATCCTGTATAGGACAGAAGCCTACCCTTCCAGCCAGCAATCCTTTTGATTATCTTGTCAATCACTAGTTGGAGATCTTCCTTTCTTAACTTCGAGTAGTGTAGAGGCACACCTAGATATTTTAGAGGAAAGTCTCCCTTTTTGCAGCAAAAGATTTTAGCCAAATCATTAACCCTTTCTTCCTCAATACCAATTGTCAAGAGACCGCTTTTATCATAATTGATGTTCATGCCCGTCATTTTTTCATAGCAAATCAGCAACCATTTGAGATTATCAGCTTCATCTAAATCATTCTCCAAAAAGAGGAGGGTGTCATCTGCATACTGCAGATTGATAATACCCCCCTCTACAACTCTAGGCAAAAGCCCTGAAACCAAGTTAATCCTAGCAGCTTTCATAAGCATACGTGTGAAAATATCTGCAACTAAATTGAACATAATGGGCGATAAGGGGTCACCTTGTCTGAGCCCTTTTCCATGTTTGAAATAGGCACTATTCTCATTAGTAATCCTAACACAGATAGAACCGTCTTGAATAACTCTCTTCATCCAACTCCTCCATTTGGCTCCAAAGCTTCTAGATATAAGCATTTCTTCGATAAAGTCCTAACTCACCCTATCATATGCCTTCTTGTAATCTAATTATAGTATTATATCACTGTCCTTATTTATGTGTATATCATGAATGATTTCATGAGCAGCAACCACACTTCCCAAAATAAATCTCTGTCAGCTAACTTAATCAATCTATTATTCAAGGCTTTTGCAAACACCTTAAAACTATAGTTGATAAGGCTGATAGGTCTAAACTTCTTAAGATGTTCAGCCTCAACTTCTTTAGGCATTAGTGTAATAATCTAGGTTTAGTTGATCGGTTTCAAAATCTCTGACTAAATTCATGAAGTTATATATAACATCCCAAAAGGATTGATAGAAAAAGAAAAGAAAAGCCATCCAGTCTAGGGCCCCCCTCAGCATAAGACTCAAACAAAACATTTTTTATTTCCACTTCAGTGAATGGAGCTTCTAACATCTCATTTTCAGAATCAGTAGCTTTATCCCCTTCCTCCCAAAAATTCTCACCCAAATGAACTCCATGATTATCCTCAGTGCTAAATAATTTTTTATAAAAATCCACTGCATGGTTAAGCATATCTTTGTTTTCTTCTAACAACCCATCGGGGTTTCTTACGAAGGCATCCTTTTTTTCCTAGCTTAAAAATAGGTAGTATTCCTATCCCCTTCCATTGTGTTTATATCCCTGGATCTTTTTCGTGCTTTGATCTTCTCTAGGTTCCAGATCTTTTCTAGATCCCTAACAATACCATCTGTCCTCTGCTTTCCTCCAGGTAATAGGAGGCCAGTCTCGTATTCCGATCAAGAATATCGAATTCCTTAAGGAGTTCTACTTTCTGTTTTTAAAGTGAGCATTTATATTTATAGCCCAACCTTCACTTTCTTTCTGAGTAACCTGATTTTTAAACTGCCAAACATCTATGGCACTTTCAAAAGCACAACTAGTATTCCAGACATCAGTCACTAACTGTTTGAAATCTGGTTGCTCAAGCCACCATTTTTCAAACCTAAACAAACTAGGTTTCCTAGCTTCTTGGATTCCAAAATTAAGGATAAGAGGGACGTGGTCACTTCCAGCTCTTACCTTAGCAGTGACATACGCTAGAGCAAACTTTTGTTCAAAATGTGTAGTACAAATCAGTTTATTTATGGGTGTTATTTGAACCTCTTGTTCAAAGCTCATGGCTTATTCGAGATGTTAAATGCCGTCTTTTCTTGTTAGTATAGTACTTGGTCACTTGTTCAAATTATTTGAGAAATCCTAAGAACGTCACACTAAGAGGGACCTCAGGCACAGGTCGCCGTACAACACTTCGATGGAAAAGTTTGGGTTCAATATTGTTGATGCAAAAGTGAATCTGCAAACACAAAGGGCTAATATCCGATCCGATATCCTAGACATGCCAGTCGATTTGACCTGTTAGTCGACAAGGATGATAACTCAAGTACTTTGGTCCCGACAAGAGCGATACGCCTGGAAGTCACAGCCAAGAGGTACTCACACGGAACTCGAGGATCGTCAAGATTTGCACTAGAACAATGCAACTCGCCGAACCGATGAGAACTCGTAAAAATAAAATATGCGAATTAACGAAGTCCCTGAAAAGTAAGTAGATGCAAAAGCAGGAGTAAACTTCGATTTGATATTGATTGATTCATATTACATTGCCCCTCAGCCTATATTTATACTCTATCTAAAGAGTTACAACCAAATACGACTAGGACCCATTTCTAAGACAAAACATGACTCTTACATAAGGTATATCCTAACAAATATAGAAAATAACACCTATCTACTTTCATGCCTGACTTAATTACGATGAAACCTTCATCGCCCCCGCTTCATCGACAGACTTCCTGCCATCATAGGCTTCACCAGCAGCAGTCTCCGTTTTCTCCTTCATCGACATCGGCAATGCACCCTATTGGCAATAGTTCTCAAATTGCCATCGGCAAATGCCACCTCCGATCTCACCAGTCAACACTTCTGAATTTAAATTAAAAGACAATCCTTTCTCGAACAATCATCTTTCATCAGTGACAACCTCCATCGGCGGATCCCATCGGCACCTCTCTGTTAGTATAATGCAATAACTTCTCTACTGCCGATTGGCCCATTTTGATTATCTTGACCCGTACCAAAAATGGTGTCAACACATGCCCCCCAATTTTGGAGTATAAAATCATTAATGCTTCAAAATTTACTCCAGATAATAGTTGTCTTTACATAATTATCTTTCTCATAACAAAATTTTGCCGCCGAATCGAGTCAAATCCAACGTTGATTTTTGTGTCTCAGCAAATATCGCATAATTTCCAACCATCCTGATCTCGATCATGGCTAAAACATAAGAACAACCACTCATCGGCAAGAATCCAGCGCTATACTACACTGCCGATCCAGTATTAAAATATTCCGTATGCCGGAATATCCTTCGAATCATGATTACTTGCCATCAAATCATCCACACAATCCTTTGATTGCCGTACGAACAGTTACCATATCCATCCGAACAACCTCGACTTTTACGCGCGTAGCAGAGAGATAAGTCCAGAATACCCCTGCTCATTTTAACCTATAAATACGTCTCTCTCAGGTACCCATCTTCTACCTTGCCATTTCAATCCCTCAAAACCTACTCTTTCCGGCGGCGACCTTGACAAACAACTGCACAACTTCAACAACAAGAGCTCTCTCCAGCGAAGTCCTCAAGTTCTCGGTTCCATCTCTATCCTTCTCAGAACAATGGCGATCAACTTCATCGTCTCTGCGGTCAGTTTTACACTCATCCCCTTTTACTGCAGTTCCTTTTCCTTTTGCAAGTTCATAGGCTTAGCAATTTTCTTTTTCTTTTCTTCTGCCCCTTTGATCTTTCAAACTTAGGACTTGAGCGATAAACTAGTTATTCCAACCAACCAACCGCACATCCAATGTCTGGGCCCGATGGGTGACCTGGATCCAACCGATCTGATTAATTTGGAAACCAATAGAATTCCATTTAGAGCTAAGAATTTCTCTTTAGATCTGTGGAAAGATACCTTCCGATCTTGACCCAAAACCAGCAAGGGATGGAAAGATTGGTATCTAAGGGTCAGTGAATCGAATGAAGTATACTGGGTAGAACAGAAACTAGACCAGTGTATCAGGCTATCCATTGCCGATATGCAGAAGAATGAGTCGATGATTATAGCAGCCGCTTACTTTTGGTCAGACACCACCAATACTTTCATGTTTGGACATGGCCCAACTACCTCCACTCTTGCCGATGTGTATATGCTCAAAGACTTAGATATTTCAATTGCCGATGACCCCATGGTCTACAACAGAAGAGCTGAGTACAAGGTAAACACTCGCAACATCAGCGGTTGGACAAGATATAAAAGTTGACGTTATCGGCCGTCAACAATTCCCCCAAGCTTACCTTTTGCCGGTCCCTTGGCAAACCAAGCCTAAGCAGTATATGTATTTGGATCAAGAGTTGTGTCGACAAAAGCTAGTCGGCAGTCTACCTTGGGGTATGCCCACGGTAGTAGTTTATCGGCAGACGGGTGCGCAAGCTACAAACTCGATGGCGACGCAAGACATAGACAAGGATTTTATCTAGGTTCGGCCGTCGTATGGGCGTAATACCTACGTCCTGCGTCTAATTGTATTGATCTGGGAAGAGTTGAATTGTGTTGAGTTGTCTAAGGGGGGTCCCTTGCCTCTCTTTATATAGTCTAGAGGGCAGGGTTACAGATCTGGAAACTAATCCTAGTCGGTTACAATTGCCATAGATGATGCAATATCAATTCCTATTCTAACCGACTAGAGTCCTGCTTGATCTCCATGTCTTGTTTCCTTGTGCGAAACTTCAGGCAGTTGGATCAAGCCTCGAGCTATCTCGTAATGGGCCAAATCTCCTGGCCCAAGTCTAGCCGTAAGGGAATAGGGGTTTATAACCCCACAGCTAGTCCCCGAGCTCCATGTATTATGATGTAACACACTGTCTTGAGCTTCTTCGACCAGTGAGACTTGAAATCTTTGATCAGCATGAAAGTCGCCCAAATAGATGCAATGACATTTTGACCAACTCAAAAGACAGTTGATCAACACCGAAGAAGCAGGTTGTTCGAATAATGCATGGTGCTCTTAACCAAAAAGATTTCTTTTCTGGTGAAGTGTGCCTACTTTACTTTTTTGAATAGTGAAAGTCTTCAAAAAGCAGGTAAATTCACCGCAAGGTGAAGTGTGCCCACTTAGTCCCTGAGCCTGGTAGTATGTGACACAGGCACGTGGCGCCAGGGTCTAAAAAGAAAAAAAGTCTTAAAAGAAAAATCTGATGCTGAGATCTATCGTAAGATGCATCGTACCGATGTAGTCCCCGAGCTTGTTGTAAGGCAGAGTATAAGCCTTGTAACAAGGTTTAAAAAATAATAAAAATATCACCTCTCAATTGTATGTAAAGTTGAGTCAAACATAATGAGTAATCAGCGTAAACCGCTACCTCGTACACAGACGAATCGACCAGTCCCCGAGCATACCGTGCTCTGTGGTCCCCAGATTTCATTTGAGCGGGCTAGTCAACCAGTCCCCGAGCATACCATGCTTAGTGGTCGGTGCAGTCCCCAGATTTTATTTGGGCACGCTGGTCGATCAGTCCTTGAGCATACCATGCTCGGTGGTCGGCGCAATCCCCATATTTCATTTGGGTAGGCTAGTCGACCAGTCCCCGAGCATACCATGCTCGGTGGTCGGTTCAATCCCCAGATTTTTGGATGAATCCAAACAGACTTCTTATCCTCAGTAACTTGTTTATTTAAATTTGGGAAATAACATTTCCCTTCATTAATTGGTGACATGACAAGGTGTCTGGCTGTCTCATCAGTTCGGCGCATGAAAAGGGGTGCCCTTTGATGGCACAGGCGCTCATCACGCAGACCAAGAAAGAAAAACCGTTAATCATTAAAAGAGGCCACCGAATTTATTGCAACAGAAATTGAAAGCCGAAACGCCATTGCCGCCGTAAAAACCACACATTTCCCCAGAAGTCGGGAAGTGGAGGAGGTGGTGCCACTGTTATAAAGAGCCAAAAGGTGTATTGTTAGAACTTCACCCAGCAGTTGCACGCTAGCCTCCTGCCTTCATCCTCCTCACTTCCTCCAAAACCCACCAGATCCAGTTCGAGGTTCCTTGCACAAAAAATGGCCAAGAGCGACTCCAAGAAGAGGGCCGAGATGATGGCAAACGAATGGAAGAAGACCTGGTGCACCACCAGGTCCCTCAACAACCTCGTTGAGATGGGGTTACTGCATAACCAGGAGCTTGGTGGGTGGAGGGCGCCGGAGGAAGAAAGTTACCCAGATCCCCAAGTCGGTGAGATCGTAGTTTTCGAGGATTTCTTCAAGAGGGGTTTTGGGGTGCTGGTTCATCCTTTTCTTCAGGGTTTGCTTCTTTACTACGAGATCGGGATTTGCAATCTGCACCCGAACTCGATTCTTCTTGTGGCTACCTTCATTCACCTCTGTGAGGCGTTTGTGGGGATTGAGCCACATTTTGATTTGTTTTGTTACTTGTTCTGCCTGAGGAAGAAAGGAGCGGTTGGAGGCTCTAAGATTGCAGGTGGAGTATACCTCAATCTCCGCGACGAGATGAAGAACCGCTATCTCAGCTGCCCCTGGAACACATCCCTGACTGAATGGTACAGGTGGTGGTTCTACATCAGGGAGGAGCCGAGCAGCGCCACATTCTGCAGTGTCAGCTATGTTCCCGAGAAGAGGGTTAGCTGGACGGACCGACCAGAGTATACTGGTCAGGTGGAGGAGCTGATGAATCTGATTGACTGGTCGCGCTTGGACGGGCCTGGTGTGGTCGGCAACTTCCTCAGCCGACAAGTCATGCCATGCCAGAGGAGGGTGCACTCAGCATACGAGTACCAGGGCGGCCAAGACTCGACTAGGATGCACCGAGATAACCTGGAGAGGCCGGAGATCCAGCAAATGATCAACGAGCTGTTCAACCTGGCCGACAGCAGCCTCATGCGAAGCGACGACCGGATGCACGTGTACAAGCTAGGTCGACCAGCTCCCAAGGTAAATAATGACTTCAGTTAGTTTGCAATTTTATAAACTGTCATGCCTTGCTTCTGACAGCTTATCGCCTTTGTCTTGTAGATCGAAGACATTGACCGGGCGATAGTGTATGTATCACTGGCGCCCGGCATGGAGCACCCAACCAGAGTAGACCCTCTGGCGGACAACACTGCTCGGTGTTACCGGTACACCAGCAGCGACAAAGATGACAACCGACCGGTGCCGACCACCGATGATAGGGTGGCTGGCAAGAGACCGATGGCCATGGGATCATCCCAAGTAGGAGCAGCACCAGCAGGAGGAGCCTCGGGGCCTTTAACTGGCCAGGGCTCTGCCTCGGGAAGCTGGGCACCAAAGCGCTGCCATCTCCTTCGTGTTGTCGACGATGACATTGAAGAGGAAGAAGTGGCCCCAACCTTGGTCTGCAAGCCCCATAGCCGCCCAGACGTTGCCCCGGCTGATGGTGGTCGGGTCGCCGAGGATCCGCCCGCCGCACACGTTGAGCAGGCGCGCCCAAGCAAAACAGAAGCAGCTACGACGGCTGGACATGCCAGGCGAAGGGTCTTAACGGCGTCGCACAGGATTTCCAACCTGTAAGTTTAATTGAAAAAATATCTATGTTTTCATGAAGTTAGAATTCCAGTGTGGTTATAAATGGAATTTTGTAGCGCCGCCTCGGATGTTGACCCCAGCACCATTTTGGGCTCGGGGCCAACTAAACTAGCCGCCATGGGGTAGACCACCGTGGGGCAAGCTGCTGCCGAGGACCCAGCCCGAGAAGGGGTCGACGCAAACGCCCCGTCGAGGGATGAGGGCGCTGCAGCCAATCCCCCATCGAGTAGTGGGGCAGAAGAGGGGAACAGAGCTCCATCCCCTGCTCGGGTAGGGGAGCCGCATGTCGAGGCTACTGCACCGGAGGGTACTCCTGTCCTTGGTAAGGGGCCAATGATGCAGGCAGACTCTGACGATGAGGTGGAAGAGATCTAGGGGCGCCCCCACGATGGACGCCAGCATATCTATGTTTGGCGCCAGCGTGGAGACCACTGGGCCGGCCATGAAGAGATCACCGAGGTCGAGCAGGCAGACAGGGTGGAGCGGGCCACCAAACGTCTTGTCAGCAAGGTTGAGGTAAGTGACCTCGCTTTTCGTTAAAGCACACAAGTCTTGGCATGTACACTTGCTTATGTACTTGAAATCCACATGACGCGATGAAAACAGCGAAGTATCGTAAAAGATGCGTCGACCAGATTGAAGGGGTTATGGCCAAAAACAAGGCCCTGACATCGAAGGTGGACCGCCTTCGGTTGGAGGCAGAGGAGGCCAAGGAGAAGGCCACTCAGGAGGAGCGGATGCTAGACCTGACTCCACGGTTAGCCGACAAGGACCGCGAGAAAAAGAGTAAGTCTGTTTATCGACGCTAGTTGTGGTTGACAATATGTTCGGTTCTTATGACGAACAGTTACTACTACTGGTCTGGAGGAGGAAATAGAGTGCCTCCAGAAAGAGAAGGACGAGCTCAACTAGGAGCATGCTCGCGTGCTGGAGAGTGAGCGAAAGGTCAGAGAAGAACTGAAGACCAGAAATCGGGAGCTGACTAGTAAGATCAGTTTTGACGCGATGAGTGTAAGTTCTTTTAACTTCATAGCTTGATACTAATTGTCCACTTGTTTTAAACCTTGGCGTAGTGCTTAAGGCCAACGCAAAGAAGCATGTCGAGGACCTGGTCAAAGACCGGGACTCGTGGAAGGCCAATTGCATTCAAATCTAGAAGGGAGTGGCCCTGGTGCTTGATCTGATCAGTCCGGAGCTCTCCGAAGACCAGCCCCGCACACAGAGGCAGACTCTAGTTGAGAAAGCACAACACGTGTGGGGTTGCTTCAGCAGTTCGTTAAGGACGCAGGGGAGTATGCCGGGGCCCATGTCCTGAGTATGGTGCGCGCGCACTACCCTCTGATGGATCTGACTCGCCTAGAGGGAGGGTACCCCAAGGAGGTTGGCCCGAAGCAAGCAGATGACCTTCTTGTCAGTCTGCTCAACCTGTCGTTGACGGTGATCGGCGATGTCAACCTCTACGGGACATCTATTCCCCCGAATCAACCAAGCTCAGAGAGGTTGACCAGGGAGTAGTCGGCGACATCTACTGTGGGGGATGGGCGATCAACACCTGTGGTCTCGACCAGCCAGGCGTCGATGGCCCCGACCTCTTCGACGGCACCGGAGGCCCGTGTCAGCGAGCAGCAGGCCCCAGTTTAGTCTATAGGTTTAGACTAGGAACCGCTCGGAGGATCTTTTATTGTAAACTTTGCTTGGAAAGTTTGTAGTAAAGTGTAAACCATGGTTTTGAGCGCTGTAAATAATTTGTGAGAGTGATGTATCACTGAAATGAAGATTGTCGAGTACCCTTGTTTGATTTTGTTGTGTGGTGTGTCGAGAACAAACAATGTCATTCTTGTCGAGTAGTTTGCATATAAAGAGGTATAGAGCAAAAAACAAAACTCATTATTATTCATAAGGAAAAAGATACAAGTAAGATGGACTTCTTCTAGGGGTAAAACCGCTGTAGTTTGTCTATGTGCCAGGAGTTAGGCAAACTTGTTCCGTCTAGGTAAGCCAGTCTGTAAGAGGTGGGACACGTGACTTCAGCGACCACGAAAGGTCCCTCCCAGGGCGTGGATACCTTGTGCATTCCTTCCTGGCTTGTTTTCCATTTGAGCACCAGATCGTCGACCATGAAGGAGCGCTCTTTGACATTTTTGTTGTAATATCGTCGCATAGCTTTGAGGTACTTTGCTGTTCGGAGGCAAGAATCTAACCGTTTCTCCTCTGTGCAATTGATGTCAAGTTCTCTAGTGTGGTCTGCTGAAGATTGGTCGAAATGCTCGACTCTTGGAGATCCGAACACTATATCGGAGGGGAGCACCGCCTTAGCCCCGTAAACATAAAATAGGGAGATACACCAGTGTTCTGACTAGGCTGTGTTCAGAGGCCCCAGACCACAGCTGGCAGTTCTTTCATCTACCTTCCCGTTGCTTTGTTGTTTTCCTTGTACAACCTCTTTTTAAGGCATCTACAATCATTCCATTGGCTCGCTCGACTTGTCCATTGGCTTAGGGATGAGCTACCGACACGTACTTTATGACTATGCCTCTATCATCACAGAAGTCCCAGAATGTAGTGCAGGTGAAGTGAGTACCCAAGTCGGTGATTATACTGTTAGGAACCCCGAATCAGTGTATGATTTGATTGAGGAATTCTACAGCTTTTTCTAAATTTGCTTTGACCAATGGCATGTACTCGATCCACTTGGAGAACTTGTCGACCAGCACGAATACGAACTTGAAATTACCGGGAGTGGGTTTGAATGGCCCAATCATGTCCAGGACCTAGCAGGCGAATGGCCATGATGATGGTATCGTCTGGATTTCGTGAGCCGATATGTGAGTCCTCTTGGCGAAGAACTGACAACCCTGACTTCACCGGACCAGCTTCTCGGTGTCGGCCACAGCAGACGGCCGGTAAAATCCTGCTCGGAAAGCTTTTGCGACCAGCGTTCGAGAGGCTGTGTGATTGCCACAGGATCCGGCGTGTATGTCTTCTAGCAGCTTGGTGCCATCGTCTTCAGTGATGCACTTTAACAAGACTTCTGAGTTAGCGTTCTTGCGCATAAGTCGACCGTCGACCAATATGTAGTTTCTGGATCGTCAAATGAGGTGTTCGTTCTCGGTCTTGTCTTGAAAACTGGAACCGTCCAAGAGATACTTGATGAAAGGCGTGCGCCAGTCGTTCACTGCTGGTTGCCGGAGTGGCGTCCTCGACGAATTGTTCCTTGCTGTTTGGCTTATCGACCAGGTCGTCTCCGATGCTTGGTTTGTCAATGTCTTGGACGAAAACACCTTGTGGGATCTAGGCCCGGGATGATCCTATCTTTGACAGCGCATCTGCTGCTTGATTCTTGTCCCAGACTACGTGTATATACTCTATGCCATAAAAATTTGCTTCCCATTTGTGGATCTCCTTGCAGTACAGATCCATTTTCTCATGAGTCATGTCCCACTCCTTATTTAGCTGGTTAATGACCAGGGCAGAGTCGCCGTGGACGTAAAGACGCTTGACTCCTAATTCCATGGCCAGTCGTATGCTATGTAAGCATGCTTCGTACTCGGCCACATTGTCAGACGCGGGGAAAAGGATTCTAAGGACGTAACATAGTTTGTCCTTGTTTGGTGAAATGAATAGGATTCCAGCACCAGCGCCACTGATGTTTAAGGACCCATCAATAAACATTAACTAGTGGTCGGAGATATCCGGAGCAGGCGGTGCGTTGAGATCTGTCCATTCTGTGATGAAGTCAGCCAGGGCTTGAGACTTGACAGTCATACGTCTCTAGAAATCCAACAAAAAGGGGCATAGCTCCATGGCCCATTTTACAATTCTGCAATTGGCGTCCTTATAGCGTAGGGTGTCCCCCAGTGGAAAACTTGTAATTACCATGATGCGATGACCGTCGAAATAATGCTTCAACTTCCTAGAAGTGATTAGAATAGCATAGATTAGCTTTTTTATTTGGGGGTACCTGGTCTTGGACTCATTTAGAACTTTGCTTATGAAGTATACTGGTCGCTGGACTTTGTAGACGTGGCCCGGTTCGTCTCGTTCCACTGCGAGCACTGTGGAAATGACCCGATCGGTTGCCGTGATGTAGAGAAGGAGGTCCTCGTTAGGTTGGGGAGTAGTGAGAACTGGAGGGGAAGTGAGGAAAGCCTTCAGCTGCATGAATGCGGTGTCGGCTTCCTCTGTCCAAGCAAATTTTTCAGACGCTTTAAGTAGCTTGAAGAAGGGAAGCCCTTTCTCTCCTAGTCGAAATATGAACCGGCTAAGAGCGGCCATGCACCCTGTGAGTTTCTGTACATCCTTTACGTTTTTGGGTGGTCGCATATCGAGCACTGCCCTGACTTTTGATGGGTTTGGGCGTATGCTGTCGCGACTGACTACGTTGCTGAGCAGTATTCCGGAGGGGACCCCAAAGATGCATTTTTTAGGGTTAAGCTTCCACTTATATCTGTTTAGCGCTTTGAAAGTGTAGTCAAGGTTGTCGATCAGAGTGCTGGCGTTTATGGTTTTGACGACAACGTCATCGACATAAGCTTCGACAAGGTCGTCGCGTATTTCATCGTGAAGGCACTGCTAAATGGCGCGTTGATAGGTGGCTCTGACATTTTTCATCCTAAAGGACATGGTCATGTAGCAGTACGCCCCAAAGGGAGTAATGAAAGAGGTTTTGATCTGGTCATCCTCTTTTAATGAGATCTGGTGATAACCAGAGTAACCGTCGAGAAAAGAGAGTAATTCACATTCGGCCGTTGAGTCGACCACCTCGTCTATGCGAGGGAGACCGAAAGGATCTTTAGGACAGTGCTTATTAAGATCAGTGTAATCAACGCACATTCTCCATTCATTATTCTTTTTCCTTACAAGGACCGGATTGGCTAACCAATCAGGATGATACACTTCCTTAATAAACCCGACTGCTAAAAGCCATGTAATTTCTGTCCTAATAGCCTCCTTTTTGTCGCGAGCGAACCGTCGTAGCTTCTGCTTGATTGGTCTTGCGGTCTTCGAGACGTTTAAGGAGTGCTCGATTAGGCTTCGGGGGACGCCGGGCATGTCTGCGGGTTTCCATGCGAAAACGCTTACGTTGTCCCTTAGAAACCTGACGAGCGTGTCTTCCTATTTGGCGTCTAAATTGGCTCCGATGAGAGCCGTCTTCTCAGGATCGTCGTCAACCAGCTGGACCTCCTTGTGCTCCTTGGATGTGATGTTCTTTCTTGGGGTCTGCTGCTTAGGTAGCTTGAGCTGGTCGAATGGGGCTTGTGCTGCTTGAGACACGGTTTCTGCCATCGGTATCGAGAGGTCGATGGCTTCGGTGATCTTGAAGCTTTCCTCCTCGCAGGTGTATAATGTGTAAATGTTGCCTCTGACGTTCAAGACTCCTTTTTCGGTTGGCATCTTGGGGACCAAGTATGAATAGTGTAGAACTACCATGAACTTGGTGAGAGAAGGTCGGCCCAAAATGGCCTAGTAAGTTCCATCGAAATCGATGACCACGAAATTTACAAACTCTGTGCAGAAGTGGTCTGGCGTTCCGAACTACACGGGCAATGTTATCTGGCCAAGAGGGACTGAGCTTTGGCTGGTAGGACACCACAGAATTGAGCTTCGTATGGTGTTGATATTTGTTAATGCCATCAGGAAATGATCCGCAAGCGCACGGATATCGGTGAGCACTTCACCCGGGAGGTTATCCAGAGTATCGTATTTATATTTTTACCACTTGGAGAAAGCGTGCATCTGACTAACCAAATCTATTGCTACTACCCTTTAGG
>Ga0182004_10002832_pt1 | contig 13639 bp, 17 predicted proteins | sample Sormic07211540_1_FD_120479 | JGI IMG/M metagenome (GOLD analysis project Ga0182004, IMG submission 120479) | Endophyte microbial communities from Sorghum bicolor roots, Mead, Nebraska, USA - 072115-40_1 MetaG | ecosystem: Host-associated > Plants > Roots > Unclassified | place: USA: Nebraska...
CATTGAGGTTGATCCAATGTGTGTCCACTATCTTGAATATCATGTTTATTCCTGTTTACTCTATGTCTACCAAGCATTCAATAAGTAATCATGTTTACACCATGTTTGATCCCTTTGCCTTCCCACGGGAATTATAAATTCGACACCCTTGAATACTCACGAGTCGAAATGCTACAATGATAGTTCTGTCCGCTTGCAGCTATATTACTTCTTCATTCATGAACTATCAATTGGCGTACCTAAGTACCGTTACTTAAGATTGTAATCCTTGTGCACTTTCAAGCATAATGCCACAGCTTTGCATATCGCAAGTAAGGATGGTTAGGAAGGCCAATCCGGCATTCCTAATTATTTTTACCAGACTACACTGCTAAGGCCGGCGCCCTCGAGTTGCCTTGGGTTATCTCTGTGATCTAGCGATAGTTACGGTATGTCAACACCCGACATTTCTGGTGCCATTGCTAAGGATGGATCTATGGTCTATTTTTACTAGTGACGCTAAGAAATGCCAACACTCACCGCGGTGGATGTTACGACAGCGATAAGGACCGAATGGCTCTAGAGCCACCAGGCCCTCAAGTCTTCAGTAGGGCAATCCGCAGCACGCCACTGCCCAGCCCGTTTCGACCCCCAACCAGCATCGCCAAGTACAATGGTGAAACTAAACCAGAACTATGGCTGGCGAACTTCTGGTTGGCCTGCTAGTTGGGAGGCGCTTGAGGAGATGATATAGCCATCATCCAGCAGCTACCGCTCTTCCTCTCCAACATAGCTCGAAGGTGGCACGAGGAGCTCCCGCCAACCAAATCCACGACTGGACTGACCTAGTCCAGGTGTTCGAAGGGAACTTCAAGTGGACTTACATCCGCCTTGGCAACTCATGGGACCTCAGCAAATGCAAGCAGAAATCGAGAGAATCTCTCCGAGAGTATGCTCGTCGCTTCTCGAAGCAGCGTACCGAGCTCCCACACATCCCCGACCATGACGTCATTTTGGCCTTTGTCTCTGGCACCACGTGCAAGGATCTGGTGCGAGAATTAGGTCGAAATCCACTGTAGACCGTTGACAAGCAGGACGTAGTAGCAAACTACGCCGCTGGCGAGGAGGCGGTCAACGCTTTCTTCAACCATGAGAACGACAAGGGGAAGGCACCAGCGGACAACGACGAAGGCCCTAGCAGAGGGCCCAAGAAAAACAACAACAAGAAGAAAACATGGCCAATCAAGCGGGAGGCCCTCAACGATGATTCCGTCGCCGCTGTTGAGCGCAAGAAGCCTTGAGGCCCCCAGAGGGGGCCATCTTCAACAAGATGATTAAGGAGCCCTGCCCTTACCACAAGTGAGGGGCCAATCACAAGCTCGAGGACTGTCACATGTTGAAATAGTACTTCGGCAGCCTCGGGCTGAAGAAGGATGAGCAGAGGAAGGACAAAGTTGATGACAAGAGCGGAAACAAAGAAGATGAAGGATTCCCCACCGTCCATGACTGCTACATGATCTACGGCAGACCCTCAACGCTGCTCACCTCGAGGCAGCGGAAGAGGGAGCGCCGCAAGGTCTTCGCGGCAAGGATGGCAGTGCCACAGTACCTCCACTGATCGAGCACCCCCATCACTTTTGACCGCGACGACCACCCTGACAAGGTTGTCGCTCCCAGCGTCTACCCTCTTGTCGTCGACCCCATCATCGTTAACATCTGGCTCTCAAAAGTGTTGATGGATGGAGGCAGCAGTGTCAATATCATCTACCTCGAGACCCTCGACCTCCTGGGCATCGAGAGAGTACAAGTCCAACCCAGCGCTGGCGGTTTCCACAGTGTTGTGCCAGGGAAGAAGGCGTTGCCAGTGGGTCGAATCGACCTACCGGTTTGTTTCGGCACAGCGGCCAACTTCAGGAAGGAAACCCTCCCTTTTGAAGAGGTGGGTTTTCGAGGCACTTACCACACTATCATCGGACGACCGAGGTATGCCAAGTTCATGGCGATCCCCAACTACACTTACCTAAAGCTAAAGATGCCCGGGCCTAAGGATGTCATCACCGTTAGCTCCTCCTACGAGCACGCGTACGAATGCAACGTCGAGTGCATCGAGTATGAGGAAGCTGTCGAGAGCTCCATCGAACTCGCCTCGAGGCTCGAGGACCTCGCCGCTGAGGCTCAGGAGCCTAAATGTCATGCGGGCAGTTTTGAGCTAGCAGAGGGCACGAAGAAAATCCCACTCGACCCCAAAAGCTCCGATGACAAGGTGCTGACGATCAGCACCAACCTCGACCCCAGATTGGAAGCCGTGCTCGTCGACTTTCTCCGTGCGAACGCCGATATGTTTGCATGGAGTCCCTCAGACATGCCTGGCATCCTGAGGGAAGTCGCCGAGCACTCCTTAGAAATTCGAGCCGGTTCCAAGCTAGTGAAGCAACGCCTACGCCGCTTCGACAAGGAGAAGCGCAAGATCGTTGGCGAGGAGATCCACAAGCTTCTGACGGCCAGATTCATCACGGAGGTTCACCATCCCGACTGGTTAGCAAACCCTGTGTTAGTTATGAAAAAAATGGGAAAATGAGGATGTGTATTGATTATACCAGTCTAAATAAAGCATGTCCGAAAGTTCCTTTTCCTTTACCATGCATTGATCAAATTGTAGACTCTACTGCAGGATGTGAGATCCTTTTGTTCCTTGATGCTTATTCCGGCTACCACCAAATAAAGATGAAAGAGTCCGACTAGCTTGCGACTTCTTTTATCACACCTTTTGGAATGTATTGCTACGTGACTATGCCCTTTGGGATCCAAAATACCGGGGTGATGTACCAACAGTGCATGCTCCATGTTTTTGGGGAACATATAGAGTCTACGGTCAAGGCATACGTCAACGACATCGTCGTCAAGTCAAAAAATAGGCCGACCTAATTCAGGACCTCGAAATCGCCTTTAGATGTCTACGCACGAATAAGATCAAGCTCAACCCCAAGAAATGTGTCTTTGGCATGCCTTGAGGCATGCTTTTAGGGTACATAGTCTCCCAGCGTGGCATCGAGGCCAACCCTGAGAGTCTCGACCGTCGCCAAAATAGGGCCGATTTGAGACATCAAGGGCATACAAAAAGTAATAGGCTGCCTGGTGGCGCTAAGCCATTTCATTTCGAGGCTGGGAGAAAAGGCACTGCCCTTATATTAGTGTGATACCCCTTGGTTCAAAATTTGATTTATGCTATAATTCTCGCTCGACGCAAATTGCAGCACTATTTTCTCGGCCACCCGATCACGGTGGTCTCGTCCTTCCCCTTGGGCGAGATCATCTAGAATCAATAGGCCACCGGGAGGATCGGTAGTCGAGCTCATGGGTGAGACCCTCACCTATGCCTCCTCGCAAAGCCATCAAGTCTTAAGCGCTTGCAGATTTTGTCACGGAGTGGACAGACACCCAGCTCCCCCCAGCTCAGGTTCAAGCAGAATTATGGACAATGTACTTCGATGGGTCTCTCATGAAGACAGGCGCTGGGGCAGGCCTGCTATTCATCTCACCTCTTGGCATCCACATGAGGTATGTCATTAGAATACATTTCGCTGCATCCAACAACGTTGCAGAATACGAGGCCCTTGTCAACGGACAAAGGATCGCCATCGAGCGAGGGGTCCGACGCCTCGACGTTCGAGGCGATTCTCAGCTGGTCTGACGCCTACTGCAAGGAAGTACGCAAGCTTGAGGACAAGTTCCACGGCCTCGAACTCATTCACGTCTCACATCGATACAATGAAGCGGCCGACGAGCTTGCCAAGATTGCGTCCACTTGAGGCATGGTCCCACCAGATGCATCTTCAAGGGACTTGCTTGAGCCGTCATTCGACCTAGGCACGGGTGCTAGCACCAAAACTCCCACCCCCGAGCCCACCGATGCAATCGAGGCCCTGCTGACAGTGATAGAAGTAATGGAGGTCGAGCAAACCCCTCAACGCCTCGGTCGACCATTCGACTGGCGCACGCCTTTCCTCAACTGCCTCATCCGGTGTGAATTACTAGAAGATCGAGCTGAGGCACGTCATATCGCTCGATGGGCCGAATCGTATGTAATCTATAGCGAGAGTAAAGAACTGTATCGACAAAGCCCAACCGGGATCTTGCAGCGCTGCATCATTATAGAGGAAGGTCAAAAGCTCCTCGAGGAACTACACTCGGTGGCTTGTGGCCACCACGCGGCTCTGAGAACCCTCGTAGGAAACGCCTTCCGACAAGGCTTCTATTGGCCAACAGCCGACGCCGACGCCATCGAGCTCGTTCGCTCATGCCATGTGTGCCAATTCTATGCCAAGCAAACCCACCTCCCCGCTCACGCTCTACAGATGATCCCCATCACTTGGCCGTTCGCGGTGTGGCGCCTCGACCTCATGGGCCCTCTCCAAAGGGCAGCGGGAGGGTACACCCATTTGCTGGTAGCCATTGACAAGTTTTCCAAATGGATCCAAGCTCGACCCATCACAAATATCCGCTCCGAGTAGGCGGTCCTCTTCTTCACTGACATAGTCCACCGATTTGGGATACCCAACGTCATCATCACCGATAACGGCACACAATTCACCAACAAAAAGTTCTTGGACTTCTATGACCAGCATCACATCCGTGTGGACTGGTCAGCGGTAGCTCATCCTTGAACCAACGGTCATGTCGAATGCACCAACGGTATGTTCTTACAAGGGCTCAAGACTAGAATCTACAACTGGTTGAAGAAAATCAGCAAAAAGTGGGTCGAGGAACTCTCCTCGGTCCTATGGAGTCTAAGAACAACACCGAGCAGAGCCATGAAATATACCTCGTTCTTCATGGTCTACGGCTCCAAGGCGGTGCTTCCAACCGACCTCGAGTATGGGTCACCTCGACTCAAAGCCTATAACAAATAGACAAACAAGGAGACTCGTGAGAACATGGTTGATTAGCTCGAGGAAGCTCGAGACATGGCCCTCCTCAACTCAGCAAGGTACCAGCAGAAGCTTCGACGCTACCACGACAAGCACGTACGCAAAAGAGACCTGAGCGTGGGCGACCTCATTCTATGTCGATGACAAAGCAACCAAGGACGCCACAAGCTAAATCCACCCAGGGAGGGCCCTTACGTGGTGGCCGAGGTCTGGAAGCCAGGGACATACAAGCTTGCAGACGAAAAGGGGGTGATCTTCACCAATGCGTGGAACATCGAACAGCTACGTCGCTTCTACCCTTAGAACTATAGAGCTTTACGTTTTCATGAGCATTTGTACTGAGACCATGTGAATGAATATGTGAATAAACGAAAGTGCTTTTTCTTTTTAAAGTAATATACAATTATTACCAATTAAATCTCGATGTTAGAGAGGAAGTCTCCACTACGACCCATCATAGTCCATACTCCCTCGGGGGCTAACAGGGGAACCCCCTCACAGGCTCTTAAAAACCAAACGATTTCTTCAAAAGCTCAATGTTACCATTTTCCTTTTAAGACCTAAGGAAACCTCACACGATCGAGTAGTAAAGGCACCTCGAGCCCCTTAAGGGCCGAGGGACGTTGAGCCTGAGAACCCCTACGCCCCTGGGCTATGGTAACTCTACTCACTCCCTTACCCTCAAGGCAGTCGAGGTCGCCCTAACAAAAGACCGATCGAGGAAAACAAACTTAGTCAGCAAAGGAAACAAAGGAAACTCGAGCATAAAAGTAACAAGAGTATACAGGAGTTACGAATCTTCAGGCCACCAAGGCCACAATGTTTAAACGGTAAAGTATATTACAATGGGTCTAAGTACCCAAAATTAGGCTCGCAGGCCTTAGTCCTCATCTCTCCTCCCACCGCCGTCTTCCGCACCAGCGCTGGTCTCAGGAGGTAGCACCTCTGGTCGAACAGTTTCACCAGCCTTTCACCAGGAACATCTGCATCGTTGATCAAGGCATGGAGCCTCTCCTCATTCTCCGCGTTAGTCTTGGAGATATCGGTGATGAAACCATTGGACACCACCTCCATATCATAGGAGAAACCTGAGGAAACGACCGCCATTGCCCGCTTCACCCCGGTATGAAGTGCGTCCCGCACCCGATCCCTCAGAGCGGCGCCTAGGTAGCACAGCTAATCGACCAAGGCATCGCCTCGAGCTGCCTCCCTCGACTCATCTGCAGGCTCGAGCTCCCAGGACATCGAGAGGTTGTTTATTGCAGTCCTTAGCCGGCCGGTTAGGGCGACCTTCCCCTCGAGCTAAGCTTTAGAAGATTGGGTGTCGACTTGGGCAGCCAGCAGATCATCTTTAAGCCCTATAAAGATCAAGATAGGAGAATTAGACAATAGAAAAAAAAACCCGACAAGAGAAACATGAGGGCATAAAAACTTATCGCGAATTTTCTCCTTGAGAGCCGTGTTCTCACCAGCGAGGTCGGTGTTGGCCTTCTCGATCTCCTTCTAAGAACGAGCCAGATCCGTATTTTTGACCCGCAGGTCCTCGATCACCTTACCCGACTGTAGGATGGCCTCCTCTATCTATCGCAGCATTTTCTTTAGATGATCAATGTCGTCAGAAAGGCCATGAGAGCGGGTTCGCTCTGCCTCGAGGTCCTCATGGGCATTCTTCTCGGCCTCCTCCGTGGCGCCTCGAGCGATCTCGCTCTTCAGAAGCGCCTCTTTTATTCTGCCATAAGCGCCCCTGGCGGTGGTGAGGTCCGACTCAACGAGCCTCTTCTCCTTGTCCAGCTCGACGGCCACGCCCTTGTACCGAGCGGCTTCCTCGATCCCGTGCCTTGATGGTCGCCTCCTCGGCCGAGACGGCCTGCTCTCTCGACCGGGCAGCCTCCTCCTTTGCCTTCTCCGAGGCCTCTCGAGCAGCTTGAGCGTCTTCATCCGCCCTGGAGACCTTGTCGTCCATACTAGACAGGGTCTTCCGAAGCGTCCTACTTCTCCTTCTTCTCCTCCAGAGCTGCAGTGTGATCCTTATGCGCCTTAAGGAGCTTCTCCTGCGACTCGAGGAGCTGATCCTTGAGGAGAGAAATCTGCTCCCAGCCGCCTCTTGTCACATGAATGAAGCCTGATTTTAGGTGGGAGGTCTCCTTCAAATCCTGTAGTAGACCACAAGGCAGTAAGAACGTAGGCTTAACGAAAAATCCCAAGTAACAAAAGTCTCGAGATACTTACAAAGAAAGCTTTGCCCAAACCGTTGTTGACAATGTCACACATGAGGCCTACGACGTGCTTCATCCAAAGACGAAGCTCCTCGAGATGCTCCCACTTTTCCGCCTCCTTCCGATCATCCATCATGATATTTGGCTCATTCGGAGATTTGGAGGCACGAAGGCGGATCCACCCTGGACCCTAGTTCTCCATCTCCTCCTCCGTACGCGCCTTGATGCCCCGGATGAGCTCTTTTCCTATCTCAAGCGAGCCCCTGTGATGAAGAAGCAGATCGATAAGGGAGGGGAATGGCCCGTCATCATCGACGAACGTCCAGGTCACGGTCTCGTCCACCCCGCCACCACCGGAGGTCCCAGCCTCATCCTCCCCGCCAGTGCTAGGATCCTCCCATGGTCGTCGACCTCCAAGGAAGCCCGGGGCAATCCCCTCGATACCATAGAGGGAGCCTTTAATCTCCGAGCTAGGGCCAGCCGGTGTGCGCATCGCACACGCTAGCGCCACGACACCGTCCTCCCGTCGTGGCTCAACCGGGATGGTGGCAGCCCCCCCCCCCTAGAACGGAGCCACGTGGGAGTCGCGGGGCCATAAACCGGCAACTCCTCCATCCCTATCTCGAGCCCTTGTGGCGGCCGCGATTGCTGCTCGCGCGGACTATGCGTTTGCTACTCGAGCAGCCCCTCCAGCTGCAGCTGCCGCTGCTGCTGTTGCAGTTGAAGCTCCTGCAGCTCTCGCTGCCGATGCTGCTCCAATTGCACCTCGAGCTGTGCTTGCACCCCTCAATCTTGATGTAGCTGCTCATACACCTCCGGCTGCGGCTGCTCCTGTTGTTGCTGCTGCTGCAGCTACTCCTGCACCTCTGACTGTGGCTGCTCCTGCTGTTGCTGCTGCTGTAGCTGCTCCTGCACCTCGTACTGCGGCTGTTCCTGCTGCTGCTGCTACTGTCGCTGCTCCTGCGCCTCTTGATGCTGCTGCTGCTGCCCCAGCGACGTTGCTCCTCTTCTTCCCTCTTCCCTTCCTCTTCTTTCCTCCTCCGCTCCTCCTCGTCCTTCTTCTTCTCCTCCTCGACGGATTGGAGCCCGATGGGCCACGGTGTCCGACCCTCGACTTTGGGGATCTCAGCCCCCTTGTTTGCGACATGAGCACCGGCGAACGCGGGACGTCCCCAGACTCATCACTTATAGTGATGGGGTCGCCCACTCCCCCCGACTTGGGCGGCTCGGGGGCTCCCTCTTGACCATGGGGATAGGGCGTCTCACCCTGTCCAGTGGACGGCAAGACAATCCCAGAGCCATCGCCCCCTCCGACGGACGAGGAGGGGTCTTGTCATCACCAACGGGTGGTCGAGTGTCGGGAGAACCTACACACGCCCCATAGCGGCACGTCAGTCATGAGGAATCTCCATGCTGAGCAAAGCAAATCCTAAGACCACAAAAAAGAAGGACACACCACTTACCCAGAACTTTGGAACCTGCCCCCACCTTAAGCCTTTTGGCCATCGAGGGCTGGGCCTGCTCCAATGGCCTCTTCAGCCTGAGCAAAGAAGAAATGGCTTAAGGTGGCAGAAGCTGATGGACGAGCAAGAAAGCAAAAAATGAAATCGCAATATGTAAACCTTACCCAAAAGAAAGAATGACCCTCGTACCAGTCCCCCGGCCAGTAGGCCTCGAGCTACCGCATGTCGTGGCTCCCGACTTCTCCTGGGCAGGCGCAGGCCTCGGCTCCATGCTGCCCACCTGACTAACATCAGGACTGGCACTCCTCCGAGGACCTCCCCCCAGGGGCTCGAGGCTGCCACGGCAGCACGGCCTTGAGTTAACGGCCCTGCCGTAGAGGTTTTGACCCTGTGGTCCGGGCCGAACACTGGAAGGGATTTCCCCCGGCAGGAGCAGGAGGAGTGTCAGCGCGTGGGCGGCGGGGGGATGCCTCCTTATGGCACCCGTCGCGAGGCTCAACTTGCGGCCCCTTGGAGGCCCCCGCATGCGACGTGGCAACGTCGGTTTGCGGGAAGTCCTGCAGGATCTGATCAAGGTGAGCCGCCATCCCCGCTGGAATCTTCGCCGTCGTCTTTATCATCGTTCTCATCGTCCTCATTAGGGGAGTCCTCCTCAGACTCCCCCCACACCTCGACTTGGCTCGACGTTTCTCGAGCGCTTGCCGCTCGAGGTTCTTCTCTTTTTCCTTCTTCTCCGCGTCCTTTACGGACTTTTGCTTCTCCGCGGAAGCACACCTTTTCTCTCGGTCGACATCGTCCTCCTTCACCGGAGGCCTAGAGGACTGGGCGTTGATCGTCCACTGGTGAAATAAAGTCCCAGAAAGGTTGAGAAGAAGAACGACACAATCAACAACAAAGGCCAATAAACGATGGCGCAAGGGACTGACCAGGTCGTGATAGCCTTCCTCAGTCTTCATGGGGAAGCTGTTGACCTGCTCAGGCTGGAAGCCGCTGGCGACGGCTGCCCTAACTCTGGCAGCCACCTCTTCATCTAAGGGCGCCTCGTTGGACATCCAGCAAGCCTCGAGGTCCCACGATGAAACGCCGGGGCCCATCTCGTCCATCCTCTGCGACTGAGACATCAACGGAAGCACCCGTCGATGGTGGACCGCTGAGAGAACGAGCGCGGCAGTCAGACCCACCTCACGCAAATCCTTTAGGGCGTCGAGGAGGGGGTGGAGCCGAGACTGGAGATTCTTGACCATGCCATAGTTCCAGCTATCCTGGCACTCCGAGATCAGCCGCCCGGCGTAGGCGGGGAAGAGGTCGTCGTCGTTGCGGAGGTAGAACCACTGGGAATCCCACTTGGCGTAGTTGGATGTCAGCCCAATGGGGATGTATTCTTGAGGCACCTCCGCTTGGCCCGTCTTCTGCACCAGGTTGAGGCAGCCAACCCGCACTGGCTTCCTCACCCCTGTGGCCCCACCGGGAGCGCAGAAGAGCTCACCCCGGTAGAGGTGGAGCCATAGATCCCAGTGTGGCAAGACCCCCAGGTAGCCCTCACACACCATGGCAATGACCGCTGCGACGATGATGGCATTTGGAGAGACGTGTTGAAGCTCCACGCCGTAGTGGTGGCAGAGCGCCCTCATGAAGCGGCTTGGGGGGATCTGAGGCTGTGATGATGGAACTTCGCAAAGGAGACAACGTACCCCTTTGATGGATTTGGCTCCCTGTGGTCCGTTGGCGGCGTGACCCACTCGGGCCACGTCGAGGAAGCACGGGGGCGCAGGATCCCCTCCTTCTCCAGATCTCTCAACCGGCGCTCCGTCGTGGACGACAGGCGCCAATCGTCGGCGGCAACGAGTCTCACGGGCATCTCGTCGGAAGGTGGAGGGTGACTTTGTGGGCCTCTCCACTCAAGGGTGTGCGGTGCTTCAGGCGCGTAAGAGGATGCAAAGGGAGCAGGGCGAGAGCAATGCTAGAATTCGGAAGGAATAGTGGCCGGGTGATCCCTCGATATTTATAGACGCCTGCCCCAACGGGTAGATCCGACAAACGTGGTAACTTCCTTAGTAAATACGCCGCCTAACGGTCTTCTTTCTCCCCCTGACAGGACGTTACAGATTCCGCAAACGGCACTGTGCCGCAATGAATCCCTCCTAAAAAGGCACATCCAACGGGCAAGAAAATGAACCGCCACGACTCTTCCTTCCGTTGCAAGGTAAGGCAGGCGCGCGCCGCCACAAGAATCTCGAGGGAGCACAGACCGGCAAACCGGACGGGTTCGACGGTCGCCCTGGAGTACCAGAGTCAGGGATACCCAGTGAGGGGTCGAAAACAAGGCCTGCCTCGAGAACTCGCTGGGGGTATCCAAGGCAGGGGCAAGAAGGTCGAGAGGAATCCCCACAGAGGGAGGTGTGGAGCCACTAGACTCTATCGAACGAGACCGGTATCCTCGACCATGCTAGCCCGGCTTTAATGAGAACGCCTCCAGGCTGCAGCCAACCCCCTTAAACATGGCATGGGTTCTCTCTTGGATTACCCGATATGAGCTCACCCAGCACGATGACGCTCGCTCCACCGGGAGTATGTCATGCTCCAAGCCTCAAAAAGGTAAGCCTGGTTAATGAACGGGGGAGGCTCCCTTCCAGAACAAATGCCTCTCGGTGAAAAGGAAGATCAGGAGCAGTCGCATCAGAAAAAGCAATACAACCATCAAAAGAGTCCAAGACTCCTCCATGGCACGGGGGCTACCCACGCGGGGTTTGCTCGCGTGACCCCCATGGAAACTCGACCAGCAAAAGAGCCTCTACTCGAGCGCAAGTGCTCAAGCAGAGGCTCGGGGGCTACTGTCGAGGATGTCAATAGGGGGTATCCCAGCCAACACTCATAACAAAAGAATTCACAAGCTAATTGAGGCTTCGACTCGACGCTCCGACATGAAGACATAATCATCCCGGGCTCGATATCGACCGTGGCCTCGAACATGGAAACGGGGTCCTAAGAATCGATAGGGTCCTAAGAATACGGGAGTGGCTCGAGCGAATCGATGGACCTCGAGCGTGAAAGCGCCTCCCGCTGCCTGTCGTGGGTACGGAAGCCAGGGCATTTAATGCGTCTGCCATGTTCCCACCTAACCCGGCAGTCACAGAAAACGTGATGGGGGTACAAGCACCCATCAAATCTCACATTTTTTAGCTTTATCCCCCAGAATTGTTAAAGGTATGACTCGGTACAATGCTGCAGGCGTAATATCCCATCGTGGCACCCCTTGAGATGCCTAAAGTCAGCGCTCCACCCAGCAAAGCCGCTCGTGCCACCCGACCCTCGCGCAGATACATTCCTTCCCCAGAAAGGGTCAGACGATAGAAGTCAGCGCTTCAACCGCCCCGGATGTGACCACTGCCACGACGTACAGGCTTGCTCGCGCCTAAGCCAATCCAAGACGATGTACAGGAGCTGGGTTTAGGAGGGCACGCGCCATCATCACCAAAGTACTTCGTAACAAGACGGCTCGAGGCCACGCAAGTAAGGAGGCCTCGAATAGGTTAGCGCGCCATGCCCCTATCGAGGCTTATTCTAATGCCTACACCCTGTAACCTAGGTCTCCCCTTGGAACTATAAAAGGGGACACTGAGGGCGACATACAAAAAAACAACATCCATCACACAACCCGCAAGATATGATCCATACACCCCCATCAGCTAGGACTTAGAATGCTCGGATACATCCGCTTGTATTCGCCCCTGTACAAGCACTTAGGTGTGAAAATAATACAAAGTCTACTCCCCCACAGGACGTAGGGCCTCTTCTTGCCCGAACCAGGATAAATCTCTGTGTCATTCTTGTATCACCATCGGAAAAAGGGAACACGCACACAAATTCACTCGTTGGTGCCACCCCCAGGGGTCAAAACACTGACATCACGCATAAGCATAGCATCACATGAGCATAAATAGAATTTTTAAGTGTGATTTTATGTGCTTAATTTAAATGAGTTTAAATATAATAAATTAGTATGATTACTTCAAAAATGCTTGTGGTGACCAAAATAAATTGAATTATGCTTTAGAGGAATTAAGAATAATTCTGTGATAGTTTTTGGAGCTCTAGGAATTGAGAAATAGATTTTATACAAATTTTGCATAATAGATTTATTTAAAAACCTAACACTAGTTTTAATCTGTAATTCAAATCATGTTGGGAATTTGGATTTGCACCTTAAAACAAAGTGTTAGAGTATTTTGTGGGGAACAATTCTTCTTTTTATCCCAACTCCTAAAAAATTTTGCAAGGGCTTCAAAAATTGCAGTTAGCCTTTTGGGAAAAAGAATTTAAAAAAAAATAGGAGAGGGGGCTGTTTACTGGCGGGCCTGCGCCAACCAACCGGCCCAGCCACCGAAGCCGGCCCAGCCTCCCCGCGCCGTGTCCCCTCCCTCCTCCCGCACTCGGACACGGTCGCGCCGCGCGCGCCCTGTTGACGGTCCTTAAGTATCAATTGTAACTATAAAATAAACAAAGAAAAGGATCCAAATGCAACTGACATCCAGACATAAGGTTTTATCTGACAAAATTCCACGAGTTTTGGTGTTTGTCTATTTCTGCAGGGGTTATCAGGAAATACGGAAGAAAGGCCCACACGTCGGATTTACATAGAGATATTAACGTGCCGTGCAATTATCCTACATCTAGAAGAGTCCAGAAGCTACGAGAACGAATGGGAGACCAGACGGGCTCGGGGGCAGGGCACCCGCCCTCCCCCCTTGGGCGCCCGCCCTGGCCTCGGGGCCAATCACAGCCAACTTCGCGGATCATGCTCCACCGACCTAAAGGATCAAGCAAAACCGTGCGATTAATGTCAGTTTGATCCAACGGCCCATATTAACTTGGAAGGACTATATAACCAGACCCCCTGGCCCTTGGAGGAGAGCACCTCTAAACCCTAATTCATTATTCATCTTGGGAGAAGAAGCCTCTGATCAAGCCCTAGAGCCACCACATCAGTTAGATCTCTAGTTTAGCATAGCTACATAGGATTAGAACTAGAAGGAGTCAATCTTCGATTGGTTTC
>Ga0182004_10002833_pt1 | contig 13637 bp, 9 predicted proteins | sample Sormic07211540_1_FD_120479 | JGI IMG/M metagenome (GOLD analysis project Ga0182004, IMG submission 120479) | Endophyte microbial communities from Sorghum bicolor roots, Mead, Nebraska, USA - 072115-40_1 MetaG | ecosystem: Host-associated > Plants > Roots > Unclassified | place: USA: Nebraska...
AGACTCCTGTTATATGACTTTGCATGGCCTATGATGTGTATCTTTGATCACTAATTTCTTCTAGAATATATTCTTACAATCCTTAAAATTTAAGAGATTTTTCAAGTATTTTGTATACAAATCTACACATATAACTTAGATGTTTCCAAACTCAATAATGTGATAGTTATTGACGCTTGTGGTTTAGTTTGACCAAATCTTGTCCTAAATGACATGTTTTCATTACTGGACGGAGTACCCAAAAAAATCACATATCTAAGAGGACAAACACTACCCTCAATATCTATACACCGCAGCACCAGAAAACAGATGAAAAAAAAACATATGTTACATGCTACATACATAGACAAGAAGAAGCTCTTCATATGTACCAAGTTGATTCAACCATCCAGGTCTAACATCTTCAGAGACATTGGGTAAGAGAATTTCTGGAATTTTGGGACCTAGTTCAAAATTATATATGGATTCTAAAACCAACTTCTACCCAAAAAGGTAGTTCAATGCCATTTCAGGGCCCCCACATCAATTTTGAATCAAAACTTGCAAGTGGTAAGCAGGTGATCCCATGCCTCAGCATAATTTCAGAACTTTAAAACTACAACATGGATGAGCACATAAGTAACCAGACACACTCCCTGACAGTCGCACCCGGAGCATGAAACGGCGAAATCGAGTATGAGATCATGCGAATCCTAGCTCAACGGAGGTGGAATCGAAGAGTCCAGCACCCATACTGCGATCTCGAAGCGGCAATTTGCCAATCGACCCTACCGATCCGCCTTCCCACTACATCTTCTAAAACCGAAATCACAACTTACGAGCTGCCCCCAACTAAACCCACGAATCCCCAAACCCTCGCAGCAGCGGCTATCACAACAACAAGTCGCAAGAGTCCGAGAAATTACCAGCGAGCACGTCGTGGTCATCCGAGAGGTACCCCTCCTGGTGGCGCGAGGGCACGAGCAGGAACAGCGCCGGGACGAGCACCCCCGCCGCGAGCAGGAGCACGAAGACGCACCGGAACGAAACCGCCCGCCCGATCGCGCCGAAGACTGGCCCTCCCCATGGGCCTCCGCCTCCGCCTCCGCCGCCGGCGATCTCGAGGCCTCCCGCGCCGCCGCCGAGCTCCACATCGACGGGCTTCCCCATTCCGAGCGCATCTGATTTGCTCGCTCACCCCAACGCTCCCTAAGTCCTCCTCCCCCTCACCACCACCGCCGCCGCCGTGCCCGTCACAGACAGACCCGCTCCTGCGCCAACGATCTAGTGAGTTGCGCCGGCGCCGGTGCCCGGGTCCCTCGCTTCAGCTTCGGCTTCGGCTTCCGCTTCCGGCCGGTGCGACTGACCAACAACTGTCGGTTGGGTTGGAGATGGAGATGGACGCTCCTCGCGTTTTGGTTTACTTTAACCCTTTTTTTTTAGTTTTCCTGCGACGCTACTCGACCGACGTGGGCTCTCACTGTCAGTCTCGGCAAAATAAGCCGTGGGCTCTCGCTGTCAGTCTCGGCCAAATATGCGGGAGAATTTCGCATTTTTTTTCCCACTTGGCGTCTTTTCGCTTGCTTAGTGCGTAATCCAGGCGGCATTTCCGAATAAAAAATATTCGTGCTCGTCTGGTTCAGGCGTCGGGCTCAGGGCGTCTTTTCTTCGTTCCAAATCGCGAGTTCCAACTTGCCACGAGGGAAAATCCCACCGCAACTCGCCAACGCGCCGCGCATGTGAGGACAGGTGGCTTGCCAGGGCGCGTGCCATTTTTTTTCTTTTCGTTCCCATTAAGGCCTTGTTTTGCTCTAATTTTTTTTGCAAAACAGACACGGTAGTACTTTCGTTTGTATTTGATAAATATTATCTAATATAGACTAACTGATCTTAAAAATTCGTTTCGCAAATTAAAAATAAATTATACAATTAGTTATTTCTTTTATCTATATTTAATGCTCCATGCATGTGCCGCAAGTTTCGATATAATAAGAATTAAAAAAATTACAATTTTTCTTTTAAAACTAAACAAGGCCTAAAAATAATTGGTCACTTGCCAACTGGGAGGGCTCGTGCACAGTTGCACAACGCCGGTTGGTGCACCTAGTTTGAAGTTGAACCTGGCTTAGAGTTGAACCCTGCCTATTTTTTAAGTAGGGACTGAGTCTAGGATGATTAGATTAGTCTTAACAAAAGTTCATCTTACTACTTTTAAGATGAGAGTTTCACCTTAGGCCTTGTTTAGTTTCCACCAAAAACCAAAAAGTTTTCAAGATTCTACGTCATATCGAAACTTGCGGCACATGCATGAAGCATTATATATAGACGAAAACAAAAACTAATTACACAGTTTGTCTGTAAATCGCAAGACGAATCTTTTGATGCTAGTTAGTCCATGATTGAACAATATTTACCACAAACAAACGAAAATGCTACAGTAGCGAAATTCAAAAACATTTCACATCTAAACAAGGCCTTACTATATTTAAAACGATTATGTGTTAGACAAATTCATCTTCATAAAACACGTTTCAACACATAAAACTTTTACAATATCTTTCTTTGTTAAAAGTTTAATTAATACTTATGAAACTATGTTGAGATTGGACTTAGTATTAGCCTTTTGAGTTGTTTTTTCTTGTTGTGGCTGCTAGTTAGTGGATTCATACAAGATTTGTCATCTTGGTTTGGTGGACTGATAGTTTCGTGGTTCCAGTCAATTAAGTTTGATAAGGCATAAGGATAACAGTGTAAGATGTTAGATGCTTGTTTTTGTTGGAGTGTTGTTTATAGGAGATTCAACATAATGAAGGTCAATTTGATGGATAGAATGTTGATTTGAGTAGTTGTGAGCTCGACTCGGTGGTGGTGGCAACGGCTATGCTTTTATAGCGGTGATATCTTCTATTGAGCTAACGATGCACCTTGTATCATCTCTTGGTGTCTAGGAAAGTGTCACAAACACAACAATGGACATAGTAAGCAGGTCAGATATAGGGGCTGACCAAACACCACACGCCACACCCGCCAAAGTTATGGTGTGGTGGCAAGGAAAGTGGCTACCACACCTACGACGAAAACCAACACACAAATCAATTGTGGCTATCCCAATCTACACGCAATCCAAACGCCAACTAGCATAACCAAACAACCCCATAACCCGAAGGAGAAACTATTTAGGACATGTTTGGTTGCCACTCATAATTTGCCATGCCTAAGGTTATGCGTTTGCCATACTTGTGGCTTGCCATATATTGTGATAAAATTGGATTGTTTGGTTCATCACTAAGGTGAAGCAAAAATTATGTGGTTATTAATGTTTGAATGGCTACATATTTGATAAAAAAGTTATAGATTGCCATATACAGTTAAAATTATATTATGCTAAACTAGATTAAACTAGTAGTAAGTAAGAAACAATAGCTTAAATATAAATTGTGCTGACCATCTTTAAAAAAATTCAAACAAATGCTTATCTTTGAACCATGGACTGGATATGTCCAGCTCGATGCTTTTTTCCAAATGGATAGACCAACTAGATGATAGCGACGACTCTTGTTGAAGCTCCTTCAGTCTCCATACTCGCGCTCCTGAGTCCGTGTTCATCTTCCCTCTCGCCATCCGCTCTCCTGCCAACGCCCTCTCGATCGTTGTTCATGCTCCCATCACCCACTCGCCCTTCTGTGTCACATGCTACCGCTTTCGTGTCCCCATAGCCAAGGGTGACCTTGCGATGGGCTTCATGTCCCCGCAGCAAAGGCATGTCCGGGAGTCGAGCATGTTATGGTAGGAGGGATACGGCAGTGCAGGGCTCAAACGATGGCTTGTCCACGGAGTAGGACTGTAGAAGGTGTGGCGGCGAAGCAATTTGTGGCAGAGACGGAAGAAACATAGGCCACCCACATTTGACGCAAAAATATACGGTAAATGTTTCTCTCGGTTATTGCAAGTCTAACTTTAGAGATGTTTGTGGCAGCCAACTAAAAGCCCTTATATATTGCTTATGATCTACCTATAGTGTTACTAGTACCTAGAAATCTTTTCCATAAAAATCATTTCTTTAGACATTCATTGCACGCAATTACTATTATTAACAACTGCTTTTACACACATTGTGCCGGTGCCCTCAACGACGGCTTTGGTGCTAGGCTGCTAGGTACCACTACACTACGGCCTTGTTTAGTTCACTCTGAAAATCAAAAAGTTTTCAAGATTCCCCGTCACATCGAATCTTGTGGCACATGTATGAAATATTAAATATAGATGAAAATAAAAACTAATTACACAGTTTAGCTGTAAATCACAAGATGAATCTTTTAATCCTAGTTAGTCTATGATTAGATAATATTTGTCTTAAACAAACAAAAATACTACAGTACCGAAAACTTTTCACTTTTCGGAACTAAACAAGGCCTACCACGCCATGACGCCAGGGCTACACAAACTGACACCAAACAAATCAACGCGGACACCCATGAGCGCCAGAGTCCAGAGTCCAGACCCAGAATTCCGACAAGCGACAACCAATCCAGGGCCACGGCCCAGACCCATGATTCTCTGCTTGCCCGCATCATTGCTGCAGCGCCGCCGCCAACGCGGAAAACCGATGCGGAAAGGAAACCCTCAGAGCTGGTCGCCTCCCCCACTCGTTTCAAATTCGCCGAATCCCTGCGAACGGTCGCCGAAATTTCAAAATCCACCTTCCAATGAGCGGGATCCTCCCCCGTTTCAAATTTCAAACCCACCCACTCCCACTCCTCACGAGCTCTCCCATCTATACAAACCTACAACATCCCGTCCCTTTCTGTGCTGGGGCCTGCCTCTCGTCGAGGGAACGCCGCGGATGGAATGGGACGGCGAGGTCGGCATGAACTCCGTCCCGGACGGCGTCGTGCAGCACATCCTGTCGATGCTCAGCAACGCCCGCGACGTGGCCGCCTGCGCCTGCGTCTGCCGCCGCTGGCGCGACTGCGTCCCCTACCTACCCGCGCTCTTCTTCCAGCGGAACGCCTTCGACGCGGCCAGGGGCGCCGCGGACGACGTCATCGGCCGGATGGTGGCCTCCGTCGCGCGCCTCAGGGAGCTGGTCATCTACTGCCCCTTCTCCATGGCGCGCCTCCCGGCCTGGCTCGCCGCGCGGAGCGCCACGCTCCGGGTGCTCGAGCTGCGGATGGACGCCGCCGCCGACAAGGTCGCGGAAGGTGGGCACCTCGACTGCATCGGCCTGGCTGCGAGCCTGGAGGAGCTCAGGCTCTGGGGAGTGTCTCTCATTGCCGCGCCCGCGTGGGGCCGGATGGAGCGGCTCCGCGTGCTGGAGGTTGTCGGTGCGCCGCTGCGGGATAGCGCTGTGAGAGACGCCATCGCCGCGTGCCCCAACCTCACCGATCTGTCTCTGCTGGGCTGCGACTGCTCCGGCACGGTGGCTATCGACCTTCAACTGCTCCAGCGGTGCCGGCTCGACATCGTCGGCGCCGGCAACTGCTCGCTCTTGCTCACCGCGCCTCGCGTGGAGTCCCTCGAGATCCAGGGCTTCAGCTGGATCACTCTGCGTGGTGGCCACAGCCTCCGCCGCCTCTCAATTGCCAAGAGCAGCGGTGAGCCACACGCATCTCGAATCTTGGTCACTTTTTAGTCAGTTTAGCATTGCCTTGACCTTGACGTGATGAGAAATTATGCGATGGGATGATGCAGGGAGGGTTCACAAGGTGGATACTGGGAATCTCCCAGATCTGGATCACCTCTCTCTGCGCGGTGTTCAGTGGAACTGGGCCGCAGTGAGCTCGGTGCTGCAGTGCGCTAGCGAAGTGAAGCATCTAGTGATGAAGATAGAGTTCTGTGGGGACTTGGACGCACTCCAGCCGTTCCCGGAAGTCGATTTGGTTGACTTCTTCGACAGCCACCCGAAGCTCCGCAAATTTGAGATCCATGGTGCCATGTTCGCTGCCCTGTGTCAGAAAAATAGCCTGAAAAATGTGAGTGGGCTGTCGTTCCTATAGTCGCATTGAAATATGGTTCCTAATTTCATTGGTATGCTAGATAGATGTGCCATATAGCTAATTCGTTTGGATTGTGCATGCAGTTGAATTCCAGGTTCATCATCCCTTGTTTGGAAGAGGTTCTGATCACTGTACGCTCCCCGCTCAATGCTGAACAGAAGCTGAACACTCTCGAGTCGCTTGTGAAGTACAGTGTGAGGCTGCGGACGATGGTCATCAGAATCTCACAGATGAAGAATTGCCATGAAGCTGCTGATGAGTTCTTTGAGGAGATATGTAAGTTCAAGTACATGAACTACAGGAAAGTGCGAATTGAATAAGTGGAGGTGCTGGTTTTGATTCTTAAAGTTAATTTGATTGAGAAGTAGAATTTTTTTGTTTCATTCCAGAATAATTTTACTGTCATTATTGATGGAGGATCCATTTTCAACCTTTTGAGTGGTTTGTTAAGTTTCTTTTTGTATCATCTAGTCTATATATTGAGTACTAGAGGGAGTTTGGAACAATTTCATTGAGTATTGTGCCTGCAAATTGTTGTTGTAACCAGTCTTTGTTGCCATAGCAAACATTTCATCTATGAACAATTTCAACCATGAACATCAGTGTTGCTTACTGTTCACTATCTTTTTTTTTGAAGGATGTTTCTTCTTATTATTATGAATTATGACATATTGATTTACTTATTTAGATCTATACATTTGGAAACTGAGACACTTTATTTTGTAGTTGTTTATTTTGCACAACATTTTGAGTGCTTGTGTGGTCAATGTGGATTGGGTTCTCATATATATATTTTGAAAAAGACAAGTATTACAACTCCATGAATAAATTTAGAGCCCATATCAACCAAAATTGCCCATCTTTGCCTTCTCTTATTTATGTATTTCTCAATAAAATACTCACATAGATACTCTAAATTTTATCGGTTTGCAACATGCTTTGGTTGGTCATAAAATTTAGAAAACAAACGCCAAAAAAATGCTCCAATAGACTCCATATTTTCCCTTCTCCAAAACCACCTTTCTTGCTTTCCACTTTTTGAGAGGCTACACGGGTCTCTAAATGCAATATATAGTAGTTTTCTCATAATTTTTTTCATGCAAGGAAAGTTATGATAAGCTATTTGAGCATAGTGAACAAAAATGTGAGAGATTTACAAAGAGAATATTTATTGAATGGCTCTTGAAATAGAGATATTGAGATTAAAATCTGTAGAGGCTCTTTTTTTTTGCAAAGTTGCTCTTATACTCTATATGCCTTTCGATCCTCACTCATATAGCTTGAGCTATGGTAGCTCATGTCGCACCCCATCTAGTGTGACCAATTTTGATCTTACTTACTAGAATTTGTAATGAATGTTTTCTCCTTCTCACGTACAATTGATCCTCTAATGCTTTTTGTACCTTCCATTACAAACTTCTATCCCAAACAAGGCCTTAGATGCAGATCTAGGGGGTGTGGGTGAGTGGGGGTGGGGATAAGAGGGGAATCTATTTAAGTTATTTTCGTAGTGACAAAGATGAGCAATTTATATACATATTTGGGGCTATTTTTTGTTGCAAGTTAGCACGGGAGCATAGCGTTGCTCATTGAACGATCCGACGTTTCGTCACCATAGTGCAGCGTGATTTCTAATTTTGCTGCAGAAGTATATTTGCGACATGTGGAAAGCTTGGTTGACTTGGGGCAGGTTTCATGTCATCCTGCACCTGAATATTTTTGTTCTTGCGATAGGTTTACTGCATTGCTTGTTTTGTCTGTGATGGGGTCTGTTTCATTGCAAGTTGCAACATGAACATATTTTTTTCATATTACCTTTCGGATACCAGCTTGTAGTAGTATTTTCATATTGAAACGAGCTGCAAGCAACAGAAGCAAGAAAGCGATAGAAATTGTAAAAGTAACGGAAGATTCCAGAGAGTGAATTGATAATTGATTCAGTTCGTGAGCTGATGGTGTAAGCTTGCCTCACTGAGACAAATTGTTTTTACAGATAACAAAGGTTTATACGGGTTCTCTCTTGAATCCAAAGGACTGGGACTGGAGAAAAGAAAGCACGCAACAGCCAGCCTAGCCGGCCCTAAGGCCGTGTTTAGATTGGAGATGAAAGTTTTGAATGTCACATCGGTGTGTCGGAAGATGTCGGGAGAGGTTTTTAGAAACTAATAAAAAGACAAATTACATAGCTTGTCGAGAAACTGCAAGACAAATCTATTAAGCATAATTAATCTGTCATTAACACATGCGGGTTACTGTAGCACTTAAGGTTAATTATAGACTAACTAGGCTTAAAAGATTCGTCTCGCGATTTTTAACCAAACTGTGTAATTAGTTTTATTTTTTTATCTACATTTAGTGTTCCATGCATGTGTCCAAAGATTCGATGGGATGGATGAAAAATTTTTAGGTAGGAAACTAAACAGGGCCTAAGAATTAAGAAAGCTGTGTTTTCCTTTTGATAAAAAGGAAGCTCGCTGTTGAGATTGGACAGAAGGTGATTATCTCAAATAGCTTGGGCCGGTAGGCTTTGTTCGGTTATTTAGAAATAGACCTAGGAACCATTCGACTAATCAAGGTTATACAAATTAGTCAATCATTCTGCCTGAGAATTATTCCTGGATAGCCAAACGAGGCCTAAAGCTTCTCTTGAATTTTTACTTTGGCATGCCATGGAAAATTAGCATACTCCCTCCATACCCATAAAGAAGTCGTTTAGGACAACGACATGGTCTCCAAAGCTTAACTTTGACTACTTGTTTTTATAAAGAACATTTATCAAAAAAATGGTGTGTGTATAAATATATATATATATATATATATATATCAAATTAAAAGTTATTTATGATTTATATTTCCAATATTTGACTCAAACCTTTTTCCAAAATGACTTTCTTTATGAGTATGAAGAGAGTACATGTCAGACAACAACCGAAGCTAGAAAGCGAAAGAATCTAGGTAGAACAGGATGTCCTACCAAAATTCTGGAATATGAAGAAGGATTCTCAAATAACCATTTTGCGCTGATGAAGTGGCCATGGTGGTAAGCAAGAAACAAAGAAATACGTTCTCTAGCACACCGCATGAAATTTGCGAAACTTACAGCACAACCATGAAGCAATTTATTACCAAAAGGATGTCACTCTATTAGCTGTTCACTAAATTTTAAGAGATCTAAGTATTAGTACTCTCTCCATCCCAAATTGTAAGACGTTTGATTTTTTTTATCTTAAGGTCTTGTTCAGTTGGTGATTATTTTTTTTGATTTGGGTACTGTGGCAATTTCGTTTGTATTTGATAATTATTGTCCAATATGAACTAACTAGGCTCAAAAGATTCGTCTCGCAAATTACAGACAAACTATGCAATTAGTTATTTTTAATCTATATTTAGTGCTCCATGCATGTGTCGCAAGATTCAATGTGACAGGGAATCTAGAAATGTTTTGGGAACTAAACAAGTCCTAAGTTTGACCACTCGTCTTATTAAAAAAATTATATAAAATAGTCAAAATTAAGTCATTCTTGAAGAACTTTTATTAATAAACCAAGACACTACAAAAGAAGTGATATTTTATACAAATTTTTGAATAAGACGAGTGGTTAAACTTCATGTTAAAAAAGTCAAACGTCTTATAATTTGGAATGGATTGAGTAGTATTTAATAATGCATTTGGCTAATAGAAAATTAAATTATATATTTGTTCGTAGTCTATATCCAATACATGTCTATCTTCCAAGCTAACTCGATCAGAGCTTGGCTCGAGCACCTACACTCACGTACTGAAACGATCAAGATGCCCAAGTGAAACAATAGATTGGACAAATATAAAGTTCTCACAAAATTAAAACCTAACACTTCAACCCATCTCACACCTTGTGCCGAAACAGTCTTTCTAACCTACCGCACAAAGTTTTGCAACCTAGCTCCAGCTCTAGACTAACATGGCAATACATGAAAAGTAAATTGCTCTAATGTAAGGAAGAAAGGTTAAGAACCTAAGGTACCACAAAGTTGACTCTCCCAACTAGTCCTCGTTGGAGTACCTTTAAAAGTATTACTCCCCCTTGATCCATGAAAGGACCAAGTGCTCTCTAAAGATTGATTCTTCGACACTCTGGCACAGATAATCACCCACAATTGTTTACACCATGAGTTGGTCTCTCACAGTCACCACCAAGAATCACCAAGCTCCACAACACCACCAAGTCATCTAGGTGATGTCGATCACCAAGAATAATAGGCACAAATTCTCACTTGACCTAACTAAACCTAATGAGAAGAGTGGATGCACAATTGGTACTCCCTAAGCACTAATCGGGTCATTTGGTGAATCCAAATTACTCTAATATCCCCAACCCCTCTTGGACACCAACAAGTGTATGTGTATCTTCAGAATGCTAAGAGAGTCTACTAGCATGAGATGCAGGTGTATTATCTATAGCTCCAAGTCCAAGAACTAGCTGTTACCCCTCCACCCATAGAAAATCATGTGCAGATATGCTCAGCGCTTCTCTGGTCTTCAAACCAGACAACTTCGATGAAACTCCAATGAAACATGATGTTGTGAACGTCACATTCAAAACATTGTTTTTTATTTATGGTACAACACACATGCAAAATACAATTATCATGGTGTTATTTTTTATTTCCGTTGCAACATATGGATATAATTCTAGTTAATAATCATTCTTTAATTAGTCAGTGGCATGCCTATTGGCAGCAAGACATCTATGTTAACTTCTATTCATCAAAGATCTTCCAGCCTAATCTCTTGAGAGGTGAGCAATTATGCCGTCTGTTTCACTAAAGAAATTGTCAATACTCAAGACACAAACTATAGAGTAGAAAGACGAATGTTAAAAGCATTGTTCCATCTCCAAGGCTCACGGTCTTCTCAGGTTGGTCCTGGCGCGGGCGCTGGCGCAGGCGCTGGCGCTGACGCTGGTGCTTCTGTGGCTCCTGCTTTATAATAGCGAATAATGCGGCTGTTGATTTTTTGAGTCGGCCGTGCATTTGGCTGTGTCGATGACTAAATGAGAAATAAACAAGAAGAAATGACATGGGTTTAGGATCACTCTGGTGTGCTGTGAAGATAAAATTCACAATTTAGAGGAACTTGGTTTTGTTTGGTGTTCTCTTAGTAACCTGCGTACCTTCTTAACTCGATCTATCGAGTCGACCTCCTCCTTTGATGCATCTTCTACCTAGTACACATTTAGGCACAAGAATATCAAATTGAAAGTTTATCTTATATTTAACAATTGTTATATTTAGTCAACAAGAAAAGGTACCTCACTAGTTTTTAGTGAAAAAAGGAAAGAAAAATTTCCACCACCACCACTACTACAAAAAAGGTCTGAAATACCCCACACCAAATTTTAAATTATCCACCACTGCTATCATAATTCCCCCAAAATATGCTTTGTACCTATTTATAAATTATCTACTACCCTTTTCATATATCCTTATACATGCCTCTCTTCTATTAAAAAATTAAACCAAAACTTAGGGAAAAGATTGCATAATTTAGTTGGTGATAATTAAGTTTGTTAATGTAAGCAAAAATATTATAGTTGTAATTGGCATGATCATTCAATGTATACTATAATAGGAAAATATAAAGCTAGGTGCAATACACACAGAGAGTCAAAGTTGCACATAGCTTGATGCATATGTAACTCAGGATAGGTGAAAGTGAAAGGCACAATCATTCATGGCTAATAAGCTATGATTGAAAGTACTGTTCACTGATTTGTTGTGGAGAAAAATATTGTTAAATGACTGACAAATTTGGTAGATAATCTCGAGCGAACAACGTGGCATTTCAATCTAAACAAAATTTACTTTATTGGAATAACAATAAGAACAAAAAAAGTGCATGTATAGGTATATAATAAAAAAACAAGGTGACGGTGGTAAAGCTCAAACAAATGAAAATATAAATATTTATAGTCGGCCTCGATTATTTAAATTATGAGTTAAACCAAAATGGATTATTTTCAGTTGAGTATGTTTAGACATCTGGCCAACAACAACATTAAGAACACTGTTTGTCAACAGCGCGTCGTTTAGTATACATTTAAAAGTGTCGAAAGGTTAAGCAAAGGCCACCTATGTTATTTAGATCCTAAATGATGAACTAAACGATTGTGTTGTTTAAAATAGTTGAAACCGTTTAAAACCTGAATAGTCTAAATAAACTCCACTTACATGATTAAATGATCTAATGACCATTTAATTAACCACTTTGTCAAAGGAGGGTCACATCTACCACATTGTCACCTAGCTAATAACATCATAAGTATATGAGGTGGAGTTAGATTTAGTTTCCTTCCAAAAAAAGTATATGATAAAATATTTATCTTTTACATGCATAAATATGTGTAGTTTCTCCCATATTTAGCTTTTGCACACATAAGTATGTTTTTTTAGTGTTATGTTATTAAATCATCCAGGCCATTTAACCTCATTTAAACACCATCTAAACGACACAAACGCTAAACAAAGGATGACCAACTATTTATTGTTCAGCATTTAGGATAACAGTGATTAAGATTACACAAGATATTTGGCATTTGAAGCTATCACTAAAAAAATTAGAACCCTCTATGGTATTTACAAAAGGATGTAATCCTAACTAAATATAATTTGGCTAGGAGTAACTAAAATTATTGTAAGATTGTTGTTTCTACAGTAGAACTAAAACTATCCAACACTTTTTCTTTGGCCTTCATTATTTCAAGCTTTTAGGGCCTGTTTTATATTTATTAGTGCTTGCCTGCTTGGATTCCCACCACCACTTAGGTCACGTTCAGTTGTCTCCGTTCTAGGCCATTTCTGGCCAAAACCGCTCTAACACTATGTAAATATTGAAGGAAATTCGGTTGGGAATTGTTTCCAACCCCAACGGAACGAGGCCTAAATAAACATTTGTTTAGTAGTTGGTTAAAGATGGGTCGCAAATACAATTTTTCATGCCACAACCTTTTATCGAGAAATTCGGGCAACTCGAAAACCATATTGTTTTTTATGCAAACCACTCAATTTGTCGTGGGTACTACACACTAGCTCCAATTGTGGATCTAGTTGCAGCGCACGGATGACAATAAAATATAGTTGATCAAAGTGTGTCCATCAAAATATGGTTGATCAAAGTGTGTGTCGGCTGCTAGAATCAAGAGCCATGAATTTTACTTTCCGGCATATGGATGGCTCCTTATGAGTAAAGGAAACTTCTACGTGTGTCTATAACAATAACTGCGGATTTATAAAGGGAAACGCTATAAAATAGGCGTCTGTTTTTTTTTCCTTCCAATCAGGCGATGGAGGTCAGCCATTAGATCCTAATCGTGTTGAATAAACAATTGTCTTCGTAGTTGCGTGTTGCAGCATTGCTGCCATCTTTGATTTACATTCTCGATTTCAGGCAATAGGAGATGTGATTTATAAATGCATTTTCTATAAAAAAAGGGTTTGAAACCGGAGCTACTTCCATTATTATCTTAAAATATACTAGTAATAATATTTAGATTCTTGATACTAGCTGGTTACCATGTTAATTTATTTTACATTTAGTGTAGGAGAGAGAGAGAGAGAGAGAGAGAGAGAGAGAGAGAGAGAGAGAGAGAGAGAGAGAGAGAGAGAGAGAGAGAGAGAGAGGGG